>ERZ501005.83-NODE-83-length-21130-cov-8.124745_pt1 | contig 21130 bp, 20 predicted proteins | sample MGYA00248830_ERZ501005 | MGnify/ENA primary metagenome ERZ501005 (study PRJEB25958, sample SAMN03398565) | human skin metagenome | study: EMG produced TPA metagenomics assembly of the Human Skin Microbiome Metagenome (human skin metagenome) data set. | reverse complement strand
CTATTCCCGATATCGAGGTCGCTATAATGGGCCACCGGCCTTGAGGGGACATATCCAATCCATCTGAAGAATGCGTATTGCATTTTTGTCTAAAGCCAATACGCTGTGCAATAACAACTTTTGATGGCAAAAAATGTTTGCTATTCGTTCCTATCCCGCAAGAACGAGGAAAAGAAATCTCTTATGAGTCATTGCGCGGAAGAGACATGATGTGTTGGCATTCAGATAAACCTAATAAGGCTTTCAGATAAGAAATAAAGAATTTCACTTTTACTTAAGTTTGTTTGCAGTTAAAATATACCGAAAATAGAATGGAAGGCCATGCGCCCACGGCATGGGTTCAGGCGGGAGAAGGTGGGACTGGTTTTCAAAGGTTTAGGCGGTGCGGCGTTCATTGACGGAAATGTTGATCTCCCGGAACGACGCCGCGACTTATGGAGGCTTGTTTTCCATGGCGCTCGCAGATTTCTATTTAGTAACACCGATCAGGCGTAGCGGTGAGGGCTGGTTGTGCCTTCTGTCCCACAAAAATCCTGAGCTGCTTTAGGAGAAGGTTTGTGATGTCCTCACCTTCCATCGCGTCGACATGTCAACTCGCCGTCCAGCTGTCACCCCCTGCTTTTGCTGGCGTATCGCCACGGATGGCCGGTCTCATTGCCGACTTCCAGCGCCTGAGCGGAGAGCTGGACGCAGCCGAGCACTCCGACGCCCTCCACGCCTGGGACCGTGCAGCCGAAACTCGCGGGATCGCCCTGGATGATCTCGTGTTCGAGCGGCCGGTCACGCTCGCCGACTTTGCGGCGAAGATGCGGGCACTGGCCACGTTCATGGCTGAAGAGGACGCCGAATTGTTCGTCTTCATGCGTCTTGCAGAGGATGCCGCTCTGCTGACCAAGGGCGCGTTGAAATGACCGTCCAGAGCGTTTCTTCCCACATCCTGTACGCCTTCGGCGTGAACAGGCTGCCGAGAGGCGTGTTGTTGGCTCAATCCCATACCCACACCGGCCCGAACTAACGAAATGCGCAGGATTGACCCATAAGCCCAAAAACAACAATCAAAACATGTTTGTTGATCAGGATGCAATTACCTGTACGAGAACAATGCTCGGAGATAGAGAAATCTCCTGAAGAGTGGCTTTTCGTAACCGCTTGTTTTAGTTGACTAATTTTCTTATATGTCATCTGTGCGCATTTCGTTAGTTCGAGCCTAATAGGGAAAAACGGAGCAGTCATTGTCATTGGCTGCTCCGATCTGTAAAAAAGGATTTAATTGGTAATGTCTGACCGCGTCTCCTCGAAGACACTGACCAACGAACCGCAGAAGGATGAGTTTTACCGCATTCTCAGTCTGGACGGCGGAGGAGCCAAAGGTTTTTACACCTTGGGTGTCTTAAAGGAGATCGAGGGCATGCTTGGATGCCCTCTCTACAAGCGCTTTGACCTGGTTTTTGGGACCAGCACTGGTGCCATTATCGCGGCGCTGATTGCGCTTGGATGTGAAATTGATCAAATTCATGACCTTTATAAAAAACATGTTCCTCGCATTATGAAAGCAAGAAGCGCTACCGACAAATCCGCTGCACTAGAACATCTTGCAAAAAAGGTTTTCGGTGATAGAAAATTTGATTCCGTGAAAACCGGAGTCGGCATCGTCACCACCAAGTGGGTCATCGAACGTCCTATGATCTTCAAAGGGAGTGTCGCCCAGGCTCATGGTCGCGTGGGTACATTCTCTCCAGGTTTTGGTTGCACTATCTCCGATGCGGTACAGGCATCGTGCTCGGCTTACCCGTTCTTTAGCAGGAAGATTGTAAAAACCGACGCAGGCAACGATGTGGAGCTGGTCGATGGCGGCTATTGTGCAAACAATCCCACGCTCTATGCTATTGCCGATGCGCTTATCGCTTTAAAACTTCCTCCTGAGAATCTTCGGGTTGTGAGCGTTGGTGTCGGAGTGTATCCAGAACCTAAACCACGCTTGATGAGCAAAATGTGGTTTGCTCGATACCTTCAAAGCGTTCAACTCCTGCAAAAAACGCTCGAAATAAATACGCAGTCAATGGATCAACTACGGGCCATTTTGTACAAAAATGTCTCTACGGTCCGGATCAGTGACACATTCGAAAAGCCGGAAATGGCGACTGATCTGTTCGAGCATGATCCGAAAAAGCTGAATATCCTCCGTCAGAGAGGTGGAGAGTCTTTTGCTAGCCGCGAAATCGAACTAGGAAAAATGCTACTTTAGTCGGAGAAGAAGGATATGGCTATTCCAGAGTTGCAATTGGACATATGGTCAAAGCAGGGATCGGTTTCTCAGTCACGTGATACGTATGCAATAATTAAAAGTGCGCTTGAGTCACCAGGCTCCCCATACTCAGGAAAAAACTTTTCAATATTTCTCCAAGGTTCTTACGGTAACGATACAAATGTTTATTCTGAAAGCGATGTTGATATCGTAATCGTTCTTAATGAAGCTTACTACTCCGATACAGAAAATTTATCTGATACGGAAAAAGCGGCGTATAACCAAGCTTGGTCGGCAGCGACCTATGGATATGATGATTTTAAGAAGGATGTTATTTCATGGCTCAAATTGCGGTTTGGGCAAGGGGTCAGCTCCGGTGATAAGGCAGTTTTTATTCCTGCAAACGGAAGCAGAAGAAATGCTGATGTTATCGTTGCCGCTCAATTCCGTCGTTATCACAACTTTCAAAATATATACAACAATCATTACGAAGAAGGCATCTGTTTTTTTTCATCAGATGGTACATTAATTGCAAATTTTCCGAAGCATCATTCTAAAAATTGCACAACTAAACACCAGGCTACAGATGGTTGGTTCAAACCCACTGTCCGTATATTTAAGAATATGCGGAACAGGATGGTTTTAGACGGAAAAATTAAAGATGGATTAGCTCCATCATATTACATTGAAGGGATGCTCTACAACGTTCCCTCTGACAAGTTTGGATATAGTTATCAAGACACTTTTGTAAACTGCTTGAATTGGCTTTCTGCCACTGACCGCAGCGAATTTGTTTGCGTTAATGAGCTATATTATCTTTTGAGAGAAGGCTCACCAGTTACATGGCGAGCTGAAAAATGTTCTCAGTTTTTGTCCAAGACGGGTGATTTTTGGAGAACCTGGTAAGGGCAAAAATTGCTAACTTTTTGCCAGCTTACCTCCGCTCGCTTTACGTGCTCTTCTGACACCAGGCCAGTTATTGGCACCTCATATGTTTGTCAGAAAAAGAATCAAGGAAAGCCGCCTAATCGGCGGCTTTCCTTATCTATATTCCTCCTATCATTCTTGTGCTATCAATATCCCGGCTGGTAATGCCAGAAAGGCAGATGGGCCAATTAGCCACCTCTGCCCTTAGATCCTAAATTCCTCCCGGTTTTTTCCTTCGGCTTCCGCTTCCTGTACCCACTTGGGCAAACGTCCCCGACCTGACCATTCTTTTCCGTTCGGACCACGATATTTCACAGGAACATTTCCTTTCATAACCTTCCTCTCCTTCTTCTCCTGCTCGACAGGAAAATCGGAAGCGGTGACCGCATCGAGCGTCAGGCCAGCCTCTGCGGCCTCAGCCTTCCATTTCGCCAGCATTGCAGACTTAGCCTCTTGCTGCTTTTCCCGGCGCATATTTTCAGCAGTCGCTATCAGCTCAGTAAGATCCTTGACCGACAAGCCTTCCATCAGGTTATGGATCTGTGATGTTTTGCTGCCCGATCCTGACTGATTGTCAGTTCCCTGCCCCTTGGTTTCCGACATTATCTCACTGCTCCTGTCTGACCCTTAATGCAAACCTATATTTAATAGGCATTCGGATAACCGCATATGTCTTCCCCTAACTGCTTATGTCAACTAATTTGCTGACTAATGGATCCACCGTCTGTCGCTAATCGATATGCGCCAGATTTAATCCATGTTCCAGGTATCCTTAATGGCGTGTCCGGCCAAGGTGCCTGACTGGGCTTTATTCGCTCACACTCACCGGGCCTGTAGTCCCGGCCATCCGGTAACAATCCCTCACGATAAGCGGGGCCTGTTGGCCCCATGCGGTCAATCCCCAGGCGCAAGCGTCGAAGAGCCAGCCCGTGTTATCGCTGCGCTCTTGCCCGCTCCCGCTGTCTCTTCGAGGGATGACCGCACTCCCCGGCTCATTGCCGCTCCGGCTAGCAGGGTTGCATGTGCAACCCCTTTTATGACGGAAGAAAAGCAATGAAGATATCCATCATAAACCCGCTGTTCACTTTAGGCATGGTCGTCGCAACCCCCGGCGCGATTGAAGCAATGGCAGAGCTTTATCGAGGCAATGCCTGTCCCGGCATCTATCTGGCGACTGGGGTGATTGCTGCGATGAAGATAAGACTACAAACGACGCAGCGGTAAAGGAAGGGTTTCGCATCCTGTCCGCATATCCGCTCGATCTCGCGCAGCTATGCAGAGGCTATGGTGAAAATACACTATGGATCATCACCGAAGCTGACCGCAGCGTCACGACTTTCCTTTTGCCGGGCGAGTATTGAGCCATGGCTGATTATCATACTCACAAAACAAGCTGGCAGAGCATCGCCCTGTCAGTCGGTTACTGCCCGGATTGGTCTTCAGCTTTTAAAAATATCTATGGACGACCGCTGGCTCATCTGACCATCCAATCCCCCTGCCGCTTGCCGATCACTGAAATCGGCTATCTGTCCCATTTCGTCAGCCCCGATCTGATGGAGGCCGAAGGCGGGCCGTTAGAATTTGTTGCGGCATGGCTCGACCATGACGCACAGCTTCCGGATTGGAAAACCCGGCAAGAAAAAGTCGCGCAACTCACCCTCTTCTAATCCTGTGAGCGCGGTCTTGGATTTGCGCGAGGTACGACCGCAGCCAATCCAGCAACATCCCGCTCGCCGTCCCAGAAGGGTTCCGTTTAGGGACGATTTCTGTGGATAAGTGATATCAATGGGTTGTGCGTCCCAAAAGGGTGTTCTAAAACCTTTCGGTGAATATAGGTTATGCCCGAGTCTCAACCGACGACCAGAACCTGGACCTTCAGCGCACTGCGCTGACCGCTGCTGGCTGCGCGCATGTGTTCGAAGATCAGATTTCCGACATGGCCCTCCGGCGGCCTGGCCTGGATCAGGCACTTGCCCGCCTCGGTGCGGGCGACTGCTTGGTGGTCTGGCGACTCGACCGGCTTGGCCGGTCCCTGCCCCACCTCATCGAGACGATTCGCCTGATCGGCGATAGGGGTGCAGGCTTCCGCTCCCTGACCGAAAGCATCGACACCACGACCGCAGGTGGGCGGCTCTACTTTCACATGATGGGCGCACTAGCAGAGTTCGAGCGCGCCCTAATTATCGAGCGAACCCGTGCCGGGATGAAAGCCGCCAAGGCACGAGGCGTGGAAGTTGGCCGCAAGCGGGTGCTGACGCCTACCCAGATCAGCCATGCGCGCCAGCTTGTCGAGCAGGGTGAAAGCCCCTCAGCCGTCGCGCGCTCAATGAAGGTTGGCCGCTCGACCCTCTACCGCGCCCTCAATCTATCGGCCAGGCCTTGTCAGGATTTACTTCGATGAAAGCCCGCTAGTGCATGACTGACACCGTTTTTCAGGGAAGCCTGTTTTCCAGTGATTTTTTAAAAGACTCGATCACCCGCTTGGTGGATTGGTCATCCTTTGACGCGCACGCACTCCTTGCGCTGCAAAATGATTTACGCGGCATCTACGATCAGTTTCCGATTACGAAGACGCCTAACGAAGCCCAGACCGAGGATGACTTGATCTGGCCAATCCTTGTCCGTATGGGCTGGACCGCCAGCTTACGGCAACAGAACCTCGCAGCCAGAGGCCGAGACGACGTTCCGGATGGCCTCTTGTTCGCCGATAACGCGGCAAAGCACCGCGCTAATAGTTTCGGTGAGGAGTGGAAGCGCTACGGCTTTGGGTTGGCTGTTGTTGAATCGAAGAGATGGAGGCGTCCGCTCGACCGGCGTTCTGGCCGGCGCGGCGAAGAGACCGCACCTTCAACCCAAATGCTTCGCTATCTGCGTCGGGTCGAGGATCTGACTACCGGCAAGCTTCGATGGGGCATGCTCACCAACGGGGGCCGCTGGCGTCTCTACTACCAAGGGGCGCGCTCCGTTTCGGAGCAGTTTTTTGAGGTTGATCTTGCTGCCGTTCTCGACGTTCCCGGTCACAATGAAGGCCTATTCGCACTAACCGAAGAGGAACGCCTGCACTGGCTTCGAGTGTTCGCCCTCATCTTTCGCCGCGAAGCCTTTCTGCCGACGCCAAGCGATAGCCGGACTTTTCATCAGCGCGCCCTTGAAGAAGGCCGCTTTTACGAGGAACGGGTCGCCGGAAACCTGTCAAATATGGTCTTTGTTCAGGTATTCCCCGAATTGGCTCGCGCCATCGCCTCCGCAGCCCCGACAGCCTCCCTGCAAGAGGTGCGCGAAGCCGCCCTGATCCTGCTGTATCGATTGCTTTTTATCCTCTACGCCGAAGACCGCAACCTGCTGCCCGTCCGGGACAGCCGTTATGACGATTATGGTCTGCGCGAACGGGTGCGCGGCGATGTAGGCAAGCGCAAGGACCGTAACGACAGCTTTTCCACGACTGCCGCCCGTTACTGGACGACCATCGACGACCTCTGCCGCGCCATCGACGACGGGGACGCCTCGATTGGCTTGCCGCCCTATAACGGCGGCTTGTTCAACCGCATAAGGACGCCGTTGCTGGCATCCATCCGGCTTGGTGACGCCGTCATGGCAAATGTCATCGACGCGCTTTCTTTCGAGCAGAGGGACGACCGCCGGAAATACATCAACTATCGCGACCTCAGCGTTCAGCAGCTCGGCTCGATCTATGAGCGCCTCCTTGAACATGAGATCACCCGCGAGGGGGGCGCAATTGTGGTGCGTCCGAATGCCTTCGTCCGGAAAAGCTCTGGCAGCTACTACACGCCCGACGACTTGGTCATGCTCATCCTGAAGGAAACTGTCGAGCCGCTTGCCGCCGTGCCTATGAAGGCCTTTCAGGCGAAGATAGATGAGTTGAGCGGAAGCGACCTCGCGGAAGACCGACGCATGGGGATGCTAAAGCGGCTCGATCCTGCCGAAAAACTACTAGACCTGAAAATCTGCGATCCGGCTATGGGTTCAGGCCACTTCCTTGTCAGCCTAGTGGACTACCTCGCGGACCAGGTCATTGCGGCAATGGCTGAAGCCGAGGCGGCCGTTCCTCATTATGTGTCCCCCTTGAGCGATCGTATCGACGCCATTCGCAACACCATTCTTGGCAATGCCGAGGATCGCGGCTGGACCATCGACGCCACTCAGCTTGACGACCGCCACATCATCCGCCGCATGGTCCTGAAACGCTGCATTTACGGCGTCGATAAGAACATGATGGCCGTCGAGCTGGCAAAGGTTTCACTATGGCTGCACACCTTCACAGTCGGCGCGCCACTGAGTTTCATCGACCACCATCTGCGCTGCGGCGACAGCCTGTTTGGTTCATGGGTGAAGGACGGCATAGACAAAGCGACGCTTTACGGAAGCCCTCTCCTCTTGCATGGCCCGATCACCCGCGCATTGCGCGCAGCCTCAAAGATGCAGATCATCGAAGGGCTGACCGATGCCGAAATTTCCGAGGCGCACCGCTCGGCCGATGTGTTCGCCGAAGTGCAGGAGATGACGGCCCCCCTCGATGCACTTTTGGGCCTGATACACGCTTTCGACTGGTTGAATATCCGTCGAAATTCTGACGAGGCCAATCTGCGGAAGGCTTTCTTCGACGGCCAGTTCGGCGACCCCATGCAGATCGCACTCGGAATCGCCACGGTCGACACCCGCCGCGAGGATGGCAAACGCTTTGCCATCCTATATGCCAAAGCCCGGACGCTGATGGACGAGGAGCGCTTTCTTAGCTGGCAGGTTGCCTTTCCAGGCATCTGGTCGGATTGGGAAAGCGAAAGCCTGACTGGCGGTTTTGACGCCTTGGTCGGCAACCCTCCCTGGGACAGGCTTAAACTGCAAAAGGTCGAATGGTGGGCGGCCCGTAAGCCGGAGATCGCGCGGGCAGAAACGGCTGCGAGCCGCTTGGCCCTCATCAATGCCGCCGAAGCAGCGGGCGATCCGCTACACGCGGATTACGTCGTGGCAACAGAAAGAGCAGAGGCGGCAAGCCGGCTTGCGAGAACAGGCCGGGATTACCCTTTGCTCTCAGCCGGCGATACAAATCTTAATTCGCTTTTCATCGAGCGAGCCCATGCCCTCGTGAAGCCGAGTGGCGTCGTCGGGCTGCTGGTTCCGTCGGGGATCGCATCAGATCAAAGCTCCGCACCGTTCTTCCGCAAGATGACAGAAGAGCGCCGGCTGGCATTCCTTATCGACTTTTTCAACAGACGCACGGACGGAACCCTGTTCTTTCCCGACGTCTATTACCGCTTCAAGTTTTGCGCCTATGTTGCCGGTGGCGCGCAGCGCCAGTTTGACGCCATCCAATTCGGGTTCTTCATTCGCGACTTGGAAGAGCTGCGCAATCCCGATAGGCTGTTCGCGGTCACGCCCGAGGACATTGCCCGCATCAATCCGAACAGCCGCACCGCGCCAATTTTCCGGACGCAACGTGATGTAAAATTGACGAAGGCGCTCTATGGTCTTCGTCCTGTCCTTGTTGATAGAGCGGTTCAACCTCCTGCAAAAACGTGGCCGGTCCGATATGTCCGGATGCTCGACATGGCGAATGATTCTGGTCTGTTCCTAAATCCTGCCGCTCTAAACGCGGCTGGGGCATATCCGGTTGGCTCAAATGTTTGGAAAAAGGGAAAAACCGAATATCTCCCGCTCTACGAAGGAAAAATGGTTCAGGCGTTTGATCACCGCGCCTCAGATATTCTGCTGGCCGCCGGCAACTTGTTCCGCACCGGACAAGGCCGCGACTTAACGGCCGAAGATCATCGCGATCCGGCCCGCGTGCCTGTCCCGCGCTACTGGATCGATGCCGAGAAAGTCGAATGGACTGCGCCGACCCAGTGGTGTCTCGCGATCAAGGACGTGACTTCCGTCACTAACGCGCGAACTACTATAGCTGCTATCATCCCCCACGTTGGGGCAGGCCACACCCTGCCCGTCATTTTCCCCGAACCAGCTCCGGCCGAGGCCGCAAGCGGTTACATTCAGCCTGCCTACACCGAATTTGCCGTCCTGATATTGGCCAATCTAAACAGCGTTGCTCTCGATTATCTCGCTCGCCAGAAGGTCCACGGGAATCACCTTGCCTGGTATTTGGTCGAACAACTTCCATTCCTCACTGCGACAGACTACCGTCGCCAATTCGGTTCAAAGACCGCAGCAGACATTATCCGTGAAGCTGTTGTTGAGCTTACCTACACCGCGCATGACATGGCACCTTTCGCCCGCGATATGGGTTACGTTGACGACAAGGGTGAGGTTAAGCCGCCTTTTCTTTGGGACCAGGAGCGGCGTGCTGACCTCCGGGCAAAAATCGACGCTCTGTGTTTTCACCTTTATGGCGTAACCGACCCTGATGATGTTCGATATATCTACTCGACCTTTCCCATTACCGAGCGGGAGGAGGTTGCCGAATTCGGCCGATATCAATCCCGCGATCTTTGCCTGGCGTGGATGAACGCGCTTGCGGTCGGCGACCTAGAAGCAACAATCAAGCTTTAATGGTCTGGTGGTTTGGCTGAAACGAAGCGGGACTGCCTGCAGTTTTGCCTTGGATAGAAATGCAATAATCGGCATTATGATTAAACATGTAATATCAAACGGTAAGACACCACTGTCGTCAAAATAATGAAACCACTCAGCACCTCGGCGGTTTAGTGTTGCTCTGGACTACCCGCCGCATAGTATCGATGGATGGAATCGTCGTGCTCGGCTGCCATCCCGATGCGCTGCTGCCGCTCGGTGACAGGTCGGGTGTTGGTGCCGGCGGGACGGGTGGCGGTGACCATGACGTCGGCGTGCCGCTCTGGTTCATCGACCCATCGGCAATCGCCTCCTGCACTGTCTTGTCGCCGCGCAGCACGTCATAGGGAACCTCAATGCCCTGAAGGCCAAGCGAGTACCGGATTGCGCTGTCGTTCAAGCCGCGCTGCCGCATAAGGGCGATGTCATTGGTGATCTTCTCGGCATCAAGCGGAGGTGTGGAAACAATATCTATCCCGCCTTTTGCCCCAGTCACAGACTCCACATCACCATATGACACGCTCCCGCCAATGCGTGCCTGATTGTCTACGTTGAGCAGGCCGTTACCCCGGCAACTGGGCTGGTTGTATACGGTTACGTTGCTGAGTTGGACCGTCTGTTTTCCGCCCGTGATGATCGGATAGCGGCATCCGCCTTCACCACCGGGAAGCTTCTCGATCCCGACGTTGGTCAGCTTGATCTCCCTGACCTTCCCGCCGTAGTTGATGTTGGGCTGGTCGACAAGCATAAGGCCCTGGTAGTCGGTAGCGATGCGCACGTTCTTCATCTCGAAGCTGCTGACGGCTCCCTGCGGCTGGACGCCATCGGCGTGGTCGCCGCCTTGAGTGCCGCGGATGCCTGTGATGGTGCTGTTCGTCATCAGGAACGGGATGGCTGTCTTGCCGCCGGCATTCACGACGACGCCGTCAGCCCCACGGACGGCGCTGTTGTCGATCGTCGCGCCGCTGATTGTGACGCTGCCGGTGATGTTCTTCGTGTGGATCGTCCCGTCGTATTCCCGCATGGTCGGCTTCCAGACTCCGCCCCTAATATCGACGTTGCGGGCGCCCTGGATGCTGATCTGTCGATCGCGCGGGGCGGTTGATCCTATCACCGTGACGTCGGTGCCGGCCGGGACCGACCAAGTAGTGCGGCTGGCGTTGGCCGGGTCGTTGAGGTCGATCACGGCGGCGGAGGCAGGATAGGCCAGTAATGCACCCGTCAGAAGCATAGCGGAAAGCATCATCTGAGGCTTGTTCATGCTCGTGTTCCCGTTCCAAACAGTTATAGTGTTATAGATTAACACAAAAGGGCATAATGAAAGCCGTCCTTCGGCGGCTCCCTGTCGATAGTCTGCTTCCCGTTAGATGGGCGGGTCGATCTCGATCTTCTCCGCCGCAAGATATCGACGCAGAGCCTCCAGGACGAATTCAGATTTGTATGCCCGGTCCTTCTCGATTCGTTCGATGAACCTCTCGGACAAAGGCGATTTCAGCCAGACGATCCGCGGCTTGATGCCGACTTTGTCGGTGGCATCGAGGCGAACAGCGGCGCGATAGAAGACCTCTCGACCCGCATCACGATCATCACACAGCCGCTCAATTGCCTCCCGAAGCAGGTCAGACCGCGTTCCGCCGCGACTCTCCGCGATCTCCTGCAATGCAGCCCACTGCTGGTTCGTGATCGGGTAGATGGAAACGGATGAGGCATCTCTCAATTCAAGGTCTTCGACTGTAAGTGGCGGCATGATTGACTCGCTATCCATGTCTTGAAGCATGATTCGATGCTCTCCTGCAATGTTATTGTTTAGCACAAATTAGAATTTTTTGCTCATTCTTGGTAGGGTTCCAGCTCAATCGGCCGAGTGACCTGGACGGTCAGTTCCTCCGGCTTGGCCGTCATGGTGGGGCGGCGGTTAAGTTCGCGGTCGACCAGCCGTTCCCCGACGCTGGCGCTGCGGTCTGCCAACGATCCACCCATGTTCACCACGACGTCGCTACCATCTCCACCACCTCCTCTGCCGCCGCCAAATGACGCCAATCCCCGGATCACGTCTACGGCAGTTCCCGCCAGGATCGCGCCCGCCAGTGCACCGTAGTGGTTGTTGACGTCAGCGGGCAGGCCGGTCGCTCCATTACCGCCAGCCCCAGGCATGCCACCGAGGTCGACCATCCGGCCGTTTGGCAGGATCAGCGCCGTCCATGCGACCTGAAGCCTTTCCTCGCCATAGCTCGTATTGGCGTTTACAGCCCCTACCAGCGTTGCCCCGGCCGGCGCCGCGTAGCAGTCACCGTTTGGTCCCGCATAGATCGGGCGGCTGGTTCGCGCCGTGATCTGGCCCGGCGTGTCGGAACTGACGACGCCGGTTGCCTCGTGGAAGATGTAAGAGCCGGGATGAAGCGCGCATCGGCCCAACTGTCCGACGATACCGGTCGGCTTGAATGCGTCGCTGAGTTGGCCCGCGGAACTGTAAAAGCCTTCCCGACCGCCTCGGTTATCGGTGACTTGGACGCCTCCAGGAGCGCGAGAAGATGCAGGCGGTGTGGCGGCGGTCGGCCCGGTTCCTTCCAGAACGACGCTGGAAATTCGCTCGGCCTCCGGAATGCCCGGCTTCTTCGGTGGGCCTGACGCAACCGGCCCGGTTCGCGGTGGCGGCACAAATGCCGGCGGTGGCGGTTCTGCTGCTGGAGCACTCGGCGGCGGCGGAGTGGGTTCTGCCGGTGGCGCGAAGACGGCAGTCTGATAATGCTGCTGGAACTTCAGCGGGCTCTGCTTGCTGCTAGAATTGTTGGACTCGATACCAGCGCCCAGTTCGGCCTGGACCGGAGTATCCGGCCACCAATAGCGCTGCGTGACGATGCCACCGATCACGGCGACCAGTGCTGCACCGCCGGCTACGAAGACGATCGGGCGGATGCCCCGGCCCGGTTCCGGCTTGGCATACAGGCTCTGCGGGTCGAAGGTCATTCTTCAATCCTCTCGATCTTGATGATGGTTTCGCCGCGGCGAAGCTCTGCTTTGGTCAGCACCTGATCGGGGACGACCATGTAGCGCTTGTGGGAGACGTACCAGTTCACCGCCTTGTCCTCTCCGGTGCTGGTGTCGACGAGCTGCGGCGGCAGGACAGGCCCGCCGTTGGCCGGCAACTCAATGAAGGTCTTGCCCGCATGGGTGAAGACCGCGCTTGGACGCCACGGCGCTTTTCCCTTGCCGATTGAGTAGCCGTAATCACCGATGTCGGTCGGGATGCGGGGTTCGTGACCAAGCGGTTCGACCCCAGACGGTCCTTCCGGCGGATCGAACTGAAGTCCCTTGGCTGGAGCCTTCATGACGACGCCGTGATGGAAGATGCCCTTGTAGGTGTTGACCTTGAAGCGGTGCGTCGTTCGACTGGTCTTGATGTTCAGCGTTTCCCGGCGCAATCCGCCCTCGTAGGGACGGACCTGGATGGTCTGGACCTGTTCGCTGTCATCGTTCTCGCTGGTGCCGAGGTCGATGATCTCCCAGCGGTCGGGCTTGCTGATCGACACCTTCCGGTAGGTTTCGCCCGGCGGCAGATCGATGGTGGTTAGCTGCCCCTCGGCCATGTAAATTTGGTAGAGCATGTTCGGGATCGTCGGCAGGACGTATGTCGCGCCGATGTAGTCATCAGGGTCGGGGATGACGACGGACCGGCTGTTCACTTCCGCCAGAACCTTGAGCGGATCACGCTTCTTCGGAGCCTTGTCCTTCGGCGGGTTGGACTCCGGAACGTGGACGAACACGGGGACGTCGACGGTTTTGATAACAGGCGGCGGCGGTCCGTTGATCACGGTTTCGTTGATGCTGTCACCTGAATGCCCCGCAGCGCAGGCCCCCAGGAGGGTGGTCGATGACAGCAGCAGGATCATCAGGCGAGGGCATTTCATGGAATGTTCCCGTGATCTCAGTATATGTGTTATACATTAACACATAGGAGTTTTGACCGGAAAGTCAGGGGCGGATTGCCCCGGCTGGGATGCGAAAGACTTCGCTGTCAACGTGGGTGATCCACAGGCCCGACGGATTGGCGTTGTACTCTTCCTGATCCTTCGGTTGGCGATGGACGACGACGAAGTTGGCGGTGCGGCGGACAGGAACCTGCGGCTGCGTACCATGGGCCAGGATTTCGTACTCGATCCAGTCGACGCGATATGAGTTGGTGCCCGGTGAGACCAGCGTGGCGCCCATCGGTTCGATCTGCCTGACAAGACCCTGATCCGCCAGAGTGTCGGGGAAGTTCAGCGTGTAGTGCTGGTTAAGCTGCGCTTTCGGTTCATCGTCCACACTCGCCAGCGCCGCCGTGACGTTGTTGCCCATCAGAACCTTGTCGGGCGTGATCCAGCGAGCGTTCTTCACCCACTGCCGCAGGAAGGCGTCGACGTCGGCCATGACCGGGGTGTAGGGGCGGTCGGCGCCGAACATGGGACGGATGACGCCGTTGGCATCGCGCTCGCCGACGAACACCTGCACTGGGCGGTTGGCAACGATCCAGTCGTACTGGTGCTCCCGGTAGAGGCCCCAGCCCATGCCGATCAAGCCGACCATCAGCCCGACGCGGCCATAGGCGTAGCCGACACCGGCAATGCCGCCGATCGTCCAGAAGTTCTTGTCGAAGACCGACGTCCGCGGCTCGACCCCACCGAAGTCCTGCATCCGTGTTGCGGAACCGGTCATGTCGCTGCTCTTGCCCATCGTTTAGTCCTTCAGGAAATGTCACGGGAAAGGGTGGGGGAGTTGCCGGATGCGGAACCCTCGGTGCCCGGCGGGATCGCGCTTCGAACACGCTGGAGGAAGTCGGTCTTGCCGCCGGATCTGGTCGGGGAGCGGTTGTACGCCGACTTCATCCCGGCCACCGCGGCTGACCCTCGGCCGGCTCCTGCGGCAGAGCCAGCAGCGGCGGTGGTAGATGCCCTCGCGGCGTTGCCTCCGTTCATAGCCGACATCGCCATGTTGGCAGCGCCACCGGGCGCGAACGACTGACCGAAACTCGCACTGGCCCGGCTTGCCGCCGCCGTCGTTGCCGACCCTACCGCCTGCCCCGCCTTGCTGTTCCTGACCGAACTGGGAAGCGACCCGGCGGCTTGGACTCCTTCCTTGATCGCCATGGCGGCACCGATCGCCGTCATCATCGGCAGGGCCGCCGACAGACCTGGACCACCGGAGATCAGCGCCGCCGCGACGACGGGGACGGCGAAACCGAAGACCAGCAGCAGAAGCGCCATCACCGCTGTGTCGATCGCGGCGTTGATCGTCATTTCCGCCCCGCCGTCCGACAGAGCCGCGTCGAAGTAGTTGATGCTGAAGCCCAGTACCATCGACATGACGAAGAGCTTTGCGCCCGCGGCGAAGACGAAGCCGAGCGGCCGTTCTGCCAGGAACGCCGACCCCTTGAACGCACTGAAAGCCAGGAATGGCCATGCCGCCAAGCTCACGAGATGGAACTCGACGATCGTGAAGAAGACGTTCAGGTAAAGAACGATGAAGGCGAATTCGAGGAAGCCCAGCGCCAGCCACAGGCTACCGACCTTTCCCATGTTCCAGATGGCGCCGGCCCCACCATACACTCCCATCAACTCATCGATAGCCCGCTCGATCGGGGCTTTGGCAAGATCGAGGCTGTCCAGGACCCGGCTCGGATGCCGCATGATATCACCGGCATCGGCAACACCGCCGGCCACTCCGCCTAGCTGCTGGAAATAGCCGCCGACCTGCTCGTAGACGGTCGGCCAGTTTTTGATAACCCAAGTAAGAAAACCGACGTAGAACACCGTCATGAAGAACTGGCCGATGACGGCCTTTCCTTCGTCCCCCGCCATAACGAACTTGAGACCCAGCATCCCGAACGTGATCATAATCATGATGCTGGTAAGTCCGAACACATTGCCCTCAAGCGTCCCGAAGCCGGTCTCTATCAGCCCCAGGATCGCCGCAAGGAATTCGTCGCCGGTACCACCCATGTCTTAGTTCCCCGAACGGGTTTGTACGGCCGGCTCGTCCTTCTTTACCCGCCATTCCCGGCTGACAGGTCCCGCCGGCGGTGTCGGTCCGCTCCGTTTGTCCTTCAATTCGGGAGGGAGTGCGTCCTGCTGGCGCAGCCGTTCCCACCCGGCAGAGTCGCTGGTTATCCGGTCTCCGGCCTTGCGCGCTTCCTCTTCCGGCTTGCAGCCCGTCAGGAAGGCGATCAGGTGGAACACCAGGATCGCCAGCAGGACGTGCTTGACCATGTTCGCGTGACCCATCTCATTTCCTCCCTGCGCTGATGCGCGCCCAGCCGGGCGAGTCCTTGACCATCGCCTCACCCATGGCCCGCTGACGGTCGATGTCATTGGCATCCGCCGCCATGACGGTTTCGACGGCCCGCTGATGCGCGATGCTTGCCGCCTGCATCTGAGCCATCTGACCGCTGATGCTGGCGAGAAGCTGATTTCCCGCCTGTATTGCCGCCGTCTGCCCAGGCGCTGCCTGCGATGCGGCGACGAGGTCTCCAACCCGGCGTGCCGTCGCTTCCTGCTCGGCAACAGCAGCTGCTTCGACGCGCCAGGACTCCTGCATCGCCCCTTCCGAGGTCCTGCGCCAGTCCTGGATCTTACCGGCAAGCTGCCGCTGCCCGATGCCGGCGGCATATTCTTCCGGGAAGCAACGGCGGAACAGGTCGTCGCTGGCGGTGATGCTCTCGATCGCCGGGTTCAGAGTCCCCAGCATCGATCGGACCTGCTGCATTCCCCGGATGACGTCCCCGGAGTTGTTCATCGACAGGCTCGACAGCATGCGGGCCTGATACTCCAGCATCCGGACCGTGTTGACGACGCTCTCGATCTCCTTTGCCAGAACCATCAACTGCGTCACTTCCTGGGCATAGACGACAGCGCGGGCGGGTGCCGGGGCGATAGCCACCCCAGCGAGAACCGCAGCAATCATTGCGCGCCGGATCATGCCTTGCTCCCGCAACGTGTCAGTCATCCGAGGCCTCCTCGTTCGCTTTAGTGTTATGTATTAACACGACAGGGAACCGGCGTCACTCGGCAGCGAGGCCCAAGGAACCGGCGGTGGCGGTTTTACGGCTGCGAAGGAACTCGACTTCATCATGGAAACCGTTGATCTCCAGCCAGCCTTCGAGGAACTGGTCGCGGCCGTACAGGGTAAGGACCCGGTCAGCCTTGGCGTGGTCTTCGTCTGTGCTGGCGCCGCAGATCGACAGGCTGACCGGTGTAGAATGGAGATCGAGGTCGAACACCCGGCTTCCCAAGCTGCTCCGGACATAGTAATCCCGCTTCCGGGTCATGGTAGCGACCATGTCGATTTCGTCCTCCCGCAAGCCAAGCGCCTGATAGCCGCTGCGGATCATCGAACCGCGCGCTTCATCGTTGGCGAGGTAGACCTTCGTCAGGCATTCGGAGATCAGGGTCGATGCCTGATCTGACTTCAGGCTGTCGGCAAGCTCCTGGCTGGCGAAATGGATCGATACGCGCTTCTTCCGCAGCGTCTTCAGCCACGCCTTGATCTTGCGGGCAAACTCCCCGACCATCAGGAATTGCCATCCCTCGTCCAGGATGATCAGCGTCGGTCGGCCGTCGAACATGCCTTCCAGGCGGTGGAAGATGTAAGACAGGACGGCTCCGGACGCTCTCGAGGACTTCAAAAGGTCACCCATCTCAAACGTAATCCACCGGCTGTTCAGTTCGAGGTGATCCTTGTTCCCGTTCAGGAGGTGACCGTAAGCGCCGGTCGTGAAATCCTCCAGCGCCGTCTTGACCGGATCGTCGAACGTGTCGCTGCGGTAGAGCGACAGAAACGCGGTCAGCGTGCGCAGGTTCGGGTCATCGATAGCGGCAACCGCCAGCAGCGTTTCCCATACCCTCTTCTGTGTCGTCGGGTTGATGGGGACGCCGGCCTGCTCGATGCGGTCACACAGCCAGTCGCGTGCCCACACCCGCTCCGGATGCTGATCGACATGGCGGAGGGGCTGGAAGGCCAGCGAACTGGCATCCAGGCTGTAATAGGTGCCGCCGGCACACAGCGTCGCAATGCGGGCCGACTTGCCCTGCTCGAAAATCCGGACATGGGCATTCTGGTAGCGGAAGAACTGGTTGGCGCTCAGTGCCTCCAGCGCCGACTTACCAGAACCGTTCGGCCCGACGATGTTGACCATGCCGCTGTCGCCGACCCATGGATTGTAGCGGAATGGATCGCTGCCGCCGGTCGAGCACGCGATCAGCGGACCGCCGCCTAGTGCCTCGTTCTTCGCCGGGCCTCCCCACTTCGTCGTCGTGCGGACGAGATGCGACAGGTTCATGCTGGTCACGACCCGGCGGCGCACATTGGCGAACGGATTGCCGGGGATGCTGCCAAGCCATGCGTCGACCGCGTTGTGAGTCTCGATCAGCGCCGTCATGCTCCGGCCGTTGATCGCCTCCCGAACTGCCTCCGCCATGCCGTCCGCGATGCCTTCTTCCCGGTGCATGACAGTGACGGTCAGGGTTAGCCGGCCCAGTGAGATCAGGTCGTTCCGGATGGCTGAAGCCGCCATTTCGACTTCGTTGCCACGCTCGATGGCGGTTCCGTCCAGGTCGGTCGCGGGTGTCTTGTTCCATGCCTCGTGCATGATGGCCCGAAGCCCCTTCCTGGCCCGCTTCCACCGGTCGGCGGTAGCGTCAAGGAAGTCGTCATGCTCGCTTCTGTCGAAGGGTATCCAGCGCCAGCAGGTCCGGTACTCGATCCCGAGGTTGTCCAGGTCGTTGAGGATGGACGGCCAAGTGTGCGAGGGAAACTTGAGCACCGACACGACGCGCAGGTGATGGTTGTCCAATCGGGGCGCCATGCCGGGGATCAGGTCGCAGTCGGTCAGCATGTCGTCGATCGGCACTCCCCAGTCCAGTGCCGACACCGGATGGTGCCGGTTCGAAATGCAGGAGTGGAGATAGGACAGCGTTTCCTCGGTTGACAGCAGCCTGACGTGCGGCATGCCGGTGTGACGAAGCGCCAGGGCGAAGCTGTCCATTTCGCGCCGGAACTGGCCGACAAACTCGCGGTAGTTCCCGATCATCCCCTTGGGCGCATTCCGCATCCACAGGTGCTTCAGCCTGCCTTCCTTGTCGGTCGGCAGTGCCCGCGCATAGGTGATGTGGCAGCTCGTCTCCAGATGGGTGCCGTTCCTGTTGTAGTTCTCGGCCCGCTCGGCCTCGATTATCCAACTCGCATCGTCCCCAGGCCATTCCTCACGCGGCACCGCCACGTAAGGCTTTGACCGCAGCCGGCAGGCGTCGATCCAGATCGCCGTTCCGCCCTGCAACCGCTTCAGGACGTTGTTGATCCGGCTATCGAAGTCGGCCTGGACCTGCCTGCTGCTCGACTGATCGTCCAGTCCGCGAAAACCGATCGTCTGCTGAATTCCTCCCCACTTGGTCAAGATCGTCCCGTGATCGTCCAGTGGGAATGTCCAGGGCATGACTGAGCGCAGCATGCCGTCCGCCGGGTAATGCCCCAACGGCCAGACCATCTGCCATAGCTTGGCCGCGATCCCCTGCGGCCCCTGCCGAAAAGATCCGATATCAAACACGCAAATGCCTCCTGAACTTGGCGGCGCGAAATGCCACGAGGGTGAATTCCTCATCATCGACGTGCAGCTTCTTCATCGCCCAATGGAAGGCGACACCGAGGAGAAGGCACGCGATGATGTTGTGCGAACCGAACCCCAGCGAGATCCAGCAGACCATCGAAATGGATGCCAGCCGCCAGGGAACCCCGACAATCATTGTCGGAGCATAGAGGGCCGACCAGCACTCCGCTCGCCAACCCTCCGGCTCCAAGCCGCTGCTCACTGGCCGATCAGCGGGAGGATGCCGCCGGCCGCCATACCGAAGGTGGTTGGGGACGTCGCCGACCACGCTATAATGCCGGCCCCCAGCACGAAGGTGACACCCGACGCGACAGCGGCACCGCCGCCGCGCATCATGACGAGGATGCCGATCAGGGCGCACCCGATGGCGATGGCGATGCCGCCGATCGGGCCGGTGATGTCGGCCATCAGGTCGGCAAGGTTCTGGACGAACGGATAATTGCCAGCGCCGGCAAAAGCGTAACCGGGAGCCAGAACGACGGCGGAGGCAGCGGCGGAAAACAGCTTCTTCATCTCTATCATTCCTCCAGGGAAGTGGGGGAACCGCTATGGCTCCCCTCTGTGTTATACATTAACACCGATAATCGAGGAACACTAGGTCAGCACGTCGCACTGATACAGGCCGGTCTTCGGATCGAAGTCTTTCGGGCGGGCGATCTGCTTGACGATGCGGCCGCGCTCCGGGTCGTGGGAGATCCACACGATGACGTGCAGCGCCGTGATCAGTTCGCCCGGCAGGACGGACTTGCCGCCGGCAGTGCAAAGACCCTGAAGACGAAGCAAAGCGCTTTCGGGATTGTTGGCGTGAAATGTGGTCGCGCTGCCTTCGTGGCCTGTGTTCCATGCCTGGAGCATGTCCCAGGCTTCCGGACCGCGAACTTCCCCGACGATGATCTGGTCAGGGTTCATCCGCATGGCGTCCTCCAACAGCTCCATGATCGTCTTGGGGTCGGTGAAGAAGAATTCAGCATCGTCGGCGCTGGTCTTCAATTCCGGCACATTCTGAACGACGATCTGGCGCCTGTTCCGATAGCCGGTCTCGTTCAGGATGGCGTTCAGCAGCGTCGTCTTGCCGCTCGACGTCGCGCCGATCGTCGCGATCGTCTTCCGGTCCGCTATGGCTTCCCGCAGAACGTCGACCTGCCTTGCCGTCATGATGTTCATGTCGACGTACTCATCCAGCGTATAGATCCGCTTCGGTGGGACCCGGATGCTGAAGGTCGGCCCCGGCACGGACGGCGGTATCATGCCGTGGACACGTTCGCCCGATGGCAGTGTCGCGGCTATCGACGTGATGCTGCCGCCCAAGCGCCGGCCAACGAAATCGGCCAGGACCGATAGGATGTTGTTGACGGTGTCGCGCGGAATGCGGTGCTCCAGCTTCTTCCTGCCTCCGGTCCCGCTGGTGCGGAGGATGCCGTCGTGATTGCAGTAGACTTCCGTCACGCCTTCATCCGCCAGGGCGGCCTGAATATGCTTGCCGAGCAGGTGGTCGATCAGTTCGATCTTGCGGTTCAGTTCGACTTCCGTTGCCGTCAAGTTGGTGAGTGTCTCGGTCATCGTGATCCCTCCAATTGCTGCATCCAGTCCTCCGGCTCGAAGTCCATCTCATCGTTGATAGGCTGATCGCCGCCGGTCATGTGTCCGGCGCTTGATGTCATGACGCTCTCTTGCCCCATCCACCAAGCGCTTAGGATCGGGTCCAGACCCGGATAGTTGCCATTGCCGTCACCGATCGGCGGCGGCGGAAGAAGTCGGCCCCTAAATATCGGCTCTCT
>ERZ501005.82-NODE-82-length-21415-cov-6.879682_pt1 | contig 21415 bp, 24 predicted proteins | sample MGYA00248830_ERZ501005 | MGnify/ENA primary metagenome ERZ501005 (study PRJEB25958, sample SAMN03398565) | human skin metagenome | study: EMG produced TPA metagenomics assembly of the Human Skin Microbiome Metagenome (human skin metagenome) data set. | reverse complement strand
TGCGGATGGACCACTTTCTCACGTCGCCTGACAGGCGTCATCGCTCCGGCTCTTGTGGCCGCCGTGCCCATGCCCGCCGTGCCCGCCGTGCATGAACAGGTGCATCAACGGGCAGGCTGCCAGAAGCAGCCAGGGCAGCGCTCCAAAAACGTGCGCCGTGTGCTCGGTCAGCAGGAAGAAGGCCGCCACCGCCAGAAAGCCGAGAAGAGCGATGCCGCTCCTCGAGCGCCACCATGAGCTTTCCGGCCTGGGCGTTTCAACATTCTGATTGACGTAATCGTGTGTCATGATTGCCTCCCTTGGCGGGTCACATCATTCCCATCGGGCCGGAAAGGAGCTGGTCGGCGATCTTTCGCTGCTCTTCGGTCAGTGAGGCATAGAGGGGCTTGGCGGCAGCCTCCAATTCGTTGAGGCTGTTCGATCGCGCTGAAAGTGACTTCTGCTGGAAGGCAAGGCGCTCCGGCCATGAGGACGGCATGTCGCCTTTTGTCATCTGTTCATGCATCGACCGGTGAGTCCTGGCGCTCTCCCGCAGGGTGTTGGCGAAGGCATCCCACTGTGGTTTCTGAGCGTCCGTGATCCTGAGTTCCGCCTTCAGGAAGGCAACCTGGCCCTCGACATGCTCGAAGGGCATGCCCATGCCGTCCTGCCGATCCATCATCATCTGGCGCATCATGGGCATCATCTGCCCCATGTTTCCCATCATTCCCTTGTCGCCCATCATGCCGGTCTGGCCGCGCGGCTGCTGAGTGCCTGGTTGGACAACTATGCCGCTGCCCATGCCTTGGCCGGTCATGGGTGCGTTGCCGGCCTGACCTGTTACCGGCACTTCCTGGAGCTGTGCTGCGCCATTGCTATCGGGATGGTGGGAGGTATGGTCCTGATCGGTGGTTTGTGCCTGGGCAGCCGCCATCATGGCGACCAGCGCGAAAGCCGGCAGCATTCTACGGGTGAGAAACAACATCGTGTCCTCCATCTATCATCTGGGTCGAGTCTGCCCCGAACGAACTCCACACGGAGCGCCGGGGAGACGAGTTGCGGCCACATGGACCGGGTCCGATATCCTTGGCCAAACCGGAATTCAGTCGGGCGCGGACGGACTCGTGGCGTCAGATGATCAGGCCGCCGTGCATAGTGGCGCACTGCGCCACGCTGCAGCAGACGCTGCCATCGAGGAGGCCCTCATCGGCACAAGGAGCCTGATCGTGGTCACGGGCCGTAGTCGTTTCGTCGGCTGTCACAGCCGCCGCATACCCGTGCGGGGTCACGGACCAGTCATTAGGCACCAGGATGACATGGCTCGGGATGGCGTAGACGAGCAGCGTCGCCAGCATAAGCAGGCTTACCATCCCCGTCCTGAACGTCGCCCACGATCCACGCCACATGGCGATGACTTTCATTCCCACTCTGGTGAAGGTGCCGCAGGTTCAGGCACCAGCCGCTCCGACAGGCTAAGTCGATGAACCGGCTCATGCAATATTACGGTGTTGCGGGACAACCGCATTGATCGAGATCAAGAAAGCGGTTGATGGTGCGGCTTGGGCTTGAACCAGCCCTACTACTCACCTCGTCATCGACCGGTATGTTACGCCGTTGGGACTACGCCCACCGCGAAAATGCCCGGCAACCGTCCGGTCCAGGAACGACATAAGCCGAATGGGCGCCGGCCGCCAGAAACCGGGTGCAGCCTGTCATAATCTGGACGTCGTGTGCGCCGAGATCAGGATTGGTCTCGTCGTGAGCGACTCAGGTTGGATCCTGGTCCAGGGGGCCTGCTTCCGGGACAGTCATGAGGCCCACGGGAGCGTAATCAAGGCGCGCAGCCCGCCGGACGGGCGGTTCTCCAGGACCAGATCGCCGCCATGCCCCTTGATGACCGACCGGGCCACCGTCAAGCCGAGACCGAAGCCGCCGGTTTCCCTATTGCGGGACTCCTCAAGACGGTAGAACGGGTTGAATACCGTCTCCAGTTCGGTGTCGGGAATGCCCCGGCCCTCGTCGTCGATCGAGATCACCAGACGGTCCGGCAAAGTCTCCAGGATCACGGTGGCGGAGGCGCCATACTTGACCGCGTTCTCGATCAGGTTCGCCAGGGCACGCTTCAGGCCGATCGGGCGGCATCTTATCGTCACTCCGGTCGGACCCTGAAAATACGCCGGGCGGCCCGCATCGGACAGATCGTCGCAGATGGTCGCCAGCAGTGCGCTGATATCGACCACCTTGGTCCCCTCCCGTCCTCCGTCGTCCCTGAGGAATGACAGCGTGGCGGACACCATGGCCTCCATCTCGTCCAGTTGGGCGAGGATGCGGTCACGCTCTTCACCCTCCTCGATGAACTCCGCGCGCAGCCGGATGGTCGTTATGGGAGAGCGAAGATCGTGAGAGATGGCGGCCAGCATCTGTGTTCGATCCGTGACCAGGGCGCGGATCCTGCCCTGCATCTCGTTGAACGCCGTGGCAGCCTCGCGCACCTCTTCCGGCCCATGAATCGGCAGCGGCGGCGCCGTCACATCGACCCCGAGCCGCCGCGCCGCGCGGGCGATGCTCCTGAACTCGGCAGTGCAGACGCGGACCAGATAGATGGAGACGGCCAGGATGGCGAGCGACATCAGCGTGGTCGGAACGATGAAGTGCCGGTCCTGCCTGTCCAGGGCGCTCAGTGCCGTCGCCCGGGCGTTGATCCAGCTTCCGTCGGGCAGCCTTGTCGATACCAGCAGGACGTGGTCGGCGCCGTATCCCTTAGCCGCGTAGGCGACGCGCAGGCCGTTGCCGTCGATCCCGGGAACCAGCTGCTGAAGACGGCGCGCCAGCATATCGATTCGGTCGTCGCGGGTGGAAGCCTGCTCGACCAACGGAATGGCGCTCCAGTGGGCGGTCAGGCCGCGGCCGGACAGGGAATGCGCGGCACTCTCACGTTCCTCAGGCGGCAGGGCCATGACGGCCTGTTTGACCGCCGCAATCCGCTCGGCTGTGACCCGTTCATCGGCCAAGTCTGCCTGATACGACAGGTAGGATTGGTACCAGACCATGCTGAGCAGGTGCGACAGAGCCAGCGCCACCAGCAGGATCGCCACGGCACGGCCGACGATAGTGTCCGGCACCAGCGAGCGCAGAGCCGCCGCCATCCTCGCCATCATGCCCGCTCGACATCCCCGGTGAGAACATAGCCGGATCCTCGTATGGTCTTGATGAGCGGGCTGGGAGAGGTGTCATCACCCATCTTATGCCTGAGACGGCTGACCTGGACATCGACGCTCCTGCCGTAGCCGTGGATGCGGTTTCGCGCGAGTTCCAGCAACTGGTCGCGGCTCAGCACTTGGCCGGGCCGCTCCAGAAAAGCGAGAAGCAGGTCGTACTCGGCGCCCGTGAGGGTGACCAGGGCTCCGGGCGGGGATGTCAGCTCCCGCCGGACGAGGTCCAGAGCCCATCCGGAAAAACGGTACCCATGTGGAGCCTTGACGATGCCGGAGTGAGAGCCGGCCGTGCGGCGAAGAACGGCCTTGATGCGGGCGAGGAGTTCGCGGGGATTGAACGGCTTCGGAAGGTAGTCGTCGGCCCCCACTTCCAGGCCGATGATTCGGTCCGTTTCCTCGCTCATCGCGGTCAGCATGATGACGGGGATGTCGGGATTGCCGGGCCCGGGCGATCGAAGTTCGCGGCAGAGCTTGAGCCCGTCGTCACCGGGCAGCATCAGATCAAGGACGATGAGGTCGAAACGGGTGGCCTTAAGTGCCCGCCGCATCTCGGCTCCGTCCCGACAGGCGGTCGATCGAAATCCATGCCGTTCCAGGAAGCGGCCGAGCAGATCCCGGATTTCCTGATGGTCGTCAACAATAAGGATGTGGGCTGCGGTTTCCATGACGTCTGGATAACACCTGGATGGGCGCTCTGATGCAGGCTCTTCTGCTTCAAAGCATTTCGGTTTGTTACGAAGTGTTACAAGTGAGTCTGCGCGCGAAACGGCTAGACGACGTGGAATGTTTGCAGGGCACCAACCGGATGAGGAAGCCACCATGAACATGGACAGCTGCTCTGATCCTCTTGAAGGAGCTATCTGAACAAGGTCATGTCCTTACTGAAAATATCTTTTGTTTTGGGCGCTGGATCAATATACGCGCTAGATCACACCTCTATTACGGTTGGAAAGAAGAGGCGCCATGCTGGACGAAGCCCTTACGCTAAACATTGGGAGAACATGATATGTTGGCTCGCGAGATGATCGGAACGCATCCCGAAGTGAAGGGCAACATCAATGATGCCCTGATCCGCTGTATCGAGGAGTGTTACTCCTGTGCCCAAACCTGCACCTCGTGCGCGGATGCCTGCCTCGCTGAAGACATGGTCAAGGAACTTCGCCAGTGCATTCGGCTCAACCTTGACTGTGCGGATATCTGTGCGGCCACCGGATCAATAGCGACACGCCGTACGGGGTCCAATGAAGAACTGATCCGCTTGACGCTGCAGGCCTGCGCGGCTGCTTGCCGTATGTGTGGTGCTGAATGCGACAGCCATGCATCCATGCACGAACATTGCCGGATCTGCGCGGAGTCCTGCCGACGTTGTGAGCAGGCTTGTCAGTCAGCACTTCGGAGCATGGCCGCCTGATCGGCTTGACCGACCTCGTGGGACCGTTCTCCGCGGGGTCGCTCACCGAGGGAAGACCGCACCCGGATCGGTTGCCGGGCGGCGGACGGGAGCCTTCATCGATAAGGTCGTCGCTGGTTCAGGGGCGCCGCACCGTCGGATTGGATGGACAGGAGAGTATGGATCAAGTTTGGCAAGCTTTGTACACAGGTGCCGGCATGCTGTGGCAGGCGCTCTGGGCGCTCATTTTCGGCTACATCATCTCCGCGGGCATCCAGGTGCTTATCAGCCGCGAGCAAATGGGCCAGGCGCTTGGCGAGCGCGGGCCGAAGCAGGTGGGCTTGGCGTCGCTCTTCGGGTTCATATCGTCGTCCTGCTCCTTTGCCGCCCTGGCTGCCTCGCGTTCGGTCCTGGTGAAGGGGGCCCACCCGACCAACTCGCTGGCCTTCCTGATCTCCTCCACCAACCTGGTGATCGAACTCGGCATCGTGCTCTGGGTGCTGCTGGGCTGGCGGTTCACGCTTGCCAACATCCTGCTCGGATTGCTGATGGTGCTCTATGCCTATCTGCTCACCGCCCTTTGGTTTCCGTCCAGATTGGCCGAAGAGGGCAAACGCCACGCCGAAAAGGCTCAGCAGAGCGAAGGCATGGACATGGAGCACGGCGGAGAGCAGGGTTCCTGGCGGGAGAAGCTGACCTCGCGCCAGGGCTGGAGGCAAATCGCCCATGCCTTCGTCATGGAATGGGCGATGGTCTGGAAGGAAATCCTGCTCGGCTTCACGGTCGCCGGTTTCATCTCCATCTTCGTGCCGCAGGCGTTCTGGGATTTCCTGTTCGTCGGAAACTCCGAAAATCCGACTTTCTGGGCCGTGGTCGAGAATGCTGCCATCGCACCCGTGGTCGCCTTCTTCACTTTCATCGGCTCCATGGGCAACGTGCCGCTTGCCGCCATGCTGTGGTCGAAACAGGTATCGCTCGGAGGCGTAATGGCATTCCTCGGCGCCGACCTGGTGGCGGCGACCGTCGTCTGGATCCACGGAAAATATTACGGCTGGAAATATGCCGGGTACTTGTCGCTGGTCATGTACGTGTGCATGGTCGCCGCGGGCATCACGGTCCATTATCTGTACGAGCTGACCGGACTGACACCCACGGAACGCCCGTCGCTCCAGGAGATGATCCGGTTCGCAATCGACTACACGTTCTTCCTGAACCTGGCTTTCGGAGCTGCCGCGGCCTGGCTTCTCTACCTGCATTTCACCGGTGGCCACGGCCAGCAACACCGTGAGCATCGTCAGGAACATCAGGGCCGTCCCGCTCACGAAAGGGCCTGAGCGGACACCGGAGGAATTTTCATCGGTCAGGAATTGGAAATCAATGAGGGAGGATCTCATGGAAAGCAAAGAAGGCACTGCCAAGCAAAGCACCGGCGAGGATCTTGAACGGCAATCCGGCCTACCGGAGCCGCGCCGCGCCGGGCGAAGCAGCGCTGCGGAAATCCAGAGGGCAAGCGAAGACATGAAAGGGGCGCCCGCTGATCGGGGCACAGCCGTCCGGGAAGCCGAACTCGATCAGACACCCGGGAAAACATAGTCACTGTCGGACGATACGGCGCCGTGAATAGTTGTGCCCATGGCTACTTGATCTGGTAAAGGATCCAAGTTCGTTCGAGGACATCGTCTGCCTCAGTATCCAGGACGCTCTCGGCTGATTAGCCATTCGGCTGTACGCCCGATCTCACACCCTTTGTCAACTGTGGCCGTTGTCGCTCATGGCCCATGCTGTACCCCTTGGTGCCATGACGGTGAAACTGGGGCGGAGATGTCCTGCTGTATAAGACCCGGAGAGCACGTGCGAACTAGCCATCAAAGTGAGGTGGCAGAAAGTGATGGAGATGGACCATTCAAAGAGAACCGTGGGGCTCGCCGCTACCGCCGGTGCAGTGGGTGTTCTGGCACTGCTTGGGATCATCGGCTTGTTCGTCGTCTACACCGGAGCGTTCAACGTCGCCGCGACGGAGGAACACACCTCGATCACCCGGTGGGCGTTCGACACCACTTTCCACAACTCCGTCGAAAGCCGAGCTGCGGACATAGCCGTACCCGAAAGCCTTTCGCCCGATATGGTTAAGGCCGGCGCGGGTTCCTACAAGTCGATGTGTCAGCACTGTCACGCCGGGCCGGGCGTCGAGCGATCCGCATGGGCGAGCGGCATGCGACCGAGACCGCCTCACCTCGCGGAGGCGGCGGCCGAGTGGGAGCCGGAGGAGATATTCTGGCTCGTCAAACATGGGGTGAAGATGTCAGGAATGCCGGCGTTCGGGCCAACCCATGACGACCGGGCGCTCTGGAGCATCGCCGCTTTCGTCAAAGGATTGCCGGCCATGACGCCAGAAGAATATGCGGCACTGGGTGGCACGAGTTCCGGCAGCGGCAATTCCAATTGACATCGATGCGCGCCAACCAGGGAGAATGAGCCCCATGGAGATGTCGTACTGGCGCTTTGCCGCCATGATCGCGACCTCGACCGTCGTCATGTACGGTCTGATGTACCTGAACACCTATTCGTTCGAGCATGTCTTCTGGAGCGAGACCCGCGCCTGGATGGCTCTCGTCATGGGCGCGACCATGTCCATCATCATGCTCGGGTATATGCTGGGCATGTACAGGAAGCGGGCGGTCAATCTCGCCATATTCGGAGGATCCATCGTGGTGTTCGCCTTGGCGCTCTGGGTCGTGCGCAGTCAGGCGACAGTGGATGATGTCGATTACATGAAGGCGATGATCCCGCACCATTCGATCGCGATCCTAACGAGCGAGCGTGCGCAGATCACCGATCCTCGGGTCCGGAAGCTCGCGGACGAGATCATCGAGGCGCAGGAGCGGGAGATCGCGGAGATGAAGTATCTCGCCGCCGACCTGGAGGCGCGAGACTGATGGGCAAGTTGATTCCCCGGATCGGGCGGGCACCTTCTCTGCTGATACTGATCCTCGCGCTGCTCGCGGGATGCGATCAGAACGATGCACCGGACGACGATCTGGAGGCCGTACGAGCGCCAGAGATCGCAAGGCTCGTGCCCGCGGAGAAAGCACTCGCGGGGGCGGAGATCCCTAAACTCGATCCCGCCACGATGAACGACGCGCAAGTCCGCAACGCGGTCGGCTCGGGGGCCTACTGCCAATTCAGGTACACGACTGCAGGTGAGCCGGTTCTGGCGGTGAACATGCCCTCCGGTGGAGGACCGGGTAGCGGGATCATCAAGTTGAACGGGAACCTCGTCGTCCTGGAACCAGAACCGATCGACGGCAGCGGCAACGAGCGGAGTGGAAAACTCTCTCTGGCTGCCGATCCAATCCGAATGACTGTTCTGCCTGATCCCGGAGAGAGCGGCGAGGATCGTGATGGCGTGCGGCGCCAAGAGGCGAACATGATCTTCGAAATCGGGCAGAACCTCAAAGTCGGGTATCGCGGTTATCTGGACTGTGCGTCGGGGCCGCCGACGGAATCCCCGTCACACTGATCGAAAGCCCACTCCAGATCCGACGTCGATGCCGCTGAATTCGTGCGCACACAGAAACGAAGTGGCTCGGTGCCATGACCATCGGCAGGACGGTGACGGCAGATCAATCGGCTCAACGGTGGAGTGATGGGCAGCCGAGCATTGACGTTCTCGGCGACATTGTGGACCGGACCACGGCGGAGCATGAGCGGCTTCGAAGAAAAATCTTGACCTTCCAGCAATGGGAAACCCGAGGCTGGGACCCTTATCCAAGGAGGAGATGATCATGCTGAAGCTCAAAGTCGAAGGGATGACCTGCGGTCACTGCGCCCAGACCGTTACCAAGGCCGTCGAGACCGTGCCCGCGGTCGAACGTGCCGTTGTGGACCTGAAGGCCGGGGAGGTCGCAGTCGAAGGGAATGCCGACGAGGCGGCTGTCCGTCGAGCCATCGAGGACGCCGGGTATGATGTTCGCGATGCGGCGTGACGGCTAGTAGCGGGAAGGGTCTGATGCGGTGTCTCGAACTCCCAGACCCTTCCTCGCCCGGTAGCCGAGCGTCGCGGGCGACGTTACCGTGCCTATCGGCGGCATCTGCCGCCTGTACCGCTATAATATCTTAGGGAGAGACGATGATCGGTGATCTGCGACGCATCAGCATCCTTGCGGCACTGGCGGCCGGGCTGGCCGCTTGTTCCAGCGGCCCGGCCGAGCAGCCGAGGACAGCCGCTCCAGCCAGCCAGAGCGGCACTATGAACCACTCCGGCATGGGCCAGATGGATCAAGCTCAGATGATGCAGCACTGTCGCGCCATCATGCAGGGTGGCGGTATGGCCCATGGTGGCGGTGCCGCGAATTCGGGCGGTATGGGCCAGATGGATCACGCCCAAATGATGCAGCATTGCCGCGCCATGATGCAGGGTGAAGGTGGCGCCGAACCTACCCGGTAGGATCTTTCCATACACCAAGTTTCACGCCGATTACGAGTCCGGGAGGCGGCCAGCGTGAGCAATTGCGCTGGCCGTTTTCGTCAGCTTGGCGGCTCCTCTGGTATTTGTCACCGGTAAAACATTCGATCAAGAAACGCCCTTGACCTTCCAACGGCTGGAAGGCCCATCTACATGTCCAGTTGGAGAGAACAGGAGCCGTTCATGGCTTACGCAACTGCAAGGGAGCCGGTCGCGCCGCAGGAGCCGGCAGCGTCCGAGATCGATATCGGGATCGGCGGGATGACCTGCGCGTCGTGCGGGGGTCGCGTGGAGAAGGCCATCCGCAGGGTGGAGGGCGTCACGGACGTGTCCGTGAACCTCGCGACCGAGGAGGCGCGCGTCGCCTTCATCGATCCCAGGCCGAATACCCAGGGCGTCGTCGATGCCATCGCCAGGGCGGGCTACGAACCCGCCAAGGCCGAATTTGACCTCCGGATCCGGGGCATGACCTGCGCGTCCTGCGTCGGCCGGGTCGAGAAGGCGCTGAAGAGGGTGCCGGGCGTCTCCGATGCCGCCGTGAACCTCGCCACCGAGCGTGCGCATGTTACCGGGCACGGCATCAATGCTGCAGCCCTGATCGCCTCTATTGAAAAGACGGGCTTTCAGGCCACTCCAGTCACCCAGGACAAGGCTGCCACCGGGGTACCTGACGAGGCGCAAGTGCGGAGCCGCCGTGAACTTCGGCACGTTCTGATCGGCGCTGCGCTGTCGCTGCCGCTTGTGATCGGCATGATCGGCGATCTCGCCGGCTACCACATGATGCCGCCGGGCTGGGTCCAGTTCCTGCTGGCCACGCCTGTGCAGTTCTGGCTGGGCTGGCGCTTCTACAAGGCGGCGTACAAGGCCGTGCAGGCGGGCACCGGCAACATGGACCTGCTGGTCGCCATCGGTACCACCGCCGCCTGGGGCCTCAGCGTCTACATGCTCCTGACCACGCACCAGGAGCACGGCATACCTCACCTCTACTTCGAGGGCTCGGCCGTCCTGATCACCTTTGTGCTGCTGGGCAAGTGGCTGGAGACCCGCGCCAAAGGCCAGACAGCCGCGGCCATCCGCGCGCTGATGGATCTCCGGCCGGACACTGCGCGGGTGCGGCGGGACGATATCGAAGTCGAAGTTCCGGTGGACCAAGTGAGGCGTGGCGATCTTGTGATCGTTCGCCCCGGCGAGTGCATCCCGGTGGACGGCCGGGTGGTGGAGGGCGCCGGCAGCGTCGATGAGTCCATGCTGACCGGCGAGCCGCTGCCGGTCGAGAAGGCGGCCGACGCAAGGGTCACCGGCGGTTCCATCAACGTGGATGGCCTGCTGGCGGTGGAAACCACGGCGGTCGGTTCCGAGACCATGCTGTCGAAGATCGTGCGCATGGTCGAGGGAGCCCAGGCATCCAAGGCGCCGATCCAGCGGACTGTGGACCGGGTCAGCGCGGTGTTCGTGCCGATCGTCCTCGTCATCGCCGCGGTCACTTTCGCGGCCTGGTGGAGCGTTTCGGGCGATGCGGAAATTGCCATCATCACCGCCGTCTCGGTGCTGGTCATCGCCTGTCCCTGTGCGCTGGGCCTCGCGACCCCGACATCCATCATGGTCGGCACCGGCGCCGCGGCGCGTCACGGCATCCTGATCAAGGACGCGGAGGCCCTGGAGCGGGCACACGCCGTCACGGCCATCGCCTTTGACAAGACCGGCACACTCACCGAAGGCAAGCCGCGGGTGACGGACATCGTTCCAGCCGAGCGTCTGGATACGGTCAAGGTGCTGCGGTTGTCCGCCTCGCTTCAGCAAGGTAGCGAGCACCCGCTGGCGCGCGCGGTGCGTGAGCTGGCCGAGACGGAGGGTATCGCTCCGGCTGCCCTGACCAACTTCAAGGCACTCGCCGGGCGCGGCGTATCCGGCGCGGTCGGGGGACGCTCGGTGCAGCTTGGCACCAGGCGACTAATGGCGGAGAGCGGTCTGAAGAGCGAAGTTCTGGGGGCCAGGGCGGCGGAGCTGGAAGCCTCGGGCCGGACGGTGTCGTGGTTGGCCGAGATTGCTCCGGAAAGGCGCGTGCTGGCGCTGGTGGCGTTCGGCGACACGGTAAAGCAGGCGGCTCGTGATGCTGTCCGCGCGCTGCATGATCAGGGCATCGAAGCCGTCATGGTCACGGGCGACAGCAAGGGCGCCGCCGAGGCCGTCGCGCGGGATCTGGGCATCGATCGGGTATTCGCCGAGGTCCTGCCGGGCGACAAGGCCGACGTGGTGGCGACTCTCAAGCGTGAGGGCAAGGTCGTGGCAATGGTCGGTGACGGCATCAACGACGCCCCAGCGCTGGCGGCTGCCGACATCGGCATCGCCATGGGAACCGGTACCGACGTGGCGATGGCGACTGCCGGGGTGACCCTGATGCGTGGCGACCCGGTGCTTGTCGGTGGCGCAATTGACGTGTCCCGGCGCACCTATGCCAAGATCCGCCAGGGCCTGTTCTGGGCCTTCATCTACAATTTCATCGGCATTCCGCTGGCGGCAATGGGATTCCTGAGTCCCGTGCTGGCGGGTGCCGCCATGGCGCTGAGTTCCGTCAGCGTCATCCTCAATGCGCTTACCTTGCGGGGCTGGAAACCCCGCCGGGCTGGAAACCCCAGGGTACTTGAGGAGGAATGGTCATGAACATCGGCCAGGCGGCCAAGGCGTCCGGTGTGAACGCCAAGCTCATCCGCTATTACGAGAGCATAGGGTTAATCCCCGAGGCGGGGCGAACCGCCTCGGGGTACCGGGTCTACACGCCGCACGAGGTCAACATCCTGCGCTTCGTGAAGCGCGCCCGCACGCTGGGGTTCAGCATCGAGCGCATTCAGCATCTCGTCGGCCTCTGGCAGGACAAGGATCGGGAGAGCGCCGAGGTTAAACGGATTGCGCTCGATCATGTCGCCGAACTTGAATCCAGGATCGCCGAGATGCGGGCGATGAGTGACACGCTCCAGGAGCTTGCCGACGCCTGTCAGGGCGACCACCGGCCGGACTGCCCAATCCTGCGGGATCTCGAGAAGTCTGGTTCCGGAAGGCCACTAGGGCATCGTGGCCGATCCTCCATGGGAGGGGCGGGCGGGGATCGACCCCAGTCGTCCTCTGCGGGAACCCGTGGGCGACTGGTCAGGGCGCCAGTGTAACGCAGCCACGGCCGGTGCCGTTCGACTGCTTCGATCCAAGGAGGATCTTATCCATGTTGTCCAAGACCCTGCATTGCTTAACTTTGCCGTTGGCGTTGTCGGCCGGCCTCGTCGCGGTTCCGGCCCTCGCACAGCAGTTCCAGGGAATGCAGCACGACGTGCCGAACACGCCGGCATCGCGGGCCTACATGCAGTCTATGGAGACGATGAACAAGGCCATGATGTCTCAGCCGATGACCGGCGATGCCAATCATGACTTTGCGTCAATGATGCGAGCACATCACCAAGCTGGCGTTGACATGGCGAAGGTGGAGATCCAGTAAGGCAAGACCCCCGAGATGAAGAAGATGGCCGAGAAGGTCGTCGCGGATCAGTCCAAGGAGATCAAGCAGCTGGACACCTGGCTCGGCCGCCATCCCGCGCAGCATCAAGTCAAGGCTTCGGAGGCGTCATTATCCTCTTGGCCGTACATCCGGCTCGTGGGACAAGCAAGCTGTCCCGGCGAGCGTCGAGGGTAAGGATGCCATCCGGCGGAATCAAAGCGCTCTTGCAACCAGCTCTGACTGGTGCAATACAATTGAGAAATTCGGGCAGCGACCCGTGGGCATGGAATGACAGTAGGCATGCGCTTCACACGCTTTCTAGCAGCTGTACTGTTCGGTCTCCTCCTCAGTTGGGGAGGTCCAGTCGTGCCCGACGCCGCGACGGCTGCCTTGGCCCATCACGCCATGCCGACCAGTGATGCTGCTGCAGCCGACTGCGACGAGCAGCCAGGTCATGAAGGCCACGGCGATCAACAGGACCAGGGAGACGCAGAAGATCACTCCAAGCTCTCCCACCAAGATTGCTGTGTGATGGCCTGCACCATGTCGGCCTTGGAGCCGACCGACCTCCAGGTAAAGCCCATCGAGTGGAATCTTATCCGCGTGCAGATCATCACCGACGAAATGCTTCGCGAAAGCTCCGTCTCCCCTCTGCGCCGTCCACCCAGGTCGGCGGCCTGAAGCTGTTTGCTCGCGTGAGATCGCGGGCTTGAGGCTTCGTGGCGCTGATCCCCATTGTGGGACACGCCGCAACCAGCTCATCGATACAGTTCAAGGTTTCTGATCGGGAACGATTGGCCCACGACGCCTCAGCCGCGCACGGACATTCTGCGCCTGACAGCCACGCCGGCCGCTTTCCCCGTTGTTCAGGTCCAAGGCTGCTCGGTCGCTGTACCCGTCTAATCGATCCCTTTCCATTCCGGTCATCTCCTTGGCTGGAAGCCGCAATCTTCCTGGCCTCTGCCTGCCTTTGGCGAGGCCAGAGACAGAGGACATCTGACATGCGTCTGAACTCCCGCACCTTTTGCGTCACCGTCCTGATGACCAGCGCCAATCTGCTTTCCATAACCGGCATCGCTTTTGCCGACGCCGGTCACAAGCAGGGGATTGGCGAGCCTGCGAAGGCTTCGGCTGCCAAGCGGACCGTACAAATCGAGTTGGGCGACAATTTCTACAATCCGGAATCCATTCAAGTGAAGGCCGGAGAGACGGTCCGCTTCGTTCTCAAGAACCAGGGCGAGTTCCTGCATGAATTCAACATCGGCACGTCCATGATGCATGCTGCCCACCAGAAGGAAATGGCCATGATGGTGGAGCACGGCATGCTGACGCCAACCGGGATCAACAAGGACATGAGGGGTATGGACCATTCCAAGATGGGGATGGGCGAGATGAAGCATGATGACCCGAACAGCGTCCTTATCGAGCCTGGCCAGAGCAGGGAACTGACCTGGAAGTTCACCAAGGACACCGCCCTCGAGTTCGCCTGTAACATACCCGGGCACTATGAGTCCGGGATGGTTGGCAAAGTTGAGTTCAAGCGTTGAAGGAGGGAAACATGCACATTGCACAGCACGGCTTTTCCCGTCGCGACGCATTGAAGCTCGCCGGAGCGGCGGGCTTGGCGGGCATCATCACGGTCTATCCGGGGCGCCGCGTCTTTGCGGCGTCGGACCAGTCGTTGGACTTGGCAGTCGAACGAACCCGCATCACCATCGACGGTGAAACAAGCAGCGCCATAGCCATCGGCGGCTCGATCCCGGCACCCACCCTACGCTGGCGCGAGGGCCAGGAGGTGGTCATCCATGTGACCAACCGGCTGGATGAGGGAACCTCCATCCACTGGCACGGGCTGCTTCTCCAGGGTGTCATGGATGGTGCTCCCGGCTTCAACAATTACAAGCCGATCGCTCCGGGCGAGACCTACACCTACCGCTTCAAGCTGCGCCAGGCGGGAACATACTGGTACCACAGCCACTCCGCCTCGCAGGAGCAGGAAGGAATGTACGGCGCCATCGTGATCGAGCCTGCCGGGCGCGATCCCGTCCGGGCCGATCGTGACTACGTGGTCCTGCTTTCCGATCACACGCCGGAAAAACCCGAGGACGTCCTGCGCAAGCTCAAGGTCAGCGAGGGCTACTACAACAATAACAGGCGAACCCTGGTCGATTTCTTCCGGGATGCCAAACGCGACGGCCTGGGAGCGACGATCAACGATCGGCTCGCCTGGGGCGAGATGCGCATGGACGCTACCGACCTCGCCGACGTGACCGGCTACCGGTTCCTGGTCAACGGCAAAGGGCCGCGGGACAACTGGACGGCTGTCCATAATCCGGGCGAGCGGGTGCGGCTGCGGATCATCAATGGTTCGGCCATGTCGATCTTCGACGTCCGCATCCCCGGACTGCCGATGACCGTGGTTACGGCCGACGGGCAGAACGTGGTGCCGGTGAAGGTCGATGAGTTCCGTTTCGGCGTTGGAGAAACCTACGACGTCATCGTTATGCCCACGGAGGACAAGCCTTTCACCTTCTTCGCTGAGTCCATTGACCGCACAGGTTTCGCCCGGGCCACGCTAGCAACCCGCGAAGGGATGGAAGGCGAGATCCCCAAGATGCGTCCGCGCGCCACCCTGACGATGGCCGACATGGCGATGGCTCCGGGCATGGACCACGGCTCAATGGCAGGCATGGATCACAGCAAGATGCCTGGCATGGATCAGGGGTCCATGGCGGGTATGGATCACAGCAAGATGCCTGGAATGGACCATAGTGCCATGCCGGGCATGAGTCACGGTGCTGCGGGAAGCAACGATCAGGCGGTCGGCTGGGCCGACGCCGGCACCCTACCCGGCGCCAAGGCCCTCTCCTACGCGGATCTGAAAGCGATTTCCAAGGCCAAGGATGTGCGTGAGCCCACCCACGAGATCGAGGTTCAGCTGACGGGCATGATGTCCCGGTACATCTGGACCCTGAACGGCCAGAAGTTCGATGAAGGCCCCCCGATTCGGGTGGCTTATGGTGACCGTATTCGCATCCGCTTTGTGAACACCACCATGATGGCCCATCCGATGCATCTGCACGGGATGTTCGTGGAGTTGGAGAACGGTCAGACGGATCGGATGCCCAGGAAGCATGTCGTACTCGTCGCGCCGGGCCAAACCACCACGGTGCAACTGACCGCCGATGAGCCTGGTGAGTGGCCCTTCCACTGCCACCTACTCTACCACATGGCCTCGGGCATGATGACACGGTTCATTGTCGAACCCCGCACGGCAAGCCTCTGATGCAGGAGCGACAAATGCGATCAACGACAAAGAGCCTGCAAAGGGTCACGCTCATGGCAGGGGCCATCCTGCTGGCGCTTTCGGCGGTCCCGGCCTGGGCCGCCGAGGAGCACTCGTCCGAGCAGTTCCATGAGGAGCCGCCGATCCTTGGAACGCTTCTCATCGACCGGTTGGAGCATCGCTGGCGGGATGGCGAGAATTCGATTGCCTGGGACGTTCAGGGCTGGATCGGCGGCGACACCAACAAGATCTGGTTCAACGCCGAAGGCAGCAAGCCTGTCGAGGGAGGTGCGGAAAGGGCAGAATTTCAGCTCCTATACAGCCGCATAACGTCGGAGTTCTGGGATGCTCAGATCGGCGTTCGTCACGATGTGCGGCCTCGACCGCAGACGACCTACGGCGTTCTCGGGTTTCAGGGCGTGGCGCCGTACTTCTTTGATGTGAACACCCAGCTGTTCATCAGCGAGGACGGCGACTTCAGCGCGCGCCTGGAGGCGGAGTATGATCTTCTGATCACGCAAAAGCTCATCCTCCAGCCGAGGGCAGAGGTTAACGTTTCGGCGCAGCGAGTGCGGGAACTCGACGTCGGACCGGGCTTCAACGACATCGATCTCGGCCTGCGCCTGCGCTATGAGGTCGTCCGGGAGTTCGCCCCGTACATCGGCGTGAACTGGGAGCGCAAGCTCGGCGAGACGGCGGACATCGCTCGCGATCATGGCGAGGACGCCAGCGACGTGTCCCTTGTCGCGGGTATCCGCCTCTGGTTCTAATAAGCAATGGCGGGTCGACTACCACGTGGTGGTCGGCCCGTTAATGGGGGTTATCGTCCGAAATCAGCTTCGAGATTTGTGCGAAACTGTCGCCCCGCGAGCCTCGATCGAGCTCGCTGCGCCCAATCATCAACTCGGGGCTGACATAGCTGCACAAGTAAACTTACCAGCAGCCAAGTTCACTTGTATATTCGTAGCCAGTGTTGTCATCCCCCGCTCGTGCTTGGCCGCACCGCCGGTACTCCTTTACTTAAATCATCTCCATTGCCCGGTTCTGGAGCCTGCGACAGGACGGGTGGGCGTACCTTGACCCAGATTGCCGGTCCGGCTCCATACCTACCCAGCACATCATCAATCCACTCGCGGAAAGGCATCAGCTTTGTCAGTCCAAACCTGTGGGAACAAAGCCGGGGCTCGTAGTTCAGAAGACCGCGGCTGACCAGCGCCGACACGCCCAGGACACCGGAAGGAAGCACCTCCAACAAGGGTGCGCCGGAATCCCCGTCACAGGTTGCAACCTTCTTGTCGCTCACGAGGAGTTCCGTGGCGCCCCAATCCCAGGCTGGTGACGTCAATGGCGCGTCATGCAGAAAGCCACCACCCTGGAACCGATCGTATGCAGTGGTTCCGTAGCCAGCGACGGCTCCGACTTGATTTCTCCAGTAGGAGGAGCCCCTATCAACCTCCAACAGCGATGCCGGTCGGTATGGGTACGGTGCCGCCCCCTCAAGAATAGCAAGGGCAAGGTCGCCCCGGTCAGACGGTTTGCCTCGTTCATCAGCCCATAAGGGCGAGGGTTCGAAGTGGGAAACAGGTAAGGAGTGTCCGTCGGTGAGATGCCCCACCACATGGTTTTCGAACATGATCGAGATGGCGCTTCCGGTATCTCCACAGTGCGCATCCGTAAGAACGGCCGTTCTCGACACCAGAACTCCCGTGCATAGGTGCGAGTTCTCAGGGTCGTAGACGGCCACCACGCTGTTCGCGATAACGGTGCCCTGCAGCGTCTTGCGCCCGCCCTCTACCGCATCGGCGGTCCAGGTATGGAAAACCCAGACCAGTGCAAAGAGCAGAAAAGGGATGTGCCTCATGGTCAGCCACTCCGAGGACTTTGCCCACTAGACAGCTCAGCAACAGGCAATCATGATATGCCCCTTGCGAACGCGCCACCAGCGCAATTGTTGCCTGCCGCGTGGTCATCTCGGTGCAGATCTCGGCCGATCCAACCTGCCCAACCGCTCGGCCCGCTTTGTCGATCCGAGGCGACAACGAGGAACATGGCAAAGGATTGGATGTGATGGAGCGAAGCCGTCCCAACAGAGCATGATTGTTTTTCTGGCCCGCCAGGGCGAACTGGCATCGGAGAGTCATTCTCAAAAACGCGTTAATTGACAGCGCACCTCTTGACTTTCATCGACTCTAATGCACTTTTCGATATTTCTGCACGCTGGTGCGCAGCGCTGGTGGCTTTTACTATGCGCGCCAGATGCACGTGAGAAGGTGATCTACCATGCGACGTTTGGGTGCGAGCAGAAAAGGCGGATCGGCCGGACGGTCGATTGCCTTATCTGCTCATTGCCTGGGTCGCCCTGATCGCCCTGGACATTTATCAAATGCCTGCCTTTACCGGAAGCGCACAGGCCATGCCGCTGTCGCCTTCATCCGTGGTTGAGGACGTGGCGGCTCCATGCGCCGCCATGGATCAGGCGGCGGGTCAGGACAGAGCAGGTACCAGCGCCACGCCGGACTCCAGGATGCCATGCTGCGCTACAACGACGCCGGGTGTCAACGGCGATGAAGTTCGGTCCATCCGCATTCCCGGTGCAAATGCCGCCCCGTCGTCCGCTGACGTTCTGTTGCCACATGAAGGTTACTGATTTTGCTGCCAAATTCAGGAAAGGTCGGCTAGGCACCACGCGCGATAACCCGATCTTCCCTTTCGCTTCGAAATGGGAGACCGCCGTTGGATCGTCGCTCATTTGCACAAGGATTTGAAGAGGGTGGCTATCTCCGGCGCCCTGAGATGCCGATGCTGCTTCACGTTGATCGTTTGGGGAAGGTTTCGGGAGACCAGTGGGTTTGTACTCCACTGGTCTCCCTGACCTCAGCCTCAGGTCTTAGGGGGAGTTGCCGGCGCGTCCTTGGGCGCCATGGTTTGCATCATCGTGTTGCAGCTCTCCATCATCTCGTTCATCTGAGTCATCATGTTCATCATGCCGCTCTGGCCCATCATCCCGGACATGCCGCCTTGGTCCATCATGCCTGTGTTCGGCATCGTCTTTGGAGGCTGGGTGGGCTGACTCTGCGTCTGGGCAAGAGCCACAGGTGCAGCGAGTAGCATCGTGATGACAGCGGCGCCGATGGTCTTTCGAGACATACGCATGGAAGAATTCCTTCGTTGGTGTTTGTGGTCTGGCACGACAGATTGCCGTACCGGATTTGGCCGCATCGCAGAAACGGGCGGCTTAGGAAGAAGAGAGACCGGCATCCGCATTCACGGATGTATGGTGCACCGCGTTGGCGCCAGGTTCGGTCTGGTTCGCCGCCGGCCGCTTGTCGCAGGCCTTCATCATGCAGAAGCCAAGGCCGCACATGATGAGGCATGGAGCCAGCGAGAGGAGCAATGGGACGACACCCGCCGCCGCGAGGCTCGGCCATCCGAGGGCAAGGGATGCGGTCATGATCACCGCGCCGGCGAGAAGCAGACCGCGGCGCCCGCGCAGCCAATAGCTGAGCGCGGACACAATATCGTGGCTCAAGGGCCTTACGGCGGAGGAAGTCTTCATGGTTCGTCCTTTCTTGTTAACGGATAATGGGTGGCGACGCTGGGTACGCCAAATCATGCGCGGCGTCGGTAGCTCGCGGCTGCTCCGAAGCCACATCGGAGAAAGCTGCGCAGAGAAAGGGTGGGTTTCCGAGCTATCTCATTGGACCGATCTTCATCCCGTCACCATGGCGATCCGATCTCGGCATTCTCTCGCGTTGCTACCGTGACGGTGCCTTGCCTGAAACCCGCGGGCAGATCGCCGGCGCACCGGTCGGAGGACACGGTGACTTCGGCATCCTCAGGCGGATCGCTTGTTCATCCTCGTATGCTGACACGGATGCCCTGCCGTATATCGCCGGCCGAACGCCCGGATGCGCACAGGTTCCCGGACAAACGTGGCCCAATGCTGCTGAGAGGAGCAGGTCAGAGCACCTGAAACAGGCGCGGCCCACTCAGACGAGGATGAGCGATTTGGGAGGGTAAGGTTCTGGAATGAAATCGCGCCCGGTCAGCTCTATGGGGGAACCCGCGACAGCCTGATTCGCCGGGACGAGCGCCATAACGGGTGTGCTGGGCAACATGGCTGGATTGACGATGCACACGGCGATGCAGCCCGTAGCCTGAGCCATGTCATCCCCGCCACAGTCCTTGTTGCAGTCGTCGGACATTGGTTGATCGACGCTGCCAGACATCGCCATGGACATCATATCGTTTGCGTTGGCCGAATGCAGCATCACCCCGAACACGAGAGTCAGGATCAAAACGGTGCATAGGAAGCGGCTAATGACACGCATAAACTTCATGATAAAGCTAAGAGCAACCCTATGCAAGGGCCTCAGAAGGCCGACTTCAGGCGCTCCCAAAGCGTCGGCTCGCGCTGGTGCCCGTTTCCAGGGCCATGATGGTCCTTGATCAGCCCGTCGTTGGTCAGCGCGTTGATGTGGAGGATGGCACTGGTCGGGTTGAAGTCCAGGCCGTGATACCGGGCACGCAGGTTGCCTTGGCGATCGATCAGGTGCATGACGGCACCATGCATCTGCATCCCGTCCGACATCGCCGTGAACTTCAGCCCGTATCGTTCCGCCAGTTCCCGCGTGGCCGTGGGCGCCTCGGCGCCGCTGGCCAGGAACATCGAATTTACGGGGTCAAGACCGTGCGCCGCACCGAAGTCCTTGCGAACCGCGGCCGTGTCCCGCTCGGGATCCGTGGAGATCGCGACGAACTTTACCCTGTCCTTCATCACGGTCGAGTTGACCTGCTGCTGCACGTCAGCAATGGCCTGCGTATGTAGTGGGCAGACGTCGGGGCAGCTGGTGTAGATAAACCACAGGACCACGACTTCGCCTTTGAGATCATCCAGAGAGACCAAGCGCCCCTCGGTGTCGGTCAGCCGGAAGTCTGGGGCGGGGCGGTTCACGACCTCGACATACTTGTCCTTCCTCGCAATGTTGTGTTCGACCTCGGACAGGGAGTGCGCATGAGCGACGCCGCCCGTGCCGAGGGTAATGAGTGTTGCCGCAGCAGCGGCGATGTACTTGGTCATGGTGTTGTCGCTCTCATGGACGGGCCCGTTTTCGGCCAACCGTCATTTCGTCGCTTGCTGCTTCAGGATCGACTGCCGAGCCTGGATCTCCAGCGGCCAAGTGCTCTTCAGGTAAGCCAGCACGGCCCAGATCTGCTCGTCGGTTAGCACGCCGCCGAACGCGGGCATGTCGCTCTCGTACCCGGGCGGAGCATAGGCGGCGATGCCTTGCCTGGTGATGCCGAACAGGACGTCGTCCGGGTGATGCCAAGTGTGCCCTGTGGCGTCGTGCGGCGGCGCTGGCATCTTTCCATCAGGCTTCCGCTCGCGCCAGTCCGGCTGGCCCTCAAGGTTGGCGCCATGGCACGACGCGCAGTGCTCGACATAGACGGCCTTGCCGCGCGCCACCTGAGCGGCATCGGTCGGGTTGGCCCGGTTGCCGCCCGGCATCAGGGTCCAGGCCGCCAAGCCTCCGGCGGCGAGGAGCGCCAGTGCGGCGCTCCCCACCCAAATCACGGTTCGTCGACGCATCATTCG
>ERZ501005.80-NODE-80-length-22116-cov-6.757309_pt1 | contig 22116 bp, 16 predicted proteins | sample MGYA00248830_ERZ501005 | MGnify/ENA primary metagenome ERZ501005 (study PRJEB25958, sample SAMN03398565) | human skin metagenome | study: EMG produced TPA metagenomics assembly of the Human Skin Microbiome Metagenome (human skin metagenome) data set. | reverse complement strand
ATGGGGCGGGGCCAGCCGTGGGCGTCTGACGTAAGTTCACTTTACGGTTGTTTTCTCGAGGTTGGAAGCGGGTTGATCGATGCCGCTGCCGGAAGGGGCGGTGCCACCGCGAGCGGGTTTGCGCAGGGAGTCGCCCTGAAGTTCAACCCGGTAGGCGGCGTGAACAATGCGATCCAGTATCGCTTCGGAGTAAGTGGAATCCCCGATCGCCCGATGCCAGCTGGTCAGGGGGATTTGGGAGGCCAGGATGATCGAGCCGCGGTCATGGCGGTCATCGACGATCTCCATCAGATCTCGCCGCTGGGTTGCGGTCAGTTCGCTCATCATCCAGTCATCGAGGATCAGGAGATCGATCCTGGCAAGCCGCCGCATCAGAGCGCCGGCTCCTGAGCCAAGACGCGCCGTCGCGATGTCGTCCAGCAGGTGACCTGTGATTGCTCACGGGGTTGGATACCGGTGAGCGGTCAGGCGACGGCGAAGGTCCCGTCGACGAGGTCGCGGACGGCGGTCCAGGCGGACTGGCCATGCCGGTGCGCGGTTCCGGTCACGGAGCGATAGCCGGCGTGGATGCCCGGCCCCCAATCGGAACGGAAGCCGTTCGTCACTTTGCGGAAGACCACGGAGGGGCGGATCTCCTGCTCGCTGCCATTGTTGGTCGGTGGTACGCGGCGATCGGCGAGAAAGACGAAGAACTTGCCGCGCCATGCCTTGATCTGGCGCTGCAACTCGCGCCCGGCCGGATGGGCGGCGGGAACACCGAGCAGGGCATCGAGGCCGCGCTCGGCCTTGGCGGCGTAGGCGGCGAGCGTGCTGTCCTTGAGGTCCGGTCTTCGCTTGCCGACGCGGATGGCCCAGCGTAGGTGATCGCGGATCTTTGGCGCGACCACGCTGTCGCCGCAGTCGATGGCGTACTGCACGTCCCTCAAGACGTGAGCCAAACACACTTGGTGGACCCGCCCGAGTTCCTGCTGGCCGGCGTAGCGGTCGGAGATCCACACCTCGGGCTGGTGCGTCCCCAGAACCGCGGCGGCCACCGCCCGGCCCCGGCTCGGCGCGATGGTGTGCAGCACGGCCTCATCGGAATGGAACACCCACTGCCAGTGTGTCACGCCGTTGACCCGCATCGTCGTCTCGTCCGAGGCGATGATGGAAGCCCCCAGGAGTTTGGCCTTGATCGCCTCCCTGGCGGTGTCGAGCGCGGCGCCCATCCGACGGAAGGCGTTGGCAATGGCGCCTTCGGAGATGATTAGCCCGAACAGCTCTTTCAGCATGCGCGCCAGCCGCTCGAAGCCGACATGATGGCTGTGGTGCAGGTAGGCCAGCAGCGAGCGGATGCCGGGCCCGAACGGCGTCCCCGGCGGCATGGCGGCGGGCGGCTCGGCCCGGTAGCGCCGCCCACACGAACCGCAGCGGCCGCCGAACAGCTCGACCCGCGTCACCACCGGGCGGACTTCGGGCAGGTCGATGTGGTCGTAGCGATGCCGGCACCGCTGTCCCGCCGACGACAGCGCCGTTTGGCAATGCGGGCATTCCTCGGCCAGGCAGCGCTCCGTGCGATCGGGATCGGGCGCGAGTGGCCGCGCGACACCGGGACGGGACGGCCGCGGTTTGCGTTGCCGCTTCGCCTTGCGGGCCTTGCCCCCGGGGCCATCCTGCGAAGGCGGAAGGTGGGAATTCGCCGAGGTCTTCTTCGGTTGGGCGAGCAACGCCTCCAGTTCGGCAATCCGCGCCGCCAGGCGCTCGATCAGCGCCGCCTGCTCGATCAGCAGGGCGTCCTTCTCGGCCTCACTCAAGCGATAGCGCGGCGGAACCGTCATCCCGCCTTTGACCCATGTCCGGCCCCGTAACGCAACACCGGATCGCCAGCCACCCCCAATGCGCGGTGCGCCCGGGTCCCATCACGCGCTCAGCCAACCCGGTGAGCAATCACGGTGACCTTGCCCCCGTGCAGCGCCTCCCATAGCGCCTGAGTTATGCCGCCAACGTTTTCTGCTGGCGACGCCAATTTTCCTCGAACGCCATCGGGCTTGTGTAGCCCAGGGTAGAATGCATTCTGTTCCGGCTGTAGAATGCATTCTGTTCCGGCTGTAGAAGGTCAGCCAGTCAACCACCTCATCTTTGGCCTGGCGCCGGGTCTCGAAGTGCATGCCATGCAGGCGCTCTACCTTCAACGAGCCGAAAAGCGTTTCCGTCACCGAGTTATCCCAACAGTTTCCCTTGCGGCTCATCGATCCGCGTATGCCGTAGCGGCGCAAGGTCGCTTGGAAATCGGTACTGGCATATTGCGAGCCTTGATCCGAATGGAAGATCAAACCTTTCGCCGGCTGCCGCCGGAACCATGCCATGGTCAGGGCGTCGATCACGAGGTGTCGTGTCATGCGCTTGCCCATCGCCCAGCCGACCACCTGCCGGCTGAACAGGTCGATGACGACGGCCAGGTATAACCAGCCTTCCTGCGTGGCAATATACGTGATGTCGCCGGTCCACACCAGGTTTGGCCGTTCCGGCTGGAAGTTACGGTTCAGCAGGTTGTCCGAGACCGGCAAGCCGTGATTGCTGTCGGTCGTCGCTTTGTATTTCCGCTTTGACCGCGCCCGAATGGCGTTGTCGTGCATCATCCTGCGCACCCGTTCCTTACCGACCCGAAAGCCTCGGTGCCGCAGCTCACGCCAGATCCGAGGCCATCCATAGGCGCCCCTGGTTTCGGCATGGATCGCCTTGATGTGGATCAGCAGGGACATGTCGCTGACGCGCCCCACGCCCTTGTCGGGGATTTTTGTCCGACGCAGGTATTGATGAAATCCTCTGGCACTGACATCCAGGACAGAGCATTGTATCGAGACAGGCCAGTCCCGTCGGTGCCGCTCGATAAAGGCGTACTTCACAGCGACTCCTTGGCGAAGTACGCCGCTGCTTTTTTAGTATGTCGCGCTCCATTTTCACAAGCGACAATTCCGTTCGTAGACGACTGATTTCCATCTGTTCAGCACTGACTGTCGGTGTAGCAGAACTTTTCAACCCACCGTTGCCCGCCGCCTTGACCCAGTTATGTAGCGTCTGCTCCGACAGGCCGAGATTCCTGGCGACCGTCGCCACCCGCTCGCCACCGGTGACCAGACGAACGGCCTCTTCCTTGAACTCCAGCGTGTAGCGTGCCCTTGTTGATTTCGTCATTCCGCCTCCATCCTCTCGCCGATCTTACCCGGCTATGGGAGGCGCTGCACGGGGGCAAGGTCAGCTTACGGCCTGGGCGCCACGACCTGGGAGGTGGTGTGGAAGGTTGTCCTTCCCTACACCCGTGTCGGCGTCGTGGGTGGCGTCATGCTCGGCCTCGGGCGCGCGCTCGGCGAAACCATGGCGGTAACCTTTGTCGTCGGCAACGCGCACCGCATCGGCAGTTCGCTAATGGCGCCGGGAACGACGATCTCGGCAGCCATCGCCAATGAGTTCAACGAGGCGGTCGGCGAACTCTACATCTCGTCGCTGATCGCATTGGGCCTGATCCTGTTCTTCATCACGTTCACCGTGCTGGCGATCGCCAAAATCATGCTGATGCGCATGCAGAAACAGGCGGGAGGCTGAACACCATGTCGCTTTACGCACGGCGTCGCGCCACCAACCTGGTTGCCCTGAGCCTGTCAATGGCGGCCGCCGCATTCGGAATATTCTGGCTGGTGGCGATACTCTGGACCCTGCTCTACAACGGTCTGGGCGCACTGGGGGCCAGCATCTTTACGCTGAACACGCCACCCCCTGGAATCGCCGGCGGACTGCTCAACGCGATCTACGGCAGTGTGGTCATGACGCTGCTCGCCACCGCGGTCGGCACGCCGATCGGCATCATGGCAGGAACCTACCTTGCGGAATATTCGCGTGGCAACACGCTGGGTCAGATCATCCGCTTCATCAACGACATCCTGCTGAGCGCGCCTTCGATCATCATCGGCTTGTTCATCTACGGTGTCATGGTGGTGCCCATGGGCCACTTCTCGGCCTGGGCCGGTGCCATGGCGCTGGCGGTCATCGTCATCCCGGTGGTGGTGCGGACGACCGAGGATATGCTGAACCTGGTTCCCGCCAGCCTGCGGGAGGCCGCCGCCGCCCTGGGCGCTCCCAGATGGAAGGTGATCGTCATGATCGCCTACCGTGCCGCCCGCAACGGAATGATCACCGGCGTGCTGCTGGCCGTCGCGCGCATCAGCGGCGAAACGGCGCCACTCCTGTTCACCTCGCTGAGCAACCAGTTCTGGAGCACCGACATGAACGCGCCGATGGCGAACCTGCCGGTCGTCATCTATCGCTTCGCGCTCAGCCCGTACGAGGACTGGCAGCAGCTGGCCTGGGCCGGCGCTCTCCTGATCACCTTTACCATCCTCATACTCAATATCTCCGCCCGTTTTCTCGCGGGTCTTGGATCCAAGGGACGCTGACCATGCAAGAAATTCGCTCCACCGTGACGCCTGGGCGCACGGCAACGGCCAATGGATCGGTGCTCAAGATGCCGCATTCCGGCCCTGCACCCGACAGTCAGCTGGTGGAAAAGGTCTCCATCAGGAATCTCAGCTTCTTCTATGGGGACTATGAGGCGCTCAAGAACATCACCCTGCCGGTCTACGACCGCAGGGTGACGGCCTTCATCGGCCCATCGGGCTGCGGCAAATCCACGTTGCTGCGCGTCCTCAACCGGATCTACGACCTGTATCCGAAACAGCGCGCGGCCGGTGAGGTGCTGCTCGACGGGCAGAACCTGCTGTCGCCGGGCATCGACCTCAACCTGCTGCGTGCCAGGATCGGCATGGTGTTCCAGAAACCGACGCCGTTTCCGATGAGCATCTACGACAATATCGCGTTCGGCATTCGGCTTTATGAGAAACTGGCGCGCGATGAGATGGACGGGCGGGTCGAGCAGGCGCTGCGGCGCAGCGCCTTGTGGAACGAGGTCAAGGACAAGCTGAACCAGAGCGGTCTCAGCCTGTCGGGCGGTCAGCAGCAGCGCCTGTGCATCGCGCGCGCCGTCGCGGTCAATCCGTCGGTTCTGCTGATGGACGAACCGGCATCGGCGCTCGATCCGATCTCGACGTCCAGGATCGAGGAATTGATTGACGAGTTGAAGAGCGACTACACGATCTGCATCGTGACCCACAACATGCAGCAGGCGGCGCGCGCCTCCGACTTTACGGCGTTCATGTATCTGGGTGAACTGGTCGAGTATGGGGAAACCACTGAACTCTTTACCTCTCCTCGCCAGAAACGAACGGAAGAGTATGTCACCGGCCGCTTTGGATAATGATTTATTGAGGAGATGATGGACATGCTGCCAAGTCATGGTCACACAGTAAAATCTTTCGATGTTAAGCTGCAGAAGCTGGGCAGCTTGATCGTTACCATGGGAGACATCGCTAAATCTCAGATAGATGATGCGGTGATAGCAACGAAGACACGGAATCCCGACCTGGCAGCGCAGGTTCTGCAAAGGGACCGCGACATCGACGACATCGAGAAGCAAATCGATTTGGAAGCTGTCAACCTGCTTGCCACCCGACAGCCGATGGCATCAGATCTGCGGATGATTGTCTCCGCTCTGCATATGGCGACGAACCTGGAGCGCATCGGTGATTACGCAGCGAACATTGCCAAACGCGCGATTGCCATAGTGCAGACCGTTCCAGTTAAGCCGGAGGCGCAGGTTGAGCGTATGGCGCAGCGTGTGGTTGGCACCCTTGATCAGGTAATGGAAGCTTTTATTGAGCAGGACTCCTCCAAAGCACATGACGCCTGGAGTGGAGATGAAGAACTCGACGAAATGTACAACAGTATATTCCGAGAGCATCTGACGTATATGATGGAGGACCCCCGAAGCACGACCTCCTGTATACACAAGCTGTTCATTGCCAAAAATCTTGAGCGCATTGGAGATCATGCGACAAATATAGCTGAACGTGTCTATTTCATTATCGAAGGAACGCAGATGCCGGGCGTGCGACCAAAGGGAGACAACACAAGCTTCCAGGCTCCTCCTACTGTGGAACCATCATCCTGATGGATTGGCAAATGCGAACATGATTGCTTTGAAGCGATCGTTATTAATCTACAAACCATTCGGTATCTGTTTATAGAGAAGAATTCAGATGGTTGATCCTGAATTTCAGACTGCTACAGAGCTACAGGCCAGGATCCGGCAGACGGTACAGGATCTTGAGGAGCACTGCCGGACTATCCCGGCGGCACAGCGTAGTCAGGTGAAAGGAACCATTGGAAGGCTGAAAAAGGCTCTCAATGAGGAACAGGCAACTCACGACAATGAACTTCTCTGAACCGACCATGCCCCAATCACACTGGATCGCGCCTACGGCGCCAACACATGGAGGCGCCGACCCAGCTGTCACAAAACTTCATGAGTGAACTGGACCGGAGACTGCATTGCTGCGCTTTGGATTTCCTGTGGACCGGCCAATCGTACTCAAGCGGCCAAGTCAAGGCGTGTGACCGGTCGCACCGCAAGTGTGGAGTTGCCGTACCGTTTATCGGCGGTGATATCCCTGCCGACCCAGGCGGGCAGTGCCACCGGCTGGTCCGGATATGACAGTTCGACTTCGGCAATGACAAGACCGGCATTTCGGCCTTCGAACACGTCCACCTCCCATGTCAAACCTTCATGGGCTACCTTGTAGCGCACCTTCTCGATGAGAGTGCTTGGATCAACTCTTGTCAGCATCGACCAGGCTGTCGCAGCCGAGATCCCGCGCTCGAATTCAGTACGCGAGCTGCCAACCCGATCGCCCTTGATGGTCAGATACCCTCTGGCTCCCACGACGCGGATCCGTATCTTAGCCGTCCCGCCGGCTGGCATGTAGCCTTGCACGATCCGCTGACCGAAAACGCACAAGCGGCTGATATCCTGATGTACGAGGAAGCGCCGTTCAATTTCGATGGCCATCGTCAACCGCTGTGCTGTTTCGAGTGCGGCGCAAAATAAAGGGAAGGCCACCGGCTGGCAACCAAAAATTTATAACCTCCTGGATAGCCCATTTGATCGAGGCTGGATGATGCAGCCTACCCTCTCAAGATTAGTTGTACTATGATATAGGGCCTAGATCCATATCCGGATAAGCAAGATCCAGCTATCAGTTGGGGAGCGTTACCCGGGTACATTCCAACCAAATCAGCAACAGGGTCGAGCAAATGCTGTTCACAGGTCCACCAAGATCGCTTCATTCGTGAGGAAAGTACGCCACCATGAACATGATGAACGCCGAGGTCGAGCTTAAGCTGCGTGTCGATCCGGACGATCTGAGTGCGCTGGCCGCAAACCCTGTTCTGGTCGCGGTGTCAGCAAGCAGCGAGCATCTGCACGCTGTGTATTTCGACACCGCCGACCACCGTTTGCACGCCCAATCTCTCAGCCTGCGGGTCCGGCGGGAGGGCGAGCAGTTCATCCAGACCCTGAAAGTGGGTGATGCCGGTCCGAGTGGGCTCCACTGCCGCACGGAGTGGGAAGCCACCGTCCAAAGTGATAAACCGGATCTGGGCAGGCTACCGGCTGAGGTGATGCGTAATCACCTGAATGGTATCGCCGCGAGCGACCTGGTCCCGGTCTTTGAGACGATCATCGAGCGGACGACCCGGCAACTGGAGCATGGAAACGTGGCAGATGGCGTGACGGCTATCGAGGTCGCCATTGACCGTGGTGAGATCCGGGCCGGTGATGCCGTTCTGCCGGTCGCCGAGATCGAACTGGAATTGAAGCTTGGACCAGCACAGTCACTGTTTGATCTGGCGCTCGAGTTGGCTGCTCAGCAACCCGTTCGGGTTGAGACCCGCAGCAAGGCCGCGCGCGGCTACGCCCTGGCCTCGGACAGCAGCCGCTGCGCCGTCAAGGCAGGCCGGCTTGAGATCGATCCGGATGTTACAGGTGATGATGCCCTTGCTGGCATCATCCGCCACTGCGTTGGTCACATGATTGCCAATGAAGCCTGTGTGGCGGCCGGAGTTGATCCTGAGGGCATCCATCAGATGCGGGTAGCGCTCCGTCGCCTGCGATCGGCTCTCGTCCTGTTCCGTTCCTTCGTTCCGGTCGAGCAGTATGACTGGCTGAACACCGAGGTGAAGTGGCTGGCGGGCACCCTGGGAAATGCCCGGGACTGGGATGCCTATACGGCAGCATTGCTGGCGCCGGTACGCTCGTCCCTGCCGGACGCACCGGAGTTGCAGGCGCTCGCCGTGACGGTCGAGACAGCCCGCCGCACCTCGTACAAGGTGACCCAGGAGGCCGTTGGCTCCACCCGTTACACCATCCTGCTGCTCAGGATGCAGGCTTGGCTGGAAGCGCGCGCCTGGCGCAACCAGGACTTATCTGAAGAAACAGCGGCACTATTCCGGCCGGTGACCGATCTCGCGGGCAAGCTTCTCAGCAAACGCCATCGCACTGTCTGCAAACGGGGTCACCGCTTCGAAGACCTTGCTCACGAGGAGCGTCACGAGGTTCGCAAGGAATTGAAGAAACTGCGCTACGCCGTGGAGTTCTTCCAGAACCTGTATGCCGGCAAGCGACTGAAACGGTATCTGGAGCGGCTCGAAGCCCTCCAGGAAGATCTTGGTCACTTCAACGACGTCGCCACTGCACGGGTTCTGACCGAACGCCTCAAGAAGGAAAACCCGAAGGGCAGCGGTGACTGGCGGATCGGCTGCGGCATCGTGATGGGGTGGCACACCCAGGCCGCCGGCATCCTGGAGCCCCGTCTGATTGAGCACTGGCAAGATTTTTCCGGAACCAAGCCGTTCTGGAAATGATGCCGTGTTCAGGCTGGTAAGGATTGCGGCTATACCATCTTTCCTGTGCAATCCGGTTGGGCCACGATATCAGCACCTCGTTGACGACGTGGTGCTGGCCGGTGGCTGTCTTGAAGCCTAAGCCGCCTGAGGATATCGGGCCCAACCGGATTGCACAGGTTCCACGGCTCACGCCCCATGCTGTCGCAACCATTTTGCTCAAATTCTTGTCCAGTCGTATGTTCGACAATCGAGCCGACATGAAGGTGTCGTCAATGACCACGAAAATGCACAGTATAGCTTCGGCACCTGACGTGTTGCGCGATACGGATGGGGAGACCCGGGCGTGGGGAACAGAGGTGCGCTACCTGAACCGTGAGCTCTCCTGGCTCGAGTTCAACCAGCGTGTGCTTGACGAAGCGGCCAACGGCCGCCACCCGCTGCTTGAGCGCGTCAGGTTCCTGTCGATCTCCGGCAGCAACATGGACGAGTTCTACATCGTCCGGGTCGCGGCCCTCAAGGCCCAGGTGTCGGCCCATGTCGCCGCGGTCTCGGATGACGGGCTGACCCCGCAGCAGCAGCTGTCGGCCATCATGGAACGTGCCGGCGTGCTGATGCGGGAGCAGCAGACACGGTGGCTCTCATTGCGCGCCGAACTCAGGGAGAACGGCATCACGGTGGTCGAGCCGCATGAACTGACCCCGGACGAACATGCCTGGCTCGCCGCCAAATTCCAGTCCGACATCTACCCGCTGCTCACCCCGCTCGCTGTCGATCCCGCCCATCCTTTCCCGTTCGTGCCGAACCGGGGTTTCGGACTCGCCCTCCATCTGCACGACGAGGAAAACGATCGTGACCTCAACGCACTCGTGCTGATCCCCGCCCATCTCGAACGTTTCGTCCGGCTGCCGGGGCCGGATATCCGTTTCATCCCCGCCGAACGGGTCATACTGCTGTTCCTCGACCGGCTGTTTCCGGGATCGTTCCGGCTACTTAATCACGGCATCTTCCGCGTCCTGCGAGACAGCGAGATCGAGATCAATGAGAAAGCCGAGGATCTCGTCCGGACCTTCGAGAGCGCCCTGAAGAAGCGGCGGTACGGCCATGTCATCAGGTTGACGGTTGACCATGACATGGCTCCGGAACTGCGCGAGTTCCTCTCCGCCAGCCTTGGGGTTTCGGGCGATGACGTCTTCCTGCGGGACGGGTTGACCGGTATCGCTGACGTCAGGCATCTCATCGTCGGCGATCGCCCCGATCTGCTCTTTCCTCCCTACAATGCCCGGTTCCCCGAGCGCATCCGCGACTTCGGCGGCGACTGCTTCGCAGCCATCCGCCAGAAGGACCTGCTCGTCCATCACCCCTATGAGAGCTTCGACGTCGTTGTCCAGTTCCTGCGCCAGGCCGCACTCGACCCCGCGGTGACGACGATCAAGCAGACGCTTTACCGGACCAGCCGGAACTCGCCCATCGTGAAAGCGTTGATCGATGCCGCCGAGGCCGGCAAGTCGGTTACGGCCATGGTCGAGCTGAAAGCCAGGTTCGATGAGGAGGCGAATATCAACCTGGCCCAGGATCTCGAGGATGCCGGCGTCCAGGTCATCTTCGGCTTCGTCGAGTGGAAGACGCACGCCAAGCTGTCCCTGGTCGTACGTCGCGAAAGCGGCGGCCTGCGCAGCTACGTTCACTACGGGACCGGGAACTATCATCCGGTTACGGCGAAGATCTACACAGACCTGTCCTTCTTCACCGTCGATCCGACCCTGTGCCAGGATGCGGCGGCCGTGTTCAACTACATGACCGGCTACGCCAAGCCAACTCATCTGGAGAAGCTGTGCATCGCCCCGCTGACGCTCCGTCAGTGCCTGGTCAAGGCGATCGACGCCGAGATCGATCTGGCCCGTGCGGGCAAGCCGGCCGGGATCTGGGCCAAGCTCAACTCCCTGACCGACCCTGAGATGATCGACAAGCTCTACGAGGCATCCCAGGCCGGTGTGCGGATCGACCTCGTTATCCGGGGCATCTGCTGCCTGCGGCCGGGAGTGAAGGGGATGTCGGAGAACATTCGGGTCAAGAGCATCGTCGGCCGCTTCCTGGAACACAGCAGGATCCTCTGTTTCGGCAACGGCCACGCCTTGCCCTCGAGCCACGCGAAGCTGTTCATATCCTCGGCCGACTGGATGGCGAGAAATCTCAACCGGCGCATCGAAACCCTGGTGCCGATCGAGAACCCTACGGTTCACCAGCAGATCCTGAACCAGATCATGGAAGCCAACCTGAAGGATGAGGCCCAGAGCTGGCATCTCGAGGCGGATGGAACTTACCGTCGCGTTCCGGTCACGGAGAAAGCCTATGACGCGCAAGCCTACTTCATGACCAATCCCAGCCTGTCGGGGCGTGGTAGCGCGCGTCATGGCAAGCAGCCCAGAAAGCAAGCTGCGACAGCTTCGCGATAAACATTTGCTCAGCTGACGGTGTACGGGAAGACTTACTCATTGTTGCAGGCGGCAGCATACAGCAGCAGATGAGCGGACAGATGAACCAAGCCGCTCAGACTCCCAAACTGTTTGCCTGTTTCTCAGCGTGGTCACGATGACGCCGAAGAACGTTCCTCGCCTAAGTCGTTGCTGCAGTGCAATCATTTAGGACCTTTTTCGCAGATAGTTCCCAACCACAGATTTGAAGAAATTCCTAGAATGAGATCACATCAAGTGAAAATGTTAGATCTGAACAATCCTCGAGAGTCATTTGTAATTCATTTTAATAAATTCGATTAATTCCGTTTGGATTAACTCAGTAATAGAGCCGAGCCGATTATCATCATCCTGTAATATTAGTGAAATCGCTTTCTGGAATTGTCCCCCAGCCGATCGTGGAGTTCAAGGCACGACATCGAACTCCGCATTCGTATTAAAGGCACAGGGAGGGCCTACTTGATGTCCAGCACGATCAGCACCGACGAGACCTTCCGTCTCCAGATCCTCCATGCCTCGGACCTGGAAGGTGGCATCGATGCGATCCAGCGGGCACCCAATTTCGCGGCCATCGAGCAAGCTTTGGAGGCGGAGGAGGACAACTCCATCACCCTGTCGGCGGGCGACAACTACATCTCAGGTCCATTCTTCAATGCATCTGCCGATCCCGACTTGGTCCCGGCCATTGCTGACGCCTACAACTTCCTCTATGGCCTGCCGGCCGATGCCGACAGTGTCAGCTTCGAGGAGCTTGCCCCGGCGCAGGGCCGCATCGACATTTCCGTAATGAACCTGGTTGGATTCGACGCTTCGGCCTTCGGCAACCACGAATTCGATCTCGGGTTGGACACCATCTCCTCGATCATTGGCGTAGCCGGCGGAACGCCGGAAGCCGGCGATCCGCTGCTGTCCGGAATTGATTGGCTGGGCGCTCAGTTCCCTTACCTTTCCTCCAATCTGGAATTTACCGGCTCGGGACTCGAAGCACTTTATACGGACGAGATCCGCACCGCAGGCAGCTTCCGCACCGACCTGGAAGACGCAGCGGCCGGCACCGCCGATCCGGTGAAGATCGCGAACAGCGCCATCATCGAGGAAAACGGCGAGCCGATCGGCGTGATCGGTCTGACCACGCCGCGCCTCGCCGAGATTTCCTCCCCCGGGACGGTCGAAGTCGAGGGCTCGGACGAAGACCTGTCCACCCTGGCGGAGATCGTCAATGCCGAGGCGGCGCGTCTTGCCGACCAGGGCGTCTCCAAGATCGTCCTGGTCAGCCACCTCCAGCAACTCGCGCTTGAGCAGGGTCTGGCACCGCTGCTGAACGGCGTTGACGTGATCATCGCCGGCGGCTCGGATACCATTTTGGCCGACGACACGGACACGCTGCAGCCGGGCGACGAGGCTGCGGGGGATTATCCGGTCACCGTGACGGGCGCCGACGGCAACCCCGTCGCCATCGTTTCGACCGATGGCGAATACAGCTATGTCGGCCGCCTTGTGGTCGAGTTCGACAAGGACGGCGTGCTGGTGCCTGGCAGCATCGACCCGAATGACAGCGGCCCTGTCGCCACAACCGACGACGAGGTCGCGGCACTCTACGATGGTGCCGACCCGTTTGCCAAGGGCACTGCCGCCGCTGAGGTCGCGAAGCTGGTAGGAGAGGTCCAAGATATCGTCACCGCACAGGACGCCAATGTGTTCGGCCTCAGCTCGGTTTTCCTGGAGGGACGGCGCCTCGATGTGCGAACGGAGGAGACCAACCTGGGCAACCTGTCGTCGGATGCCAACATCGCGGCGGCGCGTGAAATTGATCCGACTGTCCAGGTGTCGATCAAGAACGGCGGCGGCATCCGCGCACCGATCGGCGAGGTCGCGGACGACGGCACCCTGCTACCGACTCAGGCCAATCCGGAGGCCGGCAAGGAGGAGGGCGAGGTCTCCGAACTGGACATTAGCAACGCGCTGCGCTTCAACAACAGCCTGACCACGCTGACCGTGACGGCCGAGCAGCTCAAGGCTGCCCTGGAACACGGCGTCGCCGCGGTCGCTCCCGGTGCCACGCCCGGCCAGTTCGCCCAGATCGGCGGCGTCGCCTTCAGCTACGATCCCGACCTGCCGGCTGGCGACCGGGTGCGCACGGCCATGCTGCTGGACGACCAGGGCGACCCGGCCCAGACCCTCGTCGCCGACGGCGAGGTCGTCGCGGACGCGCCGGATGCCATCCGGGTGGTAACCCTGAGTTTCCTGGCCGACGGCGGCGACGGCTATCCCTTCCCCGACTTCATCGAAGCCGATCCGGAATTCGCCAACCGCATCGATCTGGCTGACGTGCTGACCGATCCGGGCGTCGCGACCTTCGCAGCCCCCGGCACCGAGCAGGACGCCCTGGCAGAGTACTTGACTGCAGAGTTCTCCGAGACCCCATTCAACGCGGCTGAGACGATACCGGCAGAGGACGAGCGCATCCAGAACCTGTCGGTCCGAGAAGACTCACTGGATGACGTCGCTGATGGTGGTACAGGAGACGGCATCGAGCTGACGCCGCTGGGCGTGTTCGAGACCGGCATCTTCGACGAGAGCGCCCAGGAGATCCCGGCCTACGACCCGCTGACCCAGCGGCTGTTCGTCAGCAACGACAGCGACCTGGCGGTCGATATCCTCGACGTCTCCGATCCCGGTAAGCCGGTCCGGGTCGGCCAGGCCGATATCGCCGCGCTGGATGGGGCCGGCGGAGTCAACAGCGTCGCGGTTTCCAGTGGGCTGGTCGCCGCCGCGGTGCAGAACGAGGACGGTGCGGAGAATGGCTTCGTCGCCTTTTACAGCAATGGCGGAACCTTCCTGGGCACAGTCGAGGCCGGGGTGCTACCGGACTCGCTGACCTTCACGGCCGACGGCACCCGGCTGCTGGTCGCCAACGAGGGCGAGCCCGCCGACACGACCGATCCCGAGGGCAGCATCAGCGTGATCGACCTTGGCGGCGGCTTGACGGACGCCAAGGTGACCACAATCGATTTTTCCGCCTTCGACGGGAAGGAGGACGAACTGCGCGACCGAGGTGTCCGGATCGAGGCGGGGAAAACCGCCTCGGAGGATTTTGAACCGGAGTACATCGCGGTGTCACCGGACGGCGCCAGCGCTTGGGCCACCCTGCAGGAGAACAACGCAGTAGCACGGATCGACCTGGCCACCCTGAAAGTGACAGACATCCTGCCGCTCGGCACCAAGGACTTCGCCGAGGACGACAACGCGATCGACCCGAGCGATGAGGATGGCATCGCCATTCGCCCTGTGCCGGTCCTGGGCCTGTACCAGCCCGACGCGATCGCCAGCTATGTCGGAGCGGACGGCAAGACCTACTGGGTCACCGCCAATGAGGGTGACACCCGCGACGGCGAGGAGATCCGCATCTCCGACGCCGAGCTCGACCCTGCCGCCTTCCCCGACGCGGAATCGCTCCAGTCCGACGAGGAGTTAGGCCGGCTGACGGTCTCAGCTGTGGATGGAGACACTGACGGCGACGGCGACATCGACCAGCTCTACACCTTCGGCGGCAGGTCCTTCACGATCTGGAACGACGAGGGCGAAAGGGTCTTCGACAGCGGCGACCAGTTCGAGCGGATCACCGCCAAGGAGCTGGGAACCACCGGCTTCAATACCAACAACGATGCCAGCGACAGTTTCGACGACCGGTCGGACAACAAGGGGCCGGAGCCCGAAGGCGTCGCGATCGGCGAGATCGACGGCCGCAGCTATGCCTTCATCGGCCTGGAACGGGTCGGCGGCGTGATGGTCTATGACGTGACGGATGCCGACGACGCCCAGATCGTGCAGTACGTCAATACCCGCGACTTCGCTGGGTCTGCCGAGGACGGCACCGCGGGCGACCTCGGCCCCGAGGGCTTGGCTTTCATCGCGGCCGGCGACAGCCCGACCGGTGAGGCGCTGCTGGCGGTCACCAACGAGGTCAGCGGAACCACCCGCCTGTTCGGCATCGACGTCCCGGCGGAGGGAGACGGCCCCGCGATCAGCGGAATCGAGTTCCAAGGTGCCGCTCTCCTAGGCACTGGTACGGAATTTCAGGACACGGAGATCGGCGGCCTCTCGGCCCTCGCCTGGAACCCCGAGGAGGAGGTCTTCCACGCTCTGTCGGACAGCCGCGGCGGCGATACCGGCGCGGCTCGGTTCTATACCGTGAAGCTCGACTTCAGTAATGAGCCTTTCGCCAATGACGACCTGGAAGTCTCAGAGGTGACGCTGCTGACCGATCGGGAGGGGCGGCCCTTTGAAGAGGGCACCCTGGACCCCGAAGGGCTGGCTCTGAGCAGCCGGGGAACGTTGTTCATCGCTTCCGAGGGCGATGCGGAGCGTCAGGTGCCGCCGTTTGTGGACGAGTTCACGCTGGATGGCCGGCAACTTCAGTCCCTGGAGGTACCGGAGAAGTATCTGCCGAACGAGACCAACACGGAAGGTATCCGTAACAACCTGGCATTTGAAAGTCTGACCCTTTCTCCGGATAACCGGACCCTCTACGCTGCGACTGAAAATGCACTGGCCCAGGATGGGCCTGCCGCTGATCAGGAGCAGGGCAGTTCATCACGCATCCTGGCGTTTGACACGCAGAGCGGCGCGGTCGAGGCGGAGTATGTTTACCGAACCGAACCGGTGGCGGAGACGCCTACGCCCGCGGATGGTTTTGCGAACAACGGCCTTGTTGACCTGATCGCCCTGGACAATGCCGGAACGTTGCTCGCGCTTGAACGGTCATTCAGTACGGGCGAGGGCAACACGATCCGGCTCTACGAAGTCCATATCGGAGATGCTGACGATGTCTCCGCTGTCGATAGCCTGGAGGCACTGGATCAAGCACCTGTACCGGTTGAGAAAGAGCTTCTCTTAGACTTTTCGGAGCTGGGCCTTCCTCTCGATAACATAGAGGGCATGGCGCTCGGTCCGCTCCTGCCCGATGGCCGGCAAAGTCTTGCCGTGGTCAGCGACAACAACTTCAGCCCGACGCAGTTCACCGAACTTCTGGTCTTCGCGCTGGAGAGCAACGTCACCCTTGCCGGCGTTGCGCATCCAGATATCTGGACCGCCTGATCTGCAGGATGACTAAAGCACGGCAGTGCCGCGCTTTAGTTCCAACCAACCCTCCCATCCTTGTCCGAGTGGACTATCTGAACGCTACCGAGATGATCCCGCTTACGGGACAACGGCGTGCCTCTTCATGTCCATGCATGTAGGAAACAGCCATGAGCACCATGTCGGAAGATGCAATCCTCACTCCGCAGGATATCAGAACCTTTTACCGCCTGGCGTCTCCCAATCTGCGGTGTGGATGCTGGGGCAGTGTGCGGCGCCGGTGTACCAGCTTATGCGATTGTCTGGAAATTCTGCTGCCGAGCGACGATGATCCGATCCTGACATTTGAGCGGGACTGTCGCGGAATTTATCATCTCTGGTGGCATCCTGAGGAACAAGAGCGACAACCACTGAAATCCGGTGGCGCCCGTCAGTGCCTGACCGTGATGGCAAATATGATACAAGCTAAGCGCCAGAATGTGTAACAGCCCGTTGAAAATCTAATCTTAGGTTGAGAAGACGAGCACCAGGGCCGCAACGACCGTTGCGTCGCCCTCGGCCGGGGTGTTTTCCCGGATGCCGACCAGGAGGATCGCCTTGATGGCAGGTCTCCCCATGCTGGACTCGGGAAAAACGAACCAGATCGCCTCCATCGCCTGCCGCGGCGTTCCCGCTCCAAAGCGGTGGCGGATGACTAATCCCAAGTTGTACGCGGCGACCTGGATCAGGTAGCGCTTCTCCACATTCTCCACGCCGCGCAGCCAGGTCCGGCGCAGGCCGCCGATGTCCAGGATCACGGCGAAGCTGCGTTCTACCTTCTCCGCCCGCAGCTTGAACGCCTGCCGGGCGACCGAACTCAGCAGCCGAGCGCGGTTGTTGTAGACCGCGCGGCGGGCGGCGTCATCGCCGTGCCAGCGGGCGAACTCCTTGCGCTCCGTCTCGGCGATCCGGCTCTTCCAGGCGCTGTCCTCCAGGTCCTTCAGAACCTCGCGGGAATGGTAGCCCTTGTCGGCCACCATCTCCGCTGGATCCTCGGCCGTCGGCGCCCGGCCCACGAGGTCCAACATCGCCTCGGCCTGCTCCAGCGTGCCCGCCAGGGTCCGGGTGTCGCCCTGGTCGGCCGGATGGATCTTGGCGGCGATGATCGCCCCGGTGTCGAGATCGACCGCGTGCTCCGGCTTGTAGGCCAGGTGGGTCGTGCCGTCCTTCATCCTGGCGATGCGCGCCTCGGGATCGGTGGGCGACGCCCACTCGGCGTTGGACAGCGACTTGCCCTTGCGGGTGCGATCGAAGCGGACCAGGTCCTCGGTGCTCGGCGTCTCGATGCCGCTGTCCTTAGCCAAGCGCTCCAGCATCTGCCGGTAATCCTCGCCGGTGTCCCGACGGACCAGACGGCGCAGCGCCGCGTTGGCCTCCTGGGTCGAGGCGTCGACGCCGATGCGCCGGCCCCGCACCAGGTCATGGCGCTCGACGATCTCCAGCACGAAGCCGAAGACGGCGTGGTGGATCTCGATCGGCAGGCGCGAGCGCGTCACGCTGAGTGTCGTGTGGTCGGGGACGGTCTCGCCCTCGTTCAGGCGCAGGAACCGGTGCAGCGACAGGGAATCCGCGCACCGCCATGCAATTTCCCGCTCCGAGTCCAGCCCCTCGTACTGGCCGACGAACAGCATCCGGAAGTACCGTCCAGGCGGCACCGAGGGGCGGCCGACGCCGTCACTGTAGTAGGGCTGGCAGAGCATCTCCACCACCTCGTCGAACTCGGCTTCGGCGAGGATCTCGTTGCACCAGTCGTAAAAGGAATGACGCGGGGCAAGCTCCACCGCCAGACGGCTCCCCAGGCGGGAAGGCTTGCCCCGGTTGCTCAGCCGACCCAAGGCCATACTGCCGCACCTCAAACAACACCACGCCCGCGTGCATCGAGTCAGAGCCAGCGGCCTTTGTCAACGGGCTGGTAAGGACAAAGAGCCGTAGGGCGTGGCGACGCACTAGCATATTCATCGTCATAGAAAACTGGAAATAGAAAAACTTTTTTAGACCACCTCTTCGACCCATAAACAGCATGATTTGTTACAATTTCGATTTTCGTTGAAACAAACCTAATCCTGGGTCATTCTCGCAGTGCAGCAGAGATGCTGTACTCGCCTCTTGGGGCGTTTCCTCCCTAAACTCGGCCGGCTTTCGGGGCGGCCTTTTTTGTGTTTGTAGTTGGAGAAATGTTTTGGGGGCTGTAAGAGCAAACCATATCAGCAGCATGGATATATCACCTTTGGGGTAAGAGGTGTGTCGCCCTGACCCTGCCGGATGGGCTAGGGCAAAAGTTGGACATCTAGAAATTCGCTGGAGCAGTTTGGCTCCATTTTTAGTTTAGTCTCCCGTTACTGCCATGAGCGAAGGACTAGCGGCGTGCATCTCGAGATCGAGCGACGCTTTCTGGCTACCGGTGATGTTCGACGGTTCTGCCTTGTCGGCGAGCGCATTGTCCAAGGTTACATTCACGCTGCTGGATTGCTCAAGATCCGAATACGAATAATGGGTTCGAAAGGTTTCCTCACCATCAAGGGGCCAAGGGTCGGCTGCACGCGTACCGAATTCGAACACCGAATGCCCGCTGCACTTGCTGTGTGGATACTGTCGCGGGTCACTCCTGAAGCCCTCATCGAGAAGATCCGCTACAAGGTCGCACATGCTGGCTTGGTCTGGGACGTTGATATATTCGAGGGGCGTAATGGCGGCCTGATCATTGCCGAGGTCGAACTTCCCGAGCCACGCTACCCGGTTGTTCTGCCAGCCTGGGTTGATCGTGAAGTTACGACAGATATGCGCTATGGAAACTCGGTACTGGCACATCACCCAGTTCAGACGGATGCAAGATCTCTTCGAAACATCTTCGTTGGGGAACAACGATCATGAAAATCCGGGTATAGAGCCGCTGGTTTCGATGCTTACTTCGCCCGCAAGCACGTTCCACCGACTGGCCAAGATCTGGACAGTTTCACCATTTTCTAACACTAAATTGTAAAGACCAGGACTTGATGCGACAGACCTTGGCGGAAGTGGTCTGAACCAGTAGTCGGCTATAGCGCCGTGCGCTGAATCTGAAACGCCATAATGCAGAGCGTTTTTAGCTCACCGTCGCGGCGCCGAGTTGGCAGATGAGCAGGAGGCGGAGGCCGCGACGGTGAGCTAAAAACGTGTTGGACTGAGCCGCGGGTGGGCCGGACGGCGAACGGGGACCAGCATTCACGAAGACTCGGGAAGCTGGGGCACGAAACAACTTCCGCGCGATTGGCATGATTTTTGAGTATATGGGCATTGAATCATTGGCCAATTCTGCCGTTTCAATGACTTACAGTAAGACAATAATCCGCTATGCAGCTTGAGGTAGAGCATGGTCGAAATAGCAGTGGGCTGTTATGAACCCGGCGGCGGTGAAAAAGGACGAGAGGCTCTGAATTAGATGAAGGCACAGGGATGGAGGCGCAAGGGGACGAAGGGATGGGGAAGGGGCTCCCGACACGACTGCCGCGTAGCGGCTTAGTCCAATAGCTTTTATGGAAAGGACGCTATCAGAGGATGCCGTCTTCTGAAATCTGCAACCTGCCAGTTGGATTGTCCCGTTGGGCAACAGCGGCGGTCTGGTGCAAGCGGCTAACAAGTCGGAATGTCTGCGCGACGTCGGCGCATTTTCCTGACGAAGACTGCCAAGTCACGCGGGCCATGAAAATCAGCCCATTCAGATGCTCAACCAGGTCAGCGAAATGCGGATCCATCCCATATCCCACAGCCATTTGGTGCGGCAGGTCAAGGTACCCGTAAGACGCAGATCAAGGCTCTCAGCCACGACGGAGCCGCAGAAGTGACTTATGGCAGCAACCGCGTTCATTGCCCTCGTCGCTGTTGGGATATGATTGTAGGATTGGTTCGGGACTGCGGCGCGGGAGGCGGCAATGGCAAACTCAACGACCTCATTTCGCGATTTCGAGCATCAGGGTTGGTCGACGGAAAGTGTCGCCGTCGGCTACCGCGATCACCTGTCCGGGGTCACGGCACAAGCCATCGGGGCGCTCCTCGATGCTGCCGGGGTTGGGCGCGGCACCCGAGTGCTGGACGTCGCCACCGGCTTGGGCTATGCCGCGGCTGCGGCTGCCGAGCGTGGCGCAGTGGCAATTGGGGTCGACTTCTCCACGACACAGCTCATCCTCGCCCGGCGGGAGTACCCGACCATCGAGTTCCGGGAAGGCGATGCCAGTGCTCTCCCCTTCCCGGACCGTAGTTTCGATGCCGTCGTCAGCAACTTTGGCATGCCGCATTTCCCCGATCCGGATGCGTTCCTCGGAGAGGCGTTGCGCGTGCTCCGAAGCGGCGGCCGCATTGCCTTCAGCGTCTGGGCGTCGCCACAGGAGTCGATTGGTTTCGGCATCATCTACAGCGCGGTACAAGCCCACGGCCGCATGGATGTTCCACTGCCGCCCGGCCCCAACTTCTTCCTGTTCAGCGATTCGGCCCAGTGTGAGCGCAGCCTCCACGCAGCCGGCTTCCGGTTAGCAACTGTAACCAAGGTCCCGCAGATCTGGCGGGTGCCATCGCCGGACGCGCACTTCGAGGCGATCATGAAGGGCACGGTTCGTGCTGCCGCCCTGCTCCGGGTGCAGACGCCGGAAGCGCTGGCGTCGATCCGCGACGCTATACGGAAGGCCGCAGGCGCTTACGCCCGCGATGGAACGCTTGAGCTGATGATGCCTGCCGTCGTGGCCGCTGCCGAAAGACCCTGAGGCGGTAGGTTGGTGGTCGAGAGTACCGGCCAGCACCATCATGCCTGCCTGTCGCCACCTTGACCGTCCCGTCACAGGATCGGCAAAACAATCAGCCTGTATGACCTGGGTACTGGCAGGAGCAGCAGCCGGTGAAGGAGGTGCGAGTATCTTTGAGGTGCAGCTCCAGCAGTCCCGATTCTCGGTTCTTGGCTATCACTTCTGTCAGCATGGACTCCGCGATCAACTGTTGCTGAACCGCGCGCTGAGTTACTTGACGGGCGTTGTTGATTGCCTCAATAGCAACGTTAACGCGCTGAATGGTATATTTCAGTCGAAAATGATCGACCGGCGAGGCGTCGCGGGCCAAGTCCTCCAGCCGCTCCAGGTAAGCGCGCAGTCTATTTAGATCCTGTTCAGATCCTGTCGCTGTAAGCTCATGGTTCATCGCGAGCGGGTCTCCATTGTCACCGTCATATTCGGTACAGCACGCGGCGGCGCTGGCGGTAATAAAGGAAAAATCCCGCACCGTGGCCCGGTACGGGAAGTTTCATGAACAGTTCAGTTCACATCGAGGCCGTGACACAGGGAGGCATCACGCAAGCCCCGCAACAGCACGGGGGTGGTGTGGCGCGCGGTCTGGGATGGCTTATGCCGTCTGGGGTGCTTGGCGGTGTCGGTAGGGCGGGAAAGAAGCCCGAGCCAAGGGGAAGGCGCTGGAGCGGTCCGAGCGGTCAGCACATAAATCTACCGGCGCCCCGCAGAACCGCACCAGCGACGCTCCTAAGAGTCCCTGATGGGGCCTCCTCCGGACACCGGCCCATAAGCGGTGACCCACTCCGCCTCCGGCAGTTGTAAAGGGCGGATGAAGCTTCCTCAGATGTGGCGCATGAAAAATCCCCAGACGGTTTGTCAGGTTATAGATCGGTGTCTGTCTGAGTGGAGGTCATTTTCGGTGGTCGTCCCCGGCGGCGTGGTTGAGGTTGCGAGGTGTTGATCGGGCGGTTGCGAGTGTTGTCCGGGATCAAATCGGCGTGACGGCA
>ERZ501005.79-NODE-79-length-22139-cov-3.530837_pt1 | contig 22139 bp, 19 predicted proteins | sample MGYA00248830_ERZ501005 | MGnify/ENA primary metagenome ERZ501005 (study PRJEB25958, sample SAMN03398565) | human skin metagenome | study: EMG produced TPA metagenomics assembly of the Human Skin Microbiome Metagenome (human skin metagenome) data set. | reverse complement strand
TGTGGTGCATATTGATTTTGGCGTTGGGCGTTATCAAGGCTTGATTACCCTTGAGATTGATAGACAATTGCAAGAATTCATCCATCTTACCTATGCAGATGATGCCAGTGTGTATGTGCCTGTGGCAAATCTGCAGCTTATCAGCCGTTATGCGGGCGGCGACTCGGCAACCGCACCGCTTCATACCATAGGTAGTGGTAAATGGGATAAAGCTAAAGCCAAGGCACTCAGCCAAATTCATGATGTGGCGGCAGAACTGCTCAACGTACAAGCCCGCCGCGATGCCAAAGTGGGCATTAACTTCCCAATTGACCAAATCCAGTATGACTTATTTGCCAGTCAATTTGCGTTTGAAGAAACGCCCGACCAAGCCAATGCCATTGAGGCGGTTAAGTTTGATATGAAGCAAAATAAGCCCATGGACAGGCTGGTGTGCGGTGATGTCGGTTTTGGTAAAACCGAAGTGGCGATGCGTGCCGCTTTTATTGCGGTGCAAGCAGGGTATCAAGTGGCAGTGCTAGTACCGACGACGCTGCTTGCTGGGCAACACGAAGACAACTTTTTGGATCGATTTGCTGATTGGCCCATTCGTATTGAGTCGCTTTCTCGCTTTGGCACCAAAAAACAACACGATGCGATTCTCAAAGGCTTAGCCGAAGGTAAAATTGATATCGTCATCGGTACCCACCGAATTTTGCAAGAAGATGTCAAGTTTGCCAACTTAGGTCTGATGATTGTTGATGAAGAACACCGTTTTGGCGTGCGCGATAAAGAGCGTATCAAAGCCATGCAATCGGATGTTGACGTATTATCAATGACTGCAACACCCATACCGCGCACGCTGAACATGGCGTTATCGGGTATGAGAAACATGTCGATTATTGCCACGCCCCCGGCAAGGCGGTTGGCAATTAAAACCTTTGTCATGCAAAAGTCTGATAACTTACTCAAAGAAGCGATTTTGCGTGAATTATTGCGTGGCGGACAGGTGTTTTTACTGCATAACGATGTGGCAAGCATTGAGCGCATGGCAGAAACCGTGCGAGAGCTTGTGCCCGAATCTCGGGTGGCAGTGGCTCACGGTCAGATGAAAGAACGAGAGCTTGAGCAAATCATGCAATCGTTTTACCACAAAAGACACAATGTGCTAGTGTGTACCACGATTATCGAAACGGGCATTGATATCCCCAATGCCAACACCATTATCATTAACCGTGCCGATAAATTCGGGCTAGCGCAGCTTCATCAACTTCGTGGGCGTGTTGGTCGCAGTCACCACCAAGCTTATTGTTATCTGCTTGTACCGTCTATTAAAGGCTTGACAACGGATGCCCAAAAGCGCCTTGATGCCATCAGCCGTGCTAACACATTGGGGGCAGGCTTTATGCTTGCCAGTGAAGACCTTGAGATTCGTGGGGCGGGTGAGCTGCTGGGCAAAAACCAAAGCGGCAATATGCAAGCGGTTGGTTTTAATCTCTATATGGATATGCTAAACCGTGCCACCAAAGCCATCAAAGCAGGCAAACAACCTGATTTGAACACCCCATTATCGCTAACCAGTGACATTAATCTACATTTGTCGGCAATCATTCCTGAAGATTATCTGGGTGATGTGCATCAGCGGTTATTGTTTTATAAAAAAATCGCCAATGCCGAAGACTATGACAGCCTAATTAGCATTCGCAGCGAAATGCTAGACCGTTTTGGCAGTTTGCCGGAGCCGACCAAAAATTTATTTGCCATTCACCAAATCCGCTTATTGGCTGAAGCGCTTGAGATTAGCAAAATTGATGGCAATGAGCGGCAAGTCACCTTTGAGTTTTCACCCAGCACCCCTGTGGAAGCCATTACCATTATTGGGCTTATTCAGTCGAATCCGAAAAAATTTAAAATGAATGGAGCGACAGGGCTAAAAATGATGGACGACAAAGCCCTTGCTACAGCAGAAGGACGGATTGACGCGGTAAAAAATCTCATAGAGAAATTATCTTTAAAAGCGTGATGATGACCTGATAATAAATAATTATTGGCTCATCATAAGCGTGTTATAGCGAAAAAGAAGATTTAGAAAATGATGGAAAATCAATTACCTAATGGCGAACACCTAATTGAAGAACCTACCTATCCCGAAGACTGGGAATGTTGCGACAACGGCTGCGAAGAACTATGCGTGTATGAAATTTACCGCGTTCAAAAACAAGCCTATGACGAACAGCCAACAGCGAATCAAAAGCGTACCAAAATTACTTAGCGACACTGGCAAACCTGCTCAGTAGTTGGAGTATTCTTCCATAAAAGTAATTTTTTGTAAATTCATATTCCTGTCACATGAATTTCATGCTAATGTCATCAAACTCACGTTAAATATCATAACGTTATGAAGTTGCATTGATAACGTAAAATAGTAAGTAAACAACTAAAAAATGGCAGAAGCCTTAAAATTAATAAAAAATCCACCACTATGGGATAAAGAAGGATAGGAGTAAAAAATGTTAGATATGTTAAATGAAGCGTTTGAATATGAAACCGATATCATCTACCTTGACGAAGGCGATGACGCGGTAGAAATGTAAACTGCAAGTTAAGCGTAAAACGTAAAAATTCGCAACCGATAACCTCTTAATATACCGATTAAGAGGTTTGTTTTTTTTGGGCAACATAAATGAATGATTACTGACTAGTGATTATGACTGGTACTGGCAGGCATCGCCACCTCATGGTGCTTATCCATATCCTGCATATTGTGCATGTCGTGATTCATGTTATGGCTCATATTATGGTTCATATCATCACTCATATTATGATTCATAGGCATGGTAGTCGAAGCTGTCACAGAAGCAGAATGATTCATTGTCGACATATCATGGTGCATACTCGTCTCATTCATGGCATGACTGTGTGAACCATGATTATGGTTATGGTGCATCATCATCGGAATAAAAATCACCGCAAGCCCAGACAACATCATAATCACCCCATTAATTTGGCGAAGGCGAAAATTTTTAATACTTGACTGTAGCATCCCCACAGTTTTTTGCGTGGCAATCAACATCGGCATCGTACCCAGTCCAAATACAAACATCAGAGCCGCCCCTGTAGCGATGTTGTTGCCAGCAATCGCCATCATGAGCGCACCATACACCAATCCACACGGCAAAAATCCCCAAAGCAAGCCAGCAAACAAAGCTTTACCAAAGCTATCAATCGGAAACACTTTTTTGCGTAGCGGGGCAAGCGATTGCCAAAAGCGCATCCCGAACTTTTCTAACTGATTAAACAGCGGTAACCCAAGCATCGCAAGCCCAATCAACACCAATACCGCACCCAGTACAATTCTTGGCGCACTATTACTCATAATGGACTGAAAGATTGCCACCCCAACAACGCTGGCAATCAATCCAAGCAATGAATAACTGATGAGGCGTCCCAAATGGTAAGTCAAAATCAAGCCATTTTTTTTGCTCTCCGATACATGCTGCATGGACAGCCCAAAAGCCGTCACAATGCCACCGCACATCCCCAGACAGTGCGGTGAGCCAAACAGCCCCATGCTAAAGGCTGCCAAAAATAATGCCCATGTCATAAAATGCTCCAAAAAAGTCTAAAAATTTTTGAAAAACGTAAATAAATCAATAGAAAGAAATCAGCAGGAAGAAAGATAACACCCACGCGTTATTTTTGCTCGTCAGTAGGGTCTTGTATTTTTGGGGGATGAGAAGATGAAGGCTTGGCGGGATTTTGCCCCAATTGTTCGCGGCGAAATTGTCTGTCATCCAAAATGACCCGCTGAGATTCATTGTCCAAATCGTCAAATTGGCGTGATTTGATGGCGTAATAAATGGCAAAAATACCCAATACAAATAGCACTAGACTAATAGGAATCAAAAAATACATGCTTTGCATCGTGCATCCCCATTACTTGGCGTAAACAAACGAATTAAGTTAAAAAACCATTATACGCTTATTTTGATATAAATAAATGCGGCAAAATGTCGCAGCGTGGCCTGAGTAATTCATGAGTAATCAAAGAGTCATCCAATAGCCGACTGTATGCTTACAAAACAAACACATGGGTTGCAAATCAAAGCAACTCAGTGATTTGAGTGCGAATAATGAATGCTATAATCATAGTGGGTTAAACATTGAGGTTTAACTTGGTTTTAAAACTCAAAATTCTACAAGGAAATTATGATGTTGATGCCTAAAATCTTTAAGCTTTCGAAGAACCTGAAGCTTTCAAAAAAACAGTTGCTTGCCTTAGGCGCGGCTGTTATGGTGGGCGCATTATTGATGCCAACAGCAAACGCGGCGACAGTAGTCATTGATGTGCGTACCCCAGAAGAATATTCTGTGAATCATCCCGCAGGTGCTATTAATATTCCACACAGTGAATTACTTGCCAAAATAACGGCGCAAGGGATTGCAAAATCAGATACCATTAAAGTGTATAGCCGTGGTGGCGGTCGTGCCGAACAAGCCAAATCTGCTTTGCAATCAGCTGGCTACACCAATGTAGAGATTCAAAAATAACTTATTTATTGGTCGGTTGGCAGTCGTATTGGGGTTTGACAAGATCGCGAGCGAATGCCAACAATTCATATAAGGCACGTCTTGAATGCTGCAGGTTCTGATCAAAATGCTGCCAATCATTTGCCTTTGGTAATGGGGCGATACTTGGGACAGTAGCCACGCCGTTGATGGCAAACTGCCGCCTTGAGCGGTTCATGTGATACGCATCGGTCACCAAAATTACCTGTTTGACATTGACCATTTCTGCGGTATATTTTGCATTTTGACAGGTGTTAAAGCTGTTTTTTTCTGCCACGACCCACATAATGCCTTTTTTTTGCAGCCATTTTGCCATCCACGGCGCCTCCTTACCACTGATGATGATGGGTAAGCCAGTCTGCTGATACACTTGGCTGGCTTTAATCAATCGACTTTCGGTGAATTGGTTAATCACAATCTCATTTTGCTGGTTATTGGTTAATCCGCCACCTAACACTACAATCGCTGTTGCAGGATTGACGCTTACCGCCGATTCTGGCAGGCGATAGCAATCTAAGATAAACAACACAATGGTAGAAAACAGCGGTGTGAAAAAACTGAGCGTAACCAAACACCCCACCAATACCACAACGGTCAAAATCTGTTTGATGATTGAAAAAAATCGCTCAAGGTAGTTAATGAGCTTGGCGAATGCTACCATCAGATTCAATCCAAACCGGTTCAGCTTCCAATTTTATCCCAAATTTATCCAATACAGTCTGCTGTATAAATTGCATACTTTTGGCAACATCACGTTGCGTCGCAACTTTTGGCGCATGGTTAGTCAATACTAGGGCTTGTTTTACATGAGTTAAAATCGGTGTAATGCCTTTACCCTTAAGCCCTGATTGGTCAATAAGCCAGCCAGCTGCAACTTTGCAGTAATCGGTCAAATTGCCTTGGGCATCTTTGACAGGATAATGCACTAGATTGGGATAACTCTGTAGTAACTGGTCAACTTGAGATTTGGCGACGATGGGGTTTTTAAAAAAGCTACCACAATTGGGCAAGTCATTGGTATCGGGCAGTTTACTTTGACGAATGTCGATGATGGCGTTCATGGTATCCACGGGTTTGACTTCATTGCGACCCGCTAGGCTTGCATAGTGCTGTGCAACTTTTGCCACATCCCCATACTGGGTATTGGGTTTGGCGATTTTACTGAGGGTAAAAATGACGCTGGTAATGAGCCATTGCCCGGCTTGCTGTTTAAACAGGCTGTCACGGTAGCTAAATTGGCAATCAGATTTGCTTAGATGATGCCACGTTAAACTCGGTATATGAAACGCTTTTACACTGTCTATCACATCTTCAGCTTGTACCCCGTACGCACCGATGTTTTGCACGGGACTGCCACCCACCCAGCTTGGGATTAACGCCAAATTTTCCAGTCCATACCAACCTTGATGGACCGTGTCTACCACAAGCGTATGCCAATCCTCGCCAGCCATCACCTCAAGTGTTATCGTTTGGCTATCTTCAGACAGGATAGTTTTACCTTTAAGACTAGGTGACACGACAACCGCGTCCAACACTTGAGGCAAAATGATATTACTACCATTAGATAGCACAACAAACGCTTGTTGATGGGCGGCCAGTTGCTTAAAAGAGGGCTCAATATCAGACAGGTCAGTTAGGCGAATGAATTGTTTGGCTTGACAGGCTAATGCCATGGTATTGTATGCGCTAATATCCACATAGCTAGGATTAGCCTGCACAGGGTTAGGTTCAAAAAAATTGGTCATAAAATATCGTTAATAATCGGCAGAGTTGCTCATCGCCAGTGCAATGACTAGCGCAATGATAAAGTGCTTATTATAACCAAATATCACAGGGAAAATCGGGATTTTTATGACCCCATGACAGCCAATTAAAAACCTTCTTCATCACTGCCAAAATGGTTAATATCCCTAAAGCGGCTCAGCTGACGACGCTGTTTTTTATTTGGGCGATGATCAGGGCGGGCAAGATTGGCAAGTTTTTTCTGTTCGGTGAAAAATTCTCGTTGACTGATACTGGCATCGGTCTCTTGATAAAGCACACTGGCGGCAGTGGCATTGCCGCGCACTTCGGACAGCGCTAGCACCTTGACCGTCTTTTGGGTGTAATGATTGGCTGACCCTTGACGAATTGTCAATTCATCACCCACCGCTATTTCTTTACTAACCTTGACGCGATTGCCAAAATGGTGTACCCGTCCCGATTCAATCGCTTCCTTGGCTAGGGTGCGAGTTTTATAAAACCTTGCTGCCCATAGCCATTTATCTAAACGCACTTTAATTTTATCAGTTGTACTCAATGACATTTCCTATAACTTAACTGCATGAATAACTTTAGATTAAATGGTTGTTTTTTCAAATCTTTCAATACGTCACATCGATATTTCTAACAAGCAACTGCGGTGTTAAAGCGAGGCTAATAGTCTATTCGTCATGACAGTTATAAAACGCTGCTTAAACACTGAACAGTCAGACTTATTAGCAAGGCTCAGGGGTTTTAAGCTAATTGATATGGTGAGTGAGCCAAGTCAAAATATCGTCATACACTTGTTGGTGATTAGACTCTAGCAAAATTTCGTGACGCATCGTTGCATATTGCTGCACGCTCACCGAGGCAAAATTATTTTTTTGCAAACGTTTGACAATACGCGGAATGCCTTTTCCCATTTGCCCAACGGGGTCCTCCTTTCCGCTGACAAATAGTAGCGGTAACTGTCGGGGTACTTGTTGATACCAATGCTTATTGGTGCCTGCTTGCATTAACGACATGAGCGCAAAATAGCCATTGTTGGTAAACTGAAAGCCGCAAAGCTTATCATCAAGGTAGGCTTTTACTTGCTTGGGATCTGAATTGAGCCAATTAAACCCTTGTAAATCGGGTTCTTTTCTAAAGGGTAGGTTATTAAATTGGTTTAAAATCTTATCCAATACCGGATTGGTGCGGCGCGTGGTAAAGTGATTAAGGTTTTTGGTTACAGGCACAAACAAGTTTGCCAATGGATTAAAATCTGAGGTACCCATAATTATTGCCCCGTCAAATCGTTCACCATAGCGCTGCAGAATACAGCGAACGATAAATGACCCCATACTATGACCCAAGATAAAATGGGGGATATCAGGGTATTTTTCAGCGATTAACTGCGCATGGTCCATCACATTGTCAATCATCAACTCAGCAGGATTGGGGTTACCCATATAGCCTAAGCAACCATTGTCATAGGCTTGCTGTCCATGACCCAAATGGTCAAACGTCAACACCGCAATATCATGATTTGCTAAGAATTGCGCAAAGGGTTGGTAGCGCCCTTGGTGTTCTGCCATGCCATGCACGATTAGTAAAGTAGCAACGGGCGTCACCTTAGGCAGATAGAATGTGTAGTTGTTATTCATCGCAAATTTCCTGTGAGTTATTTTATAATTAGGGTAGCATAAAAAAGCCGTCTAATGACGGCTTTAAATCAACGCACAAATTCACAAATCAACAGCCTGCTTTTTTCATATCCGCTTCTGATAACGGATTGGCACCACGGGTAGGACGTGGGCAAGGCTCACCATAATATTGACGATCGGCAAAATAGCTTGAGCGCACCATCGGACCTGCCCAAATATTTGCAAAGCCCAATTTTTTACCGTGTGCCGTATAACGGTCGAATTCATCAGGATGCACAAATCTATCAACTGGAGCGTGCGATTTGCTTGGCTGCAAATATTGACCGATGGTAATTAAATCGACATCATGCGCCTTTAAATCATTGAGTAAGGCATAAACCTCTTCTTCAGTCTCGCCAAGACCCACCATAAAACCACATTTGGTGACGATATCCGGGCGACGCGCTTTGTAATCTTTTAACAATTGTAATGAATGCTGATAATCTGACCCTGGGCGAAACGCTTTATACAAACGTGGCACGGTTTCGATATTGTGGTTAAACACATCAGGCGCTGTGTCACTTAAGATATCAAGTGCCACTTGCTCACGACCCCGAAAATCAGGGACTAAAATCTCAATCAAGCAATTAGGGCTTAACTGACGAGATTCTTTAATGACATTGGCAAAATGTTCCGCGCCGCCGTCACGCAAATCATCTCGGTCAACCGAGGTAATCACCGCATATTTTAACCCTAAACCGGCAATAGTCTCAGCGGTGTGAATCGGCTCAAGCTCATCGAGCGCATTGGGGCGACCATGCGCCACATCACAAAATGGGCAGCGACGGGTACAAATATCTCCCATAATCATAAAGGTCGCGGTGCCATCACCAAAACATTGGGGGAGGTTAGGGCAGGCCGCTTCTTCACACACCGTATACAGCTTTTGTTCACGCAAGGTTGATTTAATGCGCGCCACTTCACTCGGCGATGACAGCTTGACGCGAATCCAGTCAGGTTTTTTTGGGGTTTCTACCGTTGGAATGATTTTAATCGGAATACGGGCAACTTTATCATGGCCACGTAGTTTTTCACCCACTTCAGGACGTTTTGGCTTGTCGCAATTTGATTTGTCACGAGCGATGGGTCTATCGGTGTGCGGCGTTGAAGGGGCAAAAGTTTGTACAGTGTCGGTCATTGCTATGATTAATCCTTGAATTCATTTAGCAGATTTTAGGGGGTTATTATAACAGAAATCTAGGCTGACGAATTTAAACTATTTTGGGATAAGCTTTGTTGTTTAAAGTACGCAGCCAAAGTTATTTTTCATCCTAGTAAAAAAAGCAATAATCGCCTCAAACGCATTTATTAAAAATTATTGGGCTATTTTTTTAAAAAATAATGGCTATGTTAACAAAAACGTATTTTCTCATTAACATTTCATCACATTTCAAGTATATTAGAAGGGTTAAATTTTTTAGCCAAAGCCATGCTGGCTAGTAGCCATTTCAAAATTCAACTGTGTTGTGAAGAGGGCTTGCAGACGCATGGTTAACACAATAATCTTACATGACTATGAGGACGATTCATGCTAGAGAACTATCGTAAACACGTCGAAAACCGTGCGGCACAGGGTATTGTGCCACAGCCACTTAACGAACAGCAAACGGCTGATTTGGTCGAATTATTAAAAAATCCACCAGCGGGTGAAGAAGAAACACTTGTAGACTTATTAGAAAACCGTATTCCACCTGGGGTTGACCAAGCAGCGTATGTTAAAGCGGCATTTCTAGCGGCCATCGTTAAAGGCGAAACCACTTCGCCACTGATTTCAAAACTAAAAGCGATTGAGTTACTGGGTCATATGCAAGGTGGTTACAACGTAGAACCATTAATCCAAGCATTAGATGATAAAGAATTGGCCAAAGGTGCGGGCGACGCGCTGAAAAAAACCTTATTGGTATTTGATGCCTTTAATGATGTCACTGAAAAAGCGGAAGCGGGCAATGAAGTAGCCAAAGAAGTGTTACAATCTTGGGCAAACGCCGAATGGTTCACCAGCCGTCCAGAAGTACCAAAAAAAGCCACTTACAAAACCTTCAAAGTCACCGGTGAAACCAATACCGATGATTTGTCACCTGCCCAAGATGCATGGTCACGTCCAGACATCCCACTGCACGCATTAGCCATGCTAAAAAATGCGCGTGAAGGCATTGTGCCAGACCAAGACGGCGTGATTGGTCCGATGAAACAAATCGAAGAGATGAAAAAAGACGGTATTCCATTGGCATATGTGGGTGATGTGGTCGGTACCGGTTCAAGCCGTAAATCAGCGACCAACTCAGTGTTATGGTTAATGGGTGACGACATCCAAGGCGTGCCAAACAAACGTGCCGGCGGTCTTGTATTGGGTGGTAAAATCGCACCGATTTTCTTCAACACCATGGAAGATGCGGGCTCATTACCTATCGAAGTGGATGTTAGCAAACTTAACATGGGTGATGTATTTGATATCTACCCACATGACGGCAAAATCACCAAACATGATTCTGACGAAGTGCTTGCGACATTTAAATTAAAATCACCAACGCTCCTTGATGAAGTGCGTGCCGGCGGTCGTATTCCATTGATCGTAGGTCGTGGCTTGACCAACAAAGCCCGTGAATATCTAGGTTTGGGCGCGTCTGACATTTTTGCAAAACCAGAACAACCTGCAGACACCGGTAAAGGCTATACTTTAGCGCAAAAAATGGTCGGTAAAGCTTGTGGCGTAGAAGGTATTCGTCCTGGTGCCTACTGTGAACCAAAAATGACCACCGTGGGTTCGCAAGATACCACAGGTCCTATGACCCGTGACGAATTAAAAGACTTGGCTTGTTTAGGCTTCTCTGCAGATTTGGTCATGCAATCATTCTGTCATACGGCAGCTTATCCAAAACCAATCGACGTAGAAACTCAGCACACACTTCCTGACTTCATCATGAACCGTGGTGGTGTATCATTACGTCCAGGTGATGGTATTATTCACTCGTGGTTAAACCGTATGCTATTGCCTGATACCGTTGGTACAGGTGGTGACTCACATACCCGCTTCCCAATGGGTATTTCATTCCCAGCAGGTTCAGGTTTAGTGGCGTTTGCTGCAGCAACCGGTGTGATGCCATTAGATATGCCAGAATCAGTTCGTGTGCGTTTTGTCGGTGAAATGCAGCCTGGTATCACCTTGCGTGACTTGGTACATGCGATTCCTTACCAAGCTATCAAAGAAGGTTTATTGACCGTTGAAAAAGCCGGTAAGAAAAACGTATTTAACGGCCGTATTTTAGAAATCGAAGGTTTAGAAGACTTAACCGTTGAACAAGCATTCGAATTATCAGATGCCTCTGCCGAACGTTCAGCCGCAGGTTGTACTATCACCCTGTCTGAAGAATCAGTAAAAGAATACCTAACGTCAAACATCACCTTACTCAAATGGATGATTTCTGAAGGTTATGGCGATGCCCGTACCATTGCACGCCGTATTAAAGGTATGGAAAGCTGGCTTGCCAACCCAACATTATTACGTGCTGATGCAGATGCAGAATATGCCGCTGACATCACTATCGATATGAGCGCCATCAAAGAACCGATTCTTTGCTGTCCAAACGACCCAGATGACGCCAAAACCTTGGCAGACGTTGCCGGCGACAAGATTGATGAAGTATTCATCGGTTCATGTATGACCAACATCGGTCACTTCCGTGCAGCGGGCGCGTTGCTCAAAGAAGTACCTGCGGGTAGCTTAAGCACGCGTCTATGGATTGCACCACCCACTAAAATGGATGCACGCCAATTGATGGATGAAGGTCTATACAATGTCTATGCACAAGCGGGCGCACGGACTGAAATGCCGGGTTGTTCACTGTGTATGGGTAACCAAGCGCGTATCGCACCAAAATCAACGGCTGTATCAACTTCGACCCGTAACTTCCCGAACCGTTTAGGTCAAGGTGCCAACGTGTACTTGGCTTCTGCAGAGTTGGCGTCGGTGGCTGCGGTACTTGGCAGACTTCCTACCAACGAAGAATACCAACAATATGCTGGTAAGCTCAACAGCATGTCAGCCGATATCTACAAATACTTAAACTTCGACCGTATGAGCGAGTATACTGAAGAAGCAAATAAAATTAACGTAGCACAGCTTACCTAACCATCGTTAAGTTAAGTTAGGCTCATCTAATTTTAATTAAGTAGGATAACTATTAATTAATTAGGATAGCAATAAAGTAAGACCCTGCAATATAGCAGGGTTTTGCTGTTGTTAGCATTTACATAAAAATTATTTAAACGATTAGCTAAAAAATATCTTGGCAAAATTTGGCTTTTAGTGGTTTAGAGTAATGGCATCTGTGGCGAGGCTTCAGCTTGCAGCAAATTTGAATAAGTCACCCCAACCAAACGTACGGGTAAAAGTTTTGGGGTATGGTCATATAGCCATTGAATCCAATAATGGGCATCAGATTCTTGTTCAAAGTGGGAGGAAATACTATGAGAGCGGGTAATCACACTAAAATCGCTGTATTTGATTTTAATGGTGATGGTGCGAGCATAACGCTGCTTTTTTTGTAAATCTTTAAACGCTTGGTTATTTTCACGATATAGGGCAGCCATAATGACTGTATCATCCATGGTATTTTGTAAAAACGTTGTCTCAGAGCCGACAGATTTATGTTTGCGCTCAGCTTTAACCTCTCGATTATCAATACCGTGGGCAATCTGATGAAAGAAATCACCCCGTTTACCAAAGCGTTGTTTTAATACGTCTGCCGGGGTATCGCGTAAATCCAATCCTGTAAATATACCCATGTCATGCAACATTTTGACGGTGGCTTTGCCAATCCCATGAAATTTTTTTACCGGTAAATTGGCGATAAAGTCCAATCCTTGCTCAGGTGTGATAACCGCAATACCGTTGGGTTTATTCAAATCTGATGCGATTTTAGCAAGCATTTTATTATAAGACACCCCGGCTGAAGCGGTCAGTTGCGTTTGTTGCAAAATCTGTTGGCGAATGCGATTGGCGATTAGCGTCGCAGAATTTTTTTCATACGGGCTATCGGTCACATCTAGATACGCCTCATCCAGTGATAAAGGTTCGACCAGTGGCGTATATTGGTGCATGATGGCACGAATTTGCTCACTGACTTCACGATACACCTCAAAGCGTGGTTTGACAAAAATTGCTTGTGGGCACAGCTGACGCGCTCGATAGCATGACATGGCAGAATGTACACCAAACTTGCGTATCTCATAACTTGCTGCTGCGACGACGCCACGCCCATTGGGATCACCGCCAACCACCAATGGTTTACCTTGTAACTCAGGATTATCCCGTTGCTCAACACTGGCAAAGAACGCATCCATATCGATATGAATAATTTTACGCATGGTTGTTAGTTTACCATCCTAACTGTACGGGGAAAGTATTTAATTAACTTTTTAAACACAAAGACGCTAGCTAATATAAACAATAAATTCAAAATTTACTGATTGATAAATTCAATTGATAAGTGGTCGTTTATCTGCTACATTATCGCTATCAAGGGGAGTAACTTCTCACTTTAACAGTTTGTGATTTATCGTCATTACGTAAGTAGCCGCTTACCGGTAAATCAGCTATTTTTTAGCCATATATTAAGCTAATTATCAAATAGTAAGCCAGACCTTGACTTAACACAACCACATATTTGGTCGGTGTGAGTCAAGGTTTTTTTGTGCTTAGCGTTTTTCCAAAATCCTTTGACTTATTGCCAGCCATAGTTTGTAAATACATACTAAGGAGCGATAATGTTACTTGCAGCAGTAAATCAAATGACAGAACCCATGAGCATTGGCAGTCCCATGCTATATGCCGGGTTCTTTGCTATCGTAGCGATACTGTTATTGGTTGATTTGTTTACCTTTAAAACCCCAAAAAATGGTGAAGCGGTTTCGATGAAACAGGCGGGTATTTGGAGTGCCATTTGGGTGGGCGTGTCTGTGCTGTTTGCAGGCGGTCTATGGTGGTATCTATCACAAAATTTTGGCGGTGCTATCGCCACTCAAAAAGTAGGGGAGTTTTTTACAGGATATTTACTGGAAAAATCGCTCGCCATTGATAACGTCTTTGTATGGTTGATGATTTTTGCGGCGTTTGCGGTGTCGCCTGCGATGCAACGGAAGATTTTATTGTACGGGGTGATTGGTGCGATTGTCATGCGCACGGTGATGATTTTTGCAGGGGCTTGGCTGGTCGCTGAGTTTAGCTGGATTTTATATATTTTTGGCGCATTTTTGCTGTACACGGGTGTAAAAATGTGGCAAAACCACGATGAGCAAGAAGACCCGAAGCAGTCAGGCTTATATAAGTTTTTACAAAAACATCTGAAAATCAGCGATGACAGCCATGATGCATCAGGTCAAGAGCGGTTTGTGTTGGTGAAAAATGGCGTAAAATATTTTACCCCATTAGCGGTGGTGCTTATCTTGGTTGAATTGTCGGATGTGATTTTTGCGGTGGATTCGATTCCAGCGATTTTTGCGGTCACTACCGACCCGTTTATTGTTTTGACGGCAAACTTGCTGGCTATTTTGGGTCTACGGGCGATGTTCTTCTTGTTATCGGGTTTGGCGGATAAATTTCATTTATTGTCTTATGCGCTTAGTGTCATCTTGGTGTTTATTGGCGCCAAAATGCTACTGCTTGATGTGTTCCATGTGCCGATGGCTATCTCGTTAGGCTTTATTGCCACCGTGCTAACAGTGACAGCGATTTTATCGGTAAAGTTTCCGAATTTGGGTAAAGTTTAAGCATAAAAAATATTTTTGAATATAAAAAAGGGCTAACAATTTAGCCCTTTTTTGTGGATTAAAAACTGACTATTTGGCATAAAATGCTTCTAAAGTAGGCACAAATTGTTTTTTTCGGCTGACCAAGTGACCCAAATCAAGCAATTTATCATTGAGTCTGGTATTAAATGCTTGCTCAATGATTTTATTTTGTGCGTCGTTGCTACCAACCGCCCAAGACTGCTGTTTTAAAATATCAACAATAATAACTAGCATATAATCCAAGCCATCTCTTTGGCGGATTAGTTCACTGGCTTGTTGGATGCCCTCAAGGCGCGACAACACTACATCAGGTTTAACAGTTTCGATACAGGCGATTGCCCATTTTTTATTTGAGAACATAAACTGTTTATAATCGGTAGTGACTAACGCATCATCCGTTAAGTCGCTGATATTGCTTTTTGCATCGAATAATTGATTGGCAAAGCGGTTTGTATCGCGAATCCCTGCAAGGTGGATGACTGCTTGTAAAGCTTGCTTGTCACTGTCTGTAGTGGTAGGACCTGTCAGATTAAGCGTATCAGAAATGATTGCACCTGCCATCAATGTCGCCATTTGCTGAGAAATCAGCAAATTCTTTTCCATAAACATATGGTATAAAATGGTGCTGGTAGAGCCGACAGGTTCAAATCGAATATAGGCTGGTTCGGCAGTGGTTAAATCACCGAGTTTATGATGGTCGACAAGGTAACAAATACGGGCGTCTGCTAGATTGGCAATCGATTGCTGGCTTTCGTTATGATCGACTAAAGCAGCGAGTTGGTCAGGTTCAAGATGGGTGAGTAATTCTGGTAATCGGACTTTAGCAAGTTCAATTAAAAATTTGGTTTCTTGATTGATATCATCTAAGCGGTAACTTTTGGCATCTATACCTTGTTGATTGAGCCAATAGGTCATGACGATGGCGGATACGATAGCATCGGTATCTGGTTTTTTGTGCCCAAAAACAGCAATGGTTGTCATAAAATTACCCCAATATAAAACACAGCTATTATATCATCTTGTCAAAATCAAACGGTTGACTGGCAAGTTTGCGATGAAAAAGCCGATATTGACTAATCGGCTAACTTTATCATTAAGTGCAAAAAAACTACAGGGCTGATTGGATAAGGTGAATGAGGCGCTCGCCGATTTGGGCGGTTTCATCGGCACTCATGTTGAGCGGTGGCAATAACCGGATGGCATTACCGCCTGCTACATTAATGATTAGATGATGATTGTCACGCGCTTTATCGACCAAAGTATCAAATGCAATGCCGCGATCCTGTGGCATCACCACCCCTAGCATCATGCCTTTTCCGCGTACAGTAACCCCTTGGCTACCCAGCTCGCTGGTGATTTGCTCAATCAATGCTGCGCTATTGCTTAGCGTAGTTGCCATCATATTTTCATCATCAATGACATCAATCACTTCACTAACCACACGGCAAGCAAGCGGTGTACCACCATACGTTGAACCGTGTGAGCCATAGCTAAAAATATCATTGGCTTTTGCGCTGGTCATGCACGCACCCACAGGAAAACCATTCCCCAACCCTTTTGCTGTGGTCAAAATATCAGGTTTGATGGATGAATATTGATAAGCAAAGTATCGCCCCGTACGACCATTGCCTGTTTGCACCTCATCTAAAATCATTAATAAGTCATGGTCATCACAAACTTTGCGAACTTGGGTCAAAAAATCAAAGCCATTGGTCGCAGTATTGACGCCACTTTCACCTTGGATAGGCTCAAGCATCACAGCGCAAACATTGTCATTATCGGCAATCGCTTGGTTAATCGCTTCAATATCCCCAAAAGGCACACGAATAAAATCATCATCTAAGGTAAAAAATCCAGCTCTAGCCATTGGATTTGCGGTGGCGGATACGGTCAGTAGGGTGCGTCCATGAAACGATTTTTCCATCACAATCACTTTGGCTTGGGTTTGCCCACGATTTGATGCAAACAGTCGCGCCATTTTTAATGCCGCTTCGTTGGCTTCGGCACCACTATTGGCAAAAAATACTTTATCCATGCCTGCGACTTGGCATAACTTTTCACCCGCGCGCTCTTGCCAATCAATACCAAAAAGATTGCTGGTATGTACAAGCGTTGCGGCTTGATCGGCAATCGCGGCAGTGATACGCGGATGACAATGCCCCAGTCCACAGACAGCAATCCCTGTTAACGCATCCAAATACGGCGTTCCGTCAGCGGTATAAAGGTAACTACCTTGACCTTTGACAAAGCTAATGGGCTGGCGTTTATAGGTGGGGAGTAAATAAGAGCTCATGGGGATTCCTTTAATCATAGTTAGCGAATCATAGTCAGCGAGTCATAGTTAGCAAATCATAGCTAGCGCAATCACTAACCAATCAAATCTACGTTATTTAAAAGCGTCTAATTCGTCACTAAACGGGGTGTCTTCTGCACCGACTTTATAGTCCTCATTTGCCCAAGCGCCTAAGTCAATGAGCTTACAGCGTGCACTGCAAAATGGCTTGGTAGGATTATCTGCCCAAACGGTAGGTTTGCCGCAGCGCGGACAGGGGTAAGTTTTGACAGGTGCATTTGATGGGGTGGGCTCGGTTTTAGACATAAACAAAAGGTATTCTGAAAAATGGTGTATCGGATTATTTGCCATAGTATACTATAAATCCTTTTTTTTGGGCGAATCAAGCGACTGTTCATGCTAAGTCATCAATTTACCAGACCGTTTCAACCCGATCGTATCCGTCATCCCAGAGATTTTCAGCCACTTAACGCAACGTTTTGGCAGCAACCCGCCATTTTTGTTGAAATTGGTGCAGGGAAAGGCAAGCATGCGCTGAGTTTTGCCAGCAGTAATGCCAATGCCCATCTCATCGCGATTGAACGTACCGCAGAAAAATATCAAGCCATGCAAAAAATGGCAAATCAAGCAAAGTTGTCTAATTTAACCACGATTCATGCCGATGCCATTGCTTGGGTCACCCATGCTGTGCCCGCGCAAAGCTTGTCAGGGGTGTTTATTCTTTATCCCAATCCAGAGCCGCACAATCCCAACCAACGCTGGCTCAACATGCCGTTTTTTGAGTGGTTGCTGTCTCGGTTAAAACCAGGTGGCGAGCTTATAATTGCCAGTAATATTGAAAGTTATATTGATGAAGCTGAGCATAAAGCACAGACGGTTTGGCAAGTACCGGTGGAGAAAACCCAAGTACCCCATCATAGTGAGCGCACGCATTTTGAGGTAAAATACCTAGCGCGTGGCGAGGCTTGTTGGCAACTGAGCATAAAAAAACCGCATGGTTATACCACACGGTTTGATGATTTTAAGTTACTTTAGTCAGGTTTTAACGCAAGGGGCGTGGTTTGGGTGTCATCGGCACGTACCACATAAGTTTTGGCGATTTTATCATGTAGGCTTAATCGCTCTTTGCTGGTGAGCATCATGACCAAATCAATAACTAACACAACCAAACCAAAAATCGATAAAGAGTAAGCCAATGTGGTAAATAACCCACGCATAATGATTAAGTTAAAAAATCCAGGAATGGCATTGGACTTGCGATCCAAAATACGTATGCCCATTATCATCTTACCGATGGTCTGACCACGGCGCATCAATAATAGGACTTGCGCAATCATTAAGCCCCATACCAAAATATTGGTCAATAATAATATATGCTCAGGTAATGCTGACATGAGTTCCATCTGCTGGGCAGACGTCAATCGGGTTTGTCCTGCTTCTGCCCATTTGAGTAATTTATCAAAATTTGGGCTGTTATACAGGGCGATGAATAGCGGCGACGACGCCAATACCATAAGCAGGGTATCTACTAATTTTGCGGCGATACGACTACCGATGCTGGCAAGGTCTAACTGTTTTTTGGCATGGGCAATGTCTTGGTTCGAGCCAAGTTTTTTGGTCAATGTGACCTTGGTAGGGTTAGGGGATTTGTGCGGGTTATTCGCTGAATACCGATCCCAAACATTCTCAGAGTCTTCTGAAGGCGATATAGGATTAGGCGTGTTGTTAATAATATAATCTGCTTCATCAGAAGCGGGCTGCTCGCGTTGGTGGGTATCTACTGGTAAGCTTTCATCAATCCTTGGACGGTAAAAAAATTGCCCATCCGTCATCGCATTGACCGTGTTCCAGTTATCCATCCCTTGATGCCACATCAAATCAGTGAGTAACACTTGCCCTGTCGCAAGCATTTGATTGAGTTGTTCAAGGGTATAAGGGCCGGCTTGCACATTGTTGCGAGCTAGAAAAATATGCATGTAATAACTCTACTTCTACTGGGTGGTAAAATTTGAATGACTGTATCTTATTATATGATGTTTTGCAACATCGTGCTAAAAATCGCTTATTATACAAGAGATGTTATACAAGCCATGCTATTCAAAAAATCGCAATAGCTTCATGGATTGAGGTCAACAGTATCTAAACCATTAGCTATGATTGGGTGGTAATGATTGGTAGGTGGTAATTATCTGTCATAGGGTTAACCAAAAGTGTGCTAATATTTTTGGTTCAGCCTACGCTTATTTTTCTTATTCTTATATTGTCAGATTGTATTTATGTCAGCGACTCATCCCACCAACGCCTTCATTGATTTTGATAAACCTTGGTATCACTATTTGACTTACTTTCCTTATTTTCCGGAGCTTGACGCAAAACCCAGCCATGCAACATGCAGTCATGCAACACATAGTCATGCCCCTGCTATCAATATTGTTGAAAATTTGAACGCTTGTTTGGATAGATATGAGCATGTAAACGCCAGCCGTATAGCCAATTTTGAAAAATTACCCATTCGCTTTGTTGAGCAAGCGTGTTTGCCTGAGGGTGAGGCTTATGAGAGTTTTATTGCCAACACAGGGAAAATTCCAACCCGCGACAATCATCATGATTTGCTTAACGGTTTAATTTGGCTGAATTTTCCGCAGGCTAAAGCGGTATTTAATGAACTCCATGCCAAAGATATTTTGCGACATGGTATTCATAACGCCAGAACAGCGCTGCGTAATGCGTTAACCGTATTTGATGAAAATGGCGGCATTGTGGTGAGTTCAGATAGACTATTGCTTGAACAGTTACAAGCATTTAAATGGCAAGCGGCTTTGGTCACGCATAGAACAAATTGGTTGGGTCAACATCGTACCATTGCCTTTTTTCCATTTGGTCATGCCCTGCTTGAAAAATTGGTTAACCCAAGAAAAAATATCACCAGTCATACCTTGCTGATTTTAGTAGATGAGGGTTGGTTTGAGCAATCCATAGCCAGTCAGAGAAACCAGCTTGATACGGCAATTGCTAAGCTATTCCACCAAATGGCAATGCCAAATTTGGCGGATAATGCCGTTAAGCTATTATCCAAAAGCTTTCAGCCGTTACCTGTGATGGGTATCCCTGGCTATAGTGATGACAATGTGATACCAGCATTTTATCAAGATGAGGCTGTTTTTAGGCGTCCAAGAGCTTTTAGCGCGCCTATTTTTTCATTACATGACTGATAAGTGACCAGAAAATTTATAACCGTGGCTAGAGTGGTTGGGGGTGATTACCCAGTCTATGAATCTTGCTTGATAAAAGCCGGTTAATCCGTTAGCATTAAAGCAATCTCTAGTTCATCCAGTCCATTTATTGATGAAACTCATAATTACTAATAAAAATATTGGAGCATCGGCATGACCACCAAAGTCGTCAAAATTGATAATAAAGTTCGTATGATTACAGGTAAATTAGCCCCACATCTTGAAATTCAATGGGAAAATTATACGTTAGCAGAATTGCAATCATTGCTTGAGACGGTGGTGCGTTTTGAAATTGAGCACAACTTTCGGCGTCATAAAGATTATAAAGATAGCAAAGGCGCTAACATTCAAGTGTTTAATGATGCCAACGAACTTAAAGTCACGAGTTTAAAAGACGAATTATTAATCATCCGCGATAGCCAAATCGATTCACAATAACGATTCACAATGACTATGCATCCGCGAATCAATCAAAATCCAAGCCGAATGACTTGGATTTTTTTATGAGTTAGATTTTTTCGTCATGTCGTTGGTAATTATTAAAGCAAGTATCACCCCAAATACTCAATGATTGGCATTGATAAAAAAATAATCGATAGCCGTTTAAGCATGGTATAATTGTCAGTTTTTATTGACAAGCGAATCATGGGTGACACAATGAAATACCCTAAAATCTACGACGTAATTGTGATTGGTGGCGGTCATGCTGGCACAGAAGCGGCGCTAGCGGCTGCGCGCATGGGTCAACAGACGCTTCTACTTACGCATAATATTGAAACCTTGGGACAGATGAGCTGTAATCCTGCGATTGGCGGGATTGGCAAGTCGCATTTGGTGCGTGAAGTCGATGCGTTGGGCGGCGCTATGGCGCTTGCCACCGACAAAGCAGGGATTCAGTTTCGTGTGTTAAATAGCCGTAAAGGTGCCGCTGTCCGTGCCACACGCGCGCAAGCAGACCGTATTTTATATAAAGCGGCGATTCGCCATACCTTAGAGAATCAGCCAAACTTGGATATTTTCCAACAAGCGGCGGATGATATTTTGGTTGAAAGCGGTAAAGCGGTAGCCGTGGTTACCCAGTCGGGGATTGAGTTTGCTTGCGGCGCAGTGGTGTTGACCTCTGGCACTTTTTTAGGTGGTACTATTCATATTGGACTAGAAAACCACAAAGGTGGACGTGCAGGCGATCCGCCTTCTATCCGTTTGGCAGATAGATTGCGTGAACTCAAGCTACCTGTTGGACGTCTCAAAACAGGCACGCCCCCACGCATTGATGCGCGCACGGTTGATTTTAGTGTCATGACCGTGCAGCCAGGGGATACACCCCTGCCCGTCATGTCGTATTTGGGCGATGTGTCCATGCATCCGCGCCAAATCAACTGCTATATCACCCATACCAATGAACGCACCCATGACATTATCCGCAGCGGGCTAGATCGCTCACCCATGTATTCAGGCGTGATTGAAGGCATTGGTCCCCGTTATTGCCCATCGATTGAAGATAAAATTCATCGATTTGCTGATAAAGACAGCCATCAGATTTTTATTGAGCCTGAAGGGTTGACCACCCATGAGCTTTATCCCAATGGGATTTCAACGAGTTTACCATTTGATATTCAGTTGGCTTTAGTCCGATCCATGAAAGGGCTGGAAAATGCGCACATCTTGCGTCCTGGCTACGCGATTGAATACGATTATTTTGACCCACAAAATCTTAAACCAAGCCTTGAGACCAAATCGATTGATAACCTATTTTTTGCCGGTCAAATCAATGGAACGACAGGGTATGAAGAAGCCGCTGCGCAAGGTATCTTAGCTAGATCGGAAGAGCGTCGTGTAGGGAAAGAG
>ERZ501005.78-NODE-78-length-22385-cov-6.284013_pt1 | contig 22385 bp, 28 predicted proteins | sample MGYA00248830_ERZ501005 | MGnify/ENA primary metagenome ERZ501005 (study PRJEB25958, sample SAMN03398565) | human skin metagenome | study: EMG produced TPA metagenomics assembly of the Human Skin Microbiome Metagenome (human skin metagenome) data set. | reverse complement strand
GTGAGCCGAATTGCCTTGCCAGCATTCCGGCAGCGCCGGACGGCGCTGTCGTCGGATCATCAAGGAAGGTGCCAAGGAACCGAACGGTACAGAGCTGTACCGCAAAGCCGAGGCGCATGTGATCACTGCGGCCTTGGCCAATCAGATTGAGATCGGCGTCATCCAGGTGGAAGAAGCGCGCGAGCTGTTCCGGTGACGGCTCTCCGGAGTACCGCCCATATCGGCGCTCCTGCTCCTCGGTCAGAAAACTTACAAGCATGATGGCCTCACCGGAATGGATAGCGGCTCCTATTCATATACCGCTTGCCATTCGCGGTGCTTCTGCAAGAGGGTGTTTCTGCAAGAGGATAATGCAAGCTATATTCCGAAGCACCACCATGCCGGCCGTGACCATGCGCAAACGGTTGTTTATGAATGGGAGACCGTTGATGCCGATCCCAACGAGCGCTGAAACCGAAGCCATCGCCCGCCAGCTCGCCGCTTTGCGGGGCCAGACTGTCGAGGAGGTGGTTTCAGCCGCCCTGCGCGCCGAACTGATGCGTGAGCGGCGGGGCCGGAGCGCCGCACCGCTGGTCGAGCTGAACCGGGCGCAGCGCGCGAAGGTCGAGCGTATCATGGAACTGGTGCGTGCCGCCGGACCCGCCGGTGGTGATGCGACGCGGGACCCGACTGCCTTTCTCTACGACGACCAGGGCCTGCCGAGTTGAAGAGGGTCGTTTCTGGTGATCGACAGCTCGGCCCTGGTCGCCATCCTGTTCAACGAACCGGAAGCCGTGCTTTTCCTGTCGCGAATGGCCGCGGCGGACATCTGCCGCCTGTCGGCTCGGCGGCGAGCTTCGTCGAATTCGGGACCGTGCTGCGTCGGGACCCGACGGGACGTCGTCGGCAGGCTTTCAACGAAATGTTGTGCGCCTTCTCCGTTCGGATCGAGCCGGTAACCGAGGACCAGGCGCGCCTTGCCGTCGATGCCTACGACCGCTTCGGCAAAGGAACGGAGCATGCCGCCGGCCTCAACTTCGGCGACTGCTTCAGCTACGCGCTCGCCATGGCGCTGGGCGAGCGCCTGCTGTTCAAGGGCGACGACTTCACCCGGACCGACATCGAGGCCGCATGCTGATCGGCTATGCCCGCGTCTCGAAGGCAGACGACCAGAGCAACGCCCTCCAGGTCAGGGCCTTGAAGGGGGCTGGCTGCACATGCCTGTTCGAGGAGGAGGAAGCCTCCGGCGGCCGCTGGGAGCGCCCGGAGTTGCACCGGATGCTCGACCAGATCCGGGATGGTGACACGGTCGTGGTCTGGAAGCTCGACCGCGTGTCGCGCTCGCTGGAGGACGTGCTGCACATCATGGAAAAGATCGGCAAGGCCGGAGCCGGCTTCCGCAGCCTCACCGAGGCGATCGACACCACCACGCCGGCTGGCCGTGTGATGATGCAGATGGTCAGCAGCTTCGCCGAGTTCGAACGCGCCATGATCCAGGAACGCACGTCGGCCGGCCCCGCCGCCGCCTGGGCCAAAGGCCGCATCGGCGGGCGTCGCAAGAAGCTCGATGCCGCCAAGCGTCACGAGATCGCCGAAAGCGTCCTCTCCGGCCACAAGTCCGGCGCCGAGATGGCGCGCCTTTACGACATCAGCCAACCCACTGTCTCCCGGATCGTTGCTCAGTACCGCGCCAACTCGGCGTAGCGTTCAGTGAAGAACAGATTTGGCAGCAAGCCTTATGTCGGTTTTCTGTTCTGTTGCTACTCGCCCCCCTTGATACGCCACCGTCCCTTGGTGGGATGACGACAGTGGGTAGCGGTTCTGGTTCCAGGACGGCAGCAGTTACTAGCCAATAGCCAATCGGATTGGACTGGCCCACCGGCCACTTCGACCAGCAGCACATCCGCGGTCCCTTGCCACCCCTGCCCGCCCTACATCCCGCCCGCGGCACCGGCCCCGAGGCCGGAGGTCCCCGACCCGACACACCTCGCGGACGCCTGGAAGCGCGCGGCAGAAATGAGCATCGAGGAATGCGTCGTCGTCTCTGACGTGTCGAGAGACGCTTGATCGCTTTCGGTTCATTCCTCGATGTTCCTTCAAGCGCCGTGCTGCCTGTCTGACGGGCTCGCTTGCTGCTCTCACTGCGTTTCAGCAACATGACGTAATTAGGTAATAGAAGAATGCCTGAATTAAGTTCTTGCGCAATGCTGTCTATGTCAACAGCAGCAGGGAACAGCAGTCATGCGGAAGGGCCGGGAATAGCAGCGGGCGTCCGGGCCCGATACAGACGCTTCTCCACATCCTGTTCTGAGATAGAAGGGAGTCGGCTACAATCCTGGGACCACTCACAGGAGCCGGACCATGACAACCCTGTACGACACCGACTTCGTCGCCTGGGCGCACGAACAGGCCGGTCTCGCACGCCGCATCGCTAACGCCCCTGGCGTTAGTCGAGGGGGCAGCGTCCATTCGCTTGATCTTGCCAACATCGCCGAGGAACTGGAGAGCATTGTGAGAGCCGAGCGCCGGGTGCTTGCCAGTCAATTCCGGAGACTGGTGGCGCACCTCCTGAAGTGGCGATACCAGCCGGACCGCCGGAGTCGGAAATGGAAGATGTCGATCCTTGATGCCCGCTTCCAGATAGAGCGCGTGCTGGAGGATAGCCCCAGCCTGGCGCACGACCTGGAGGACATCATCAAGGATGAGTATCCCCGTGCCGTGCGCTGGGCCGGCGACGAGACCGGGATCGCCCGCTGCGCTTTTCCGGCTGCCTGTCCGTGGCAGCGAACGGAGTTGCTGGGCCTGGATTTTCTGCCGGATCAGGAGGATCGTGGCTAAGGACGTGGTCCCTCTCTTGAGTCCCCTGATCAAGCTCGGTCCGTCCGTTGCAGAAGGCCGGGCGCAGAGCCTATTCCTAGTCGTCCTGACCGCTGCCGTCGTGACCTTCATTTGGTAGATCACTGGTATCAACCGAGAACTGTGCGCCATCAACGCAAACGCTGTGAACATCAATGTCCAGATCCGCGGCTACGGCGACCAGCTCCGTCGGATTGGCGCCGGCCAGAGCAGTCTGGCCGACCAGATCCGTCCCCTGACCGGAGCCGTCAGCAGGGCGGCGCTAAGATAATCATTACGCCATAGCGGAATAGCGTCATTGCGCTATGGCGTAATGTCCCTGATGGCGTCGAATCCTCGTGCGACTGTGAAGCATCGAAAAGAGCATGGCGCGAGGAACGCGAACATGAAGGCCATCATCGTCGTATTGAGCACCCTGCTGGACCGGCAGTCCGTCAACCTGGGCGGTCATGAAGACCTGGCTGAAGGGCGACATCGACAAGCGTCTCTATGAGATCAGCCGTGGCGGCGAGACGCTCGACAACTACGTGTCATTGCGGGGGGCGAGTTCATCGTCACCGAGATTGACTATGCGGCCGGGCGCCAGGCTATCGAGCCGTTTACCGTTTTCTCGGGGAGTTGCGTGCCCTCCTCGCCGAGAAGCAGCCGATCGGCGGAACCTGACTCCATCATTCCAGGTTCCGCATATGTGCTATGGTAGGACGAACAAGGAGGAATGCGATGCGGATACCTACCAAAACCCCAACCTATTTTGTTCGCTGGGGTCGACGCCTTGTACCCGCGAAGATGGACGAGGTGGCGTTTGTTGTGCGCGAGGACAGGGCGAGCGAATTGCTCTCCGTTCGCACCGGGCAGAAATGGAGACATAGGGGGGGCAAGGTGATCGATCAGGTTACTGTTATCGACGACCACGTCCAGCTCCCGCCGCTCAGCGTCCGTGTTTTGGATCGCCTCAAATCCGAATGGAAAGCGACAATCACGGACGATGATCTGCTGAAGGCGCTTGAGCATCTAGTGGAGAGACCGAACAGCGTCAGCCTGGGAGCAGTGGACTCACCCAAAGAGCAGGAAATCACGCCGGAGGATCTGGAGAACCTCGATGCCTTCGATACTGCCCTGAGTTCTCTTTGTGAAACGGCAAGCCGGGTGGCTCAGGAGGCGCAGGCTGGGATGGAGGAATTGGACGAGGCGCGTGTCGCCACCAGGGCGGCCAGGGCGAAGGGTGATAAATGGCGCCGGTAGAGGATCAAAAGCCGCCGGAAAGCTCTAAAGGCGGCTTGGGCGGAACCGGGAACATTTTTGTCAGATCCGCCGAGTGGGTCAGGAAGGTGTTTCTCATCGAGAAAGAGGTAGCTGTTCTCGGAGAGATTACAAACAGCCACAAGGCGCGGTTCAAGGATATCGAGGGCGATCTCCAGCAGATATTCGAGGACAACGCTCGCTTCTTCAAGAAACTCCAGGCCCAGGCCGATCAGAAGATCCAATCCGGTGATGAACTTAGCAAGTTGCTGGAACAGTACGGCAAACGGTTTGAGGAAACGGCTACCCAACTCAACAAGCGGATCGACGATACCAATGCCAGGTTCGATGGCCTTCAGAAGCTCATTGAGATGATGGTGCAGGCCGAGGTTTCCCGACAAAAGGACAAATGACATTACGTCATTACTCTATTTGTCAATAATGCAATGCTGTCGAACTCGCAGATTCCTCGTGCGACGATTTATCATGAGACAGCGAACGGACCACCTGACACGGAGCGTGGAATGATCGTCCCGGTCTGGGGCTGGATACGGAGCCGGTGGACACGGATGGTGGATGACCTCAGGCGCTCGCGTCTGGAGCGGGAAAGGGAGCGACCGGAATGGCAAGCCAGGAGACGAGCCTGCCAAGCTTATAAAGACGAACAGCGCTGGAGATGGGGCGAGGCCAGCCGGCAGATCGACGAGAACCTGGCCGCATCCCAGGCCCTCCTCGGTGCCCGCGAGAAGCACCTCGCCAAAGATGACGACAAGCCCACCATTCACTGATTCAGCGATCACCAATCCCACGGCCCGACCCGCATATCCGGGCCTGTCCCTTCCAGCAGCTGCACGCTCCAACCGCCTACCCGGCTCTCCTGATCACGGGCAATTACGCATCACTGGATCGGAACCCCTTCCTGTTCAGGAGCTTCAGCCCGATTTCACTTTCCTGCCAAGGACTTGCGCCCGGCTCTGGAATCAAAGGCGCGGAATCAGCTCAGAACCGATCTTACCGGCGACATGTCGTAATTCAGTAATAACGCCATAAGGGAATACTGCACTGTTGGGGTGGGGGCGATCAGGAGAAAACCAATGAACACGCGGTCCCCAAGAGAACGGGTGCCTCCCAGGTGACCTTTCCCGAGTGAGCGCGGCCCTGGGGAATGGCAGCGGGTCATAGGAACGCGGAAGAGGGAAGGAAGGGGGTTGCTCGCGACCGGAATGGCTTCTCATTACGCGGGCCATCACAGGCCCCTCCGAACGCCGGTCTTGCGGGCCGGGAACAGCCGGCAGGAGGTGGTCGGGAATAGCCGTGGGCAGGAAGGACGGCTGGATGGAGCGACCTTATCGCGTCGTGCTCTTCCGTCCAATCCTTCGCGGCAGGAGCGTCATTAAGGCATTGTGGCATTACGCTATCACACCATGTGGTCGGTGCCCGCACTTCCTCGCGAGATGCTGAAAGCCCGACAAACACGCACAGCGACGCAGCACATCATGGCGAGGCAGCGCTCCACTCCTGCGGCCGGGATGCCGGGCGGGGCGCGGATGAAACCTGGCGGTTCCAGAACCAGGGGGATTGGCGACATGAGCGTATCTGATGAGCGTTTGCCCGACTTCGCCACCCTGAAGGAATGGACGCTGGAGATCGCGCCGAAGGTCTGCGTTCAGATGGCCAACAACTGGGAAGGCTATGCATACGAACCGAGAAGCTCGAGCGCGCCCTTATCCTGGCTCCTGTAAGGAGTACAGACGATCGGGCATGCGGGAAGGCCGGAGCACAACCTACCCCACCGACCGTTCGTTCTCGATACAGCATATCGTAATAACATCATTGCGCTATGGAGCAATGTCGCTGACGCGGCGGGTGAGAGGCTGTATGTGAATGGTCGAATCCATTAAGGCAACGGCGGATGTGGTGTGGCCGGTGACCATCGACGGACGATCGATCATGACGGCATGGCGCGAAGCCAGGCATGCGAACGGCTACCGCATTCTCGGCGCACCGAGTTTCATCATGAAGCGGTTCTAGGGCGCGACGGCGTGGCTGGGTAAGCCAGTACGGGAAAGATCGTCGTCGGCGAGATCGTACCGCTCAGCGCGACGCTTATCGATCCTGTGCCGGATACATAATTCGAAGACCATGGTCCGGTGGTGGCAACAGCGCTTTGTGGAGGAGGCATCGTGGTGATGCCGCGCGACAAGCCCCATCCACCGGGCAGGAAGTCGCTGGCTGCGGCAGCACTCAACCAGGTGTGGACCAGGACTGAGACTAGGAGCTCGGGCGATGCGATGCATTGGAGTGCGCTGGCGATGGTAAGGTGGTCGGCATCCGCTTCAAGTTTCCAGGCAAGGTCGACCATGACACACCGGCTCGTCTCGGCTTGCGTCCGATCGTCGACAGCCATGCCATCCGCAAGCTCTATGCTCTTGATTTGTAGATTTTATTCCGATCACAGCGGGTAATAAAAAATCGCCACCTCGCTTGGAGCGGAAGTGGCGGACACATTGCGGTGGGATGCATGGTCCCTTCTGGTGTCTGTCTGCAAAGCTCGGCGTGATGGGCACAAGGCCCATCTCTGGCAATGGTAGGGGTTGGAAGGGCCGGGGCAGGGGTGGTGGGTGATACCACCTTCTGTTGTCTAGTCGCCGCGAGGACGGTCGTCTGTGAATGTAGGTTTGGGAGGCGCTTGGAGACGATGGTGGACGAGGTACGGGTAAAGGACCGGGATGGCATTCTGCTGGCTTGGGCGCCGGTATCGCATCTGGCCGGAGGCGTCACGCGGCATCAGGTCTTGGTGGGCGGGCAACTCGCCCGTCGCTGGCGAGAGGAGAGAAATGGTGAGGGAGATCAAGTACTGGTACAAGAACGACAACATGGAGCTGGCGCAGCGGGCGCTGGAGATGCTGGAACTGGCGCGCGGCGGGTATGACGAGCTGACGACGGGCAGCACGGTCAGGATCGCGACGCTGACGAAGTGGGCACGGGGTCGGATGCTCTGCGATCCGGACTAGGACATCGAAGAAGATCGAGGGCCGCGAGCGACTGGCGGTGTGGGCGCTCGACAGGCTGTATGAGGAAAAGAAGGTCGAACGGCACAAGCAGTCGATCGAGCAGGTATCGGAGGGTTGGTGATGCCGGCGCTGAAGGATGTCGATCTGGACGAGTATTTCGCGACCGAGCGGATCATCGCCGACGTCTACGGGCGCGGGCTTATCGACATGAGGGGCGCGGAGTGCGACGAAGCTGGCGATCAAGCTACGCTTGACGCCCAGCTCGACGCGATCATCGACCGGCACTGGAAGACCGACGAGATCGTGGACGAGGTGCTGGGTACGAACACGGTTGCCGTCCGGGCCAGGCTCAAGACCGAGGCGCTGGCCGAGATCGGCCGGGCGCGGTCGAGCCGAGAGGCGATGCGGAGCATCATGGACCGGGGGGGGGACAGGCAGCGCGAAATCGACGCGGCGATGGCGATCATGAGCCGGAGGTCGGCGTTCGATCTGGCGTCCCGGCGGCTCGATGCCCTTCGGCGCCCGGTCGAGCTGATGCGGAAGGCGGAGCTGATGGAAAAGGGCTGGTGATGACGCTGGAACACGAGATCGAGGACTTCGAGTTCTCAGAGCATCGACGGCTTCCCGTTCGATGGGGCGAGGCCCGATAAGAGTCCCTTCCAGCCCGTCGCGCCAGTCTCTTTTCCCAAATGCGATTTCTCTGGAGAATGTCCCTCCGTCCAGCCCGCCGAAGTTTCCGGTTTCAGCCGGGTCAGGTCACTTCACCGTCACGCTCTTGGCTAGATTACGCGGCTGGTCCACGTCGGTGCCCTTGATCACCGCCGTGTGATAGGCCAGCAGCTGCATTGGAATCGCGTAGAGGATAGGCGCCACGAAGGGGTGAACGGACGGCAGGCACACCGCCCAGCGCACCTTGTCGCGCATCCGCTCGACGCCGGCTTTATCGGACAGCAGCAGCACCTTGCCGCCACGCGCCGCGGCTTCCATGATGTTCGACGCGGTTTTCTCGAACAGGCCGTCGTTGGGCGCCAATGCAATGATCGGGACGTCCTCGTCGATCAGGGCAATCGGACCGTGCTTCATCTCGCCGGCGGCGTAGCCCTCGGCGTGGATGTAGGAGATCTCCTTCAGCTTGAGTGCGCCTTCCAGGGCGATCGGGTAGCTGGTGCCGCGGCCCAGATACAGGGAGTCGCGGGCTTCCGAGACATCGTGGGCAAGCTGACGCAGGCGCTCGTCCTGGTTCAGGACATCGACCGTGCGGGCGGGAACCTCACGGAGCGCCGTGGACATCTCCGCTTCCTGCTCGCGGGTGATCGTACCGCGCGCTCGGGCCACCGCGACGGCGAAGCAGGCCAGCACCGTCAGCTGCGTCGTGAAGGCCTTGGTGGAGGCGACGCCGATCTCCGGGCCGGCCAGGGTGGACAGCACCACGTCGCTCTCGCGCGAGATCGTGCTTTCCGCGACGTTGATCACGGACAGGATGTGCTGCTTCTGCCGCTTGGCGTATCGCAGCGCCTCCAGCGTATCCAGCGTCTCGCCCGACTGGGAGATGAACAGGGCCAGCCCGCCCGCGGGCATGGGGCCTCGCGGTAGCGGAACTCCGACGCGATATCCAGCTCGACCGGCACGCGGGCGACCTGCTCCAGCCAGTACTTGGCGACCATGCCGGCATAGAAGGCGGTGCCGCAGGCGACCACGGTCACCCGCGGGATAGCCGCAAGATCGAACGGCAGTTCGGGCAGCGTGATATGGCCGGTGCTCGCCTGGACGAAGGCGTTGAGCGTGTCACCGATCACCTGCGGCTGCTCGTAGATCTCCTTCAGCATGAAGTGGCGGTGCTCGCCCTTGCCGATCATGGCGCCGGACACGGCCGACAGCTTGATCGGACGCTCGACCTGCTCGCCGGCGGCGTTGCGGATCACCACGGAGCCGCGGTTCAGCACGACCCAGTCGCCGTCCTCCAGGTAGGAAAGGCGATTGGTCAGCGGTGCCAGGGCATAGGCGTCCGATGCCAGGTACATCTCTCCGTCGTCACCATAACCAACGGCCAGCGGCGTTCCGCGGCGCGCGCCGATCATCAGGTCGTGCTCGCCGGCGAAGATCAGCGCCAGGCTGAAGGCTCCCTCCAGCATTTTCAGCGCTTCGAACGTGGCCTCGACCGGACGCAGTCCCAGGTTCAGGTAGTGCGTCACAAGGTGGACGATGACCTCGGTGTCGGTGTCCGTTTCGAAAACATGATCGCCGAGCTCCAGTTGCGTCTTCAGTTCCTGGTAGTTCTCGATGATGCCGTTGTGAACGACGGCTACCTTGCGGGTGGCGTGGGGATGGGCGTTGTTCTCAGTCGGGCCGCCGTGGGTCGCCCAGCGGGTGTGGCCGATGCCGATGGTCCCGGCGATGGGCAGTTCCTGCACGCGCTTGTCCAGATTGACCAGCTTGCCCTCGGCCCGGCGCCGGTCGATCCGGCCGTTGACCAGTGTCGCGATCCCGGCGCTGTCATATCCCCGATATTCCAGCCGGCGTAGCCCCTCGACCACCAGGGGAGCGACCTCGCTGTTTCCGATAACTCAGATAATGCCGCACATGTTCTTTCAGCCTGATTGCGAAACTTGGTTGTTGGGATGAGCGTGAAGACCAGGAAAATTCCTCATCGGAATTGAACCGCATGCGAGATCAGCCTTCTGAATAGCGGCTCCTACACCGCAAAGTGACGATGTGGCGGGGCGCCATTCCGGAACTGGGCCGCATGAGAATCGATCACCGCGCCCGGCGGAACATCGCAGCCGTCTAGACGGCAGAGGCTCTTGATCACCACGCCGTTACCGATGTTCACGTCCGGTCCGAGAAGGTTATGACGGCCTGCGGCAACGTCGCGGCCAAAGAACCTGAAACACGAAAAACGCAGAAACTGACGAACTTGAGCCGGAACGCGGAAAAGCTCCTTTCCAGCGGCAATCATTCAATATTTCTCGCCAGGAAACCGTCGGTCGGTTTCAAATAATGACTGAATTCGTCATGCCTCACCCAAGCCGGACATGGCGCGAAATTCTTTTCGTTGCGTCTTCGTCCCTGGTGCAAGGACGATACGCATCACCGCTGGGTGATGCCTCCTGCCTCGATGCCTCCTGCCTCGAAATAATAGCCGATAAATTTTCTGGGATGGTCCGTGGCGGCTCGGAACCTACTGAAATGGTCGACCAAAACCAAGATAAAATCGGTCTATTGAACGATTTTTTGGAGCAGTACCATGGAGATATGATCAAAACCAAAATATCATCCTGGGAGAAAACCATATCGCGGATCGGCAAGACTGAATTTATTGACGGCAAGATATGTATAAAACGTTGCGCTCGGACCTTTGATGTGTAGTTATTACTCAAGGTTGCCTAATACCGTTTCAGAACCTGTGCCTTACAACTTTGTGTAGGTTTTCTGAAACCTATCCCTGTACCTCAGCTAGAGGATACCGCTATCTGCTTTCGGTTCGCACCGAGGATCATTCAAAACTCCGAAGCCGGCACAATCTGGTCGGCTCCAATCCGAGGACTCTATAAAGGTATACAGAGCTGTACAAAATACTAGGTTATTTGCACCAAATTGCGCGGACCTCATCCTTCCGGAAGTGTGGGACACATACGGTTAAAAATTAGTTCCATTTGCTCCTTTGACAAAATGCACCTTCGAAGTGAGTGTCTCGCCCGTCGTTACTATCAATCCGTATGTATTATGCCCATCTAGGAGAGATGCTTCATGAATGGATTAGATTCCATTCTAGTCCTCAAAGTTGCCTTCATCGGGGGTCTTCTAGGATTTGTTGTTTTTTGCGCATCCTATAGTATTGCAGTATGGCGCAAGCGCAACAAGGGTCGCTCTCGTTTGCTGGCAAGACTGAGCTTCCTTACGCTGATGCTTGGAGCGGGGGGAGGTCTTGGCACCTGGGGCTATAACGAGCTGTCAGAACGCTCGGGAGTCCTGGGCGGAAATGACCTCTTCGTGATCCGCAGCAAGCGCGAAGCCAACATTCAGTATCTTGCCGCCGCGGGATCCGTGACGGAGGGCAAGGTCCTGGTGGAGTTCATTCCGCCCGGGATCGAGGCTCAGTTGACCTCGCTCGACAGTCAGATCAAGGAAGCCGAGGCCAGGCTTCAAGCCCTGGAACTGAGCCCACTGGCTCTCGACACGACCCTGCTTCATGAGCAGTCACAGCTCCAGGCGCAGATCAATCAGATGAAGAACGTCAAGCCGGAGCTCCAGAAGGCCCGGCGCGACATCGAAAAGGACATCAATTACTATCAGATGGCCTGGACCCGGGAAAAAAGCCAGATCGAGACCGAGGCTGCCATTGCCAAGCAGTCCCTGGCCAGCTCATCGGAGCGGATCAAGATCGCCACGGACGCCTACGCCCGCGCCCAGGACCTGAGACGGAACAACAACATTTCGGCACAGGGGCTGGAAGAGCGGAACAGTACCCTGCTGGCGCTCGGATTCGAGAAGAACAAGGCGCTTGCCGATATCGGGATGCTGGAAAAGCGCCTCACGGATCTCGACGCGCGCTACGGTCAGACCCGCGGGACCCTGGAAACCCATTTTGCGGCGGTCGATGGCGAGCTTGCCTATGGGGATCAGGTTCTCCAGGAACTCGAAGCATCCCAGGCAAAAATAGCCGGCCTGCTTGCGGCAGACCGGGAGCGGGCGACGGCGACGCTGTCACACGAGAAGGAAGCGGCGCACCATCAGCTGTCCTCCCTGGTTGCCGAACGCGACCGGATCCACGCCATCAGCCAGGAGAAGGCCCCGTTCACGGGAACGGTCGTATACCGTCACCCATCGCCCGGCCTGGCTCCTGAGAACGTCCCTATCCTCGCATTCTCGACCGAGAACGGCTTCAATGCCCGAATCATGATGTCCGAGGCCGAGGCCGAAGAGGTGTCGGAAGCCGGCAGTGTGAAATTCTCCCTCGAACACCCTGTGCTGACGAAGTTCTTCGTCGGATCCTTCACCAGGGCCGAGGCCGCACCCTTCGAGCCCGGAACGGTGATCGCCCATTTCGATGTTCAGCTGCCAACCGAGGCGATCACATTGCTCGCCCAGTCAGCGGAGCCCGTCCGTGTGAGGCTTCACTGGCAGCCGGAACTCCTGAGCAGTGCTCCTTTCCAGGGAAGCATGGGGCTTCTGGGACTCGGCATGATCGGGATGATCGGTTCCGCGATGCGCCGGCGTCCTGACGGCCAGCCTGAGATCCGTTCGAATGCCAGCAGCTATGTCGCGATCCCCATGAGCAGCGGTCCCGGCAGCGCCGTGCTCGTGGACGCCGATCAGCAGTCTCATCGTCTCGCCGCGCTGGCCAGCAGCTTCCACCTGCTGCTGCGTCAGGGAGTGCTGACCCCCGATATCGTCCTCAGCATGCAGGCTCTGATCGATGAATTCGGGGAAGCCGCGGTTCAGGCTGTACGGGGAGAACTGATTTTCGACCAGGAACTTTGCGCGGCCATCGATGGCTGGAACGAGCGCAATCCCGATCATGGCCTCGGACGCATTATCGCTCACGTGAATGATTTCGAGACCGTCACTGCCGCCTGACACCGCGACATCAAAAGCATCAATGCCGGGGCCCCCAAATGAGCATGTCCGTCACCAGCAGCGGTGAATTCAGGTCCCTGAAGCGATCGGTGCCGAGGTTCCTTGTGAACACCCTGGCCGTCGCCACGCTGATATACGGCGTGCTGCTCATGCTTGTTCTTCCCTGGTCGGTTCATGACGCCGTTTCCTACGGGGTCCTGAATCCGACTTGGGGTGTTCTGATCGGCTTCTTCGGCAGCATGTTCATGGTTCGCTGGGTCATTGTCCAGTTCCTCGCCTTCAAAGAACATGACAAGAGGCAGCACGAGGTTCTTAAGAAGCCGGTGAACATGCCCTTCGTGTCCATCCTGGTGCCGGCCCACAATGAATCCGAAACGATAGTCTCGGCGATACATTCCCTGATTTCCCTGGATTATCCGAGATATGAAGTCATCGTCATCGATGACGGATCCAGCGACGACACCTATGACAGGGCGCTGCCCCTGGCGGGACACCGCGGCCGCTGCACGGTCAGCGTTTTCCGCAAGCCCAACGGCGGAAAATGGAGCGCGCTGAACCTGGCCTTCGCAAAATCCAGAGGCGAACTGATCCTCTGCGTCGATGCGGACTCCCGGTTGGGCAAGGATGCGCTGGCGCGCCTCATTCCGAGGCTGTCGGAACCGGGCGTGGTCGGCGCGTGCGGCCAGGTCACCATCAGGAACCGGGACAATCTCCTGACCCGTTTTCAGGCACTCGAATACCTCCTTGGAAACGGCGGCATGCGTACCGCCCTGAGCGCGCTCGGCCTGGTGACCGTCGTGCCGGGGCCGATCGGTCTCTACAAGCGGGAAGTTCTCGAGGAAATCACCAGGATGCCCGGTAATGAGCACGGAACAAACGATGATGCCCGTGTCTACGGCCCTCTATCCGACGCGACCTTCGCCGAGGACTTCCAACTCTCCCTGTCCGCACTCACCCTCGGCGGTCGTATCGTCTACGAGGCCCGGGCAAATGCGTACACCAAATGCCCCGACAAGGTCGATGGCCTGATAAGCCAGCGCTATCGCTGGATGCGTGGAACCTGGCAGGTATTCCACATCTATCTGAAGCAGATGCGACCGATCTCCCGCGAAAAAGCCAAGCGCCTGGACTGGCTCATGCTCCTGATGTACCCGGTCGATATCTATCTGGCGCCCATCCTTAACTTCTTTTTCTGGGGCTCGCTTGTCGTGGCCGCTGCGACCGGGATGTCGCTGTCCCTCATTGTGTCCTGGATCGGGGCCGTCACCCTCCTCAACATCATGACGGCCTCGATCTACGTCCTGGCCCACGACGATGACTTCTCCCTGTTGCCCCTGCTTGTTTTCCTCGATCTTTACCAGTGCATCCTCGTGAACGCCTCCTGGGTCATCGCGGCGGTGGATGAGATCAGAGGGGCCCGGATGAAATGGTAGGAGTTCCCTAAAAGCAGGCCGGGTCCGGAAAATAAGGCAGCGGAACCAGATCAGGGCCGGTCGCCGCTTCTGTCATCATGGTTGCGGTGCCGGCATGACACGCGGCCGCGCCTTCCAGAATTCCGACGCCCTGCTTGCCGGGGAAGAACAGGGTAAAACCTCCGGCCGCCATCACATGGTTTTCGGCCTGTGCTCCTGATCCGCGCTGTGACTCCTTGGGAGGCTCTCCGGGAACATTTCCCGGCGGCTGCGGTCTGGGGGGATCGTACGGCTGAAGAGACTTATCGGAATAGACCCGGATGTGATCTATCAGCATCGAGGATGGAAATGCTGTGCCGGCATCCGGGTCACCGGGCCAGGTCCCACCGACAGCCAGGTTGGCGATCATGAACATCGGGGTGTGCATATCGGCGGGAGTGTCGGTTTCGAACACCTTCTGTCCGTCGAAGTACCAGGCGATCTTATCCGGCTGCCAGCTCAAGCCGTAGGTGTGAAACCCTTTGGTCATATCGGGCACCGCAGTCTCGTTGCCCTTGGTCGAGATCTGGCCGGTCTCCCAGCTGTGCACGGCATTATGCAGCTTCGTTGATTCCTGACCGATCATCTCCAGGATGTCGATTTCCGAGGAAACCAGTCCGTCCTGTCGCAGCAGCCAGAATGCCGGCCACAGCCCTTTTCCTTCAGGCAGCTGCGCCCGCATTTCGAAATACCCGTAGGTTTGGGAGAACTGGTGATAGGAGTTAATCATGCCGGACGTGTAGGAATTATTTTGTATCAGCGGCTTGAGATGCTCGCTCGTTTTGTCAGCGGTGATCCTGAGCACTCCATCGGTGGCCGTCCACGGAACCACGCTTCCGGTCGGCTGGTATCCGGCATTCACATACCATTGCAGTTCATTGTTGTAGCCTGCCGCCCCCTCCTGCGGGGCATAGTACCATTTGGTGTCCCATCCTTCGCTGCCATTCCAGGCAACGAAACTGTCGAACTCGTCGCTGAAAGCGAGAGTCGCAGTCTCGGATAGGTTGTTGGGATCGATAGGAATAGCGCACCTCTAATGCTCAACTCTCGCCATATCTGCAAGCCGGCGCCTCTAACAGCAAAGAATTGGTATAGAGGCGGCGGGTGGAATACAATGGTTATGACGGCATTCTCTCGATGAAAGACTTCAGCGCACCTCGCAGCAAGAAGGCCCCACGAGGTAACGACGCCTTTTGGGCAATCCTGATTCTCTGTTTCTGAGGTGCCCCTTTCACCTCCCCTATGTCGCTGGAAGCGGCATGGGGCCATGCGGCATGCCCTTGCGGGCCTTTGCCAGGAAGTCGGTAATGTAGCGTAGCGTCATGGTTCGGCACCGCCGCGTCGGCTGGTGTCGAAAACGCTCATGGTGGCGGCACAGGCTGCCGAGCCCTCCTCGGTTCGGGTGCCATTTGAGATCCGCCCGACGATGACGGCGTCACGCAGGGCGCGTTCGGCCTCGTTGTTGGTGGCGGACAGATCGAGGGTGGTGACAAAGGCCGTGATCGCCGCCCAGTCGTTAAGAACCTCGCGGGTGAGCCCCTGGACCTTCTCAACATCGTCATCGCGGTGGCGCGCACACGCCCGTTTCAGCCGGGCGAGGATTGGATTGATGGTACGGGCGCCAGTGCCCTCGGCAACCGCGTGAATCAGGGCGCGCACCTCGCGCAGGTGCCACGCCCCGAAGCGCGCACCGACCGGGTTCAGGCCGCCAAGCAAGGCCAAGCCTATGTCTCGTAGCTATTGCGCGCCATTTGCAGGGCCAGCTTAAGCGGCGGATCCTGCACCGATTCGATCACGATCCTGACGACGCTGTCAGCCTCGGTCGCGAACTCGAACAGATCAACCCGGCCCGGCAAGGCCAGCGCCTCACTCCGACCGCGTCCGGGAAGCCTAGGTGATCCAGGCGCTATTCATCGCGGCCGGCACGCAGGCGCGCGACATGGCCAGGGATGGCGTTCGGGTGAGAAGGGATCAACGGGGCCAGGACGACCTTTGCCAGCTACCGCGGCCCGGTCTGCTTTGAAGCGATGGAGACGATCAGCCCGTATCTGGAGCTGATGTCGCGCCTCACCCGTATCTGGAGCTGATGTCGCGCCTCAAACGCTTCTGAAGTCAGCGTTAAGCGAGCTTAGCGCTAGAAAGCGCATCGAGAGACGCACTGAGACATCGACGCCAGGCCCGTTTTTCGGGGCCTGGATGCGTTCGGACGCTGAGAGAGCACTCGAACAGCACCCGAAGATTTGATCGCCTTCTACGGGGCTTAAAACGCTTCGAACGAAAATCCCTTTGAGACTGGCAGGTTCAATGGGTCACACCGGGCTCGGCCCGGCGACATTTAGCCTTCTATCCCTTAAGTTCTATTGTCAGTAGTTACTTGTAGAGTTATAATTCTCTTAGAGAGAGGATAAGAGGGGTAAAAGACCCTCTTATAGTATATTATATATAATACTCTTATAGGCTCTTAAACCCTAATAACTCTAAATGTCGCCGGGACGGCGATCAAGCTGCGCTTGACGCCTAGCCCGGCGGAAAGATCGGTCCTTCCGGACAGGAAGGGTTCCGGACTCAAAGGGATTCCTAGCCTCAAGCCTGCTTTGACATCCAAGCTTTTGTGCTTCGTAGTAAGCATTGACTTATAATTTTGGCCCAGGATCATGTCCGTCCGCTATCCCTTCAGCACCCATCGCGGCTTCTTCCCCTCAAAGATCGAGGTGGTCACGGCCGCAACGCGCGACGTCTACGGCGCCCTTTCCGGGCCGCTGACTAACGCCTCTGGCGTTAGCGCCTAGCCGTCGGGTGTCTCCGTGCCCGCACGGGTGCAGCAGAGCCGAATCGAGGAGGTGGACACCCAGCCAGCCGTCACGACCAACAGGGTCAGGACATCCGCGGACGGCATTAGGGTACGGCAGGAAATTATTTGCTCATTCACCGGCATAGACGGTGCGTGGTGACAGCGTATAGTTCCAGGCTGGGCAGACCGTGTGGGGCGTCAGGTGGAGCTGGCGCATGTCGGCGTCGCAGACCCGCTCGCCGGTTTCATTGCCACCGCGCTTGAGACATGCCGTCACGCGCAGCCCGGCGGCGGTGACGGTGCCGGCGATGTAGCGGACGACCGTGTCGAAGGTGCGCAACGGGACGTCGGCCCAGTTGAGGCTGATGAAGCTGAAGAGACGATGCTCGATGGGATTCTATTTCGAGCAGCCGCTGGGATAATGGCACACTGTCACGGCGAGCCCGCAGGCGTCGCACAGCTGTTCCTGGATCCGGGCTTTCCAGACGCGGGAGCGGCAGCTGTTCGAGCCGCCGGCATCGGCCAGGATGAGCAGGCGCTCGGCTTCCGGGAACCGACACCGTCCTTCGCTGGCCCACCAGTCGCCGATCGCCTCGACCGCGAAGCGCGGCGTGTCGAAGCAGTCGCCGATGCACACATAGCCGGTATTGCCTGTTACCTCATAGATGCCGTAAGGGATCGCCTGGCCGATCGAGTCCTGCGGCCAGTCATGCACCAGTACCGCCTCGGCTTTGCGGCACCAGGTGCGGCCAGCGTTCCTGTAGTTACCGATCAGTTCCTTTTTTTCGTGTCGACACTGATGATCGGCTCGCCGGCCGCTTCGAACTGCGCGCGTTGCGCAGCGATATAGAGGAATTGGGCGTCGCGTTCGGGCGGCGAGCTGCGCGCCTCCGTGCGTCGGGCGTTGACCTTGGGCGAGAAACCAAGTTGACGCAGCAGGCGCGCCACTGTCGGACGGCTCACGGGGTGTCCGGCGGCGTTCAGGGCGGTGCTCAGGTGACGTAGTGAGCTGCGCTTGCTCTTGGCGCGTCGGCCCGTCGGATCGCCGGCCGTCTCGGGGGCGAGCAGCGCTTCGAGAGCCGGAAGCAGCTCCGGACCCTGCGCCTCGCGCTCGGGGCGTCCACCACCAGGGGCGCGGACACGCTCAGTCGGACGCTCGGCCAGGCCGGCTTCGAGTTCACGCCGCCCGCGCCGGATCGTGCGGCGGTCCAAGCCCGTGATCTGGGCCAGCAACGTCTCCCCACCACGGCCGACGCGCTTTGCCTCGAGTGCGACAAACCAGCGGCGCTGCTGCTCATCAAGCCGACTGACCAGCAGATTGATCTGCTGATGCAACTCTCGCTCGGGATGCGGCTCATGCCGGCGGCATCGGGGACACGTACAAAGGTGGATAACAGAGGAGGACATCGGCAGCTCCAGTCACTGCTGGTGCAGCATGGTTACCTTACGATCCAACTTTTCTGTCGGGCATATAGTTCCCTGCCGTGCCCTAGGGCGAGTACACGGACCCACGGCCTCGGACATCTTGATACCGCCAGCCTCTACAGCAGGACCAAGAGAGCCTACGAGCTGTCGCTGGCCTGGCGGATCTGAAAGGCGGCAGAGGAGGGCAGCTACACCATCAAGGCTATCGGCATTGGCAGAGCCATCAAGCCCTATCGACCGATCCTGTTTGGTCGCGATGATGCCGGATTCAACTCCTTCGTCTTCAATTTCGAGGCCGTGTGGTGTCGTTGATCCTTGAGCCAACTTGGAGTTGACCGAAATTGCTTCCAGAAATCAGCCAGCGGCCTTCACCTCGTCGCGACTCCGAGGAGCCGACGGCGTCTTCATAGGCTTCGCAACATAGACCCGGCCTGCCTCCTCGGCTTCCCGGCGCTCCAGGGCCGCGCGCAGCGTCTCCGGCCGGAACAGCCACTCGCCGAGCGCCTTAAGCGAGATCTCGGGCCTCTGGCCCGGCGCCTCGTAGCTGAGCACCTTCTCGACGAACCAGGTCGGGTCCATCTCCAACACCTCGGCGAACTGAAGGGCACGGGGCACTGGGAACTGCGACTTCTGGCTCTCAATCATCGAGATGAAGTTCGGATGCTTCAGGCCGATCGCTCTTGCAAGCTCGGTCTGGGTCATGGAAAGCTCATTGCGCCGCGCCGTAATGATGTCGTGCGGGGCGCTGTAAGAGGTATGGTGTTTCATTATCGGCTCCGGTATGGGATCCCAGTGATCGCTTTGCTATTACCTATTGCTTACAAACGTCTTTATCAAAATATATCTAGTTTAGGATCCGCTTATAACGGCCCGTTGACAAGCCGGGCTTCTACTGAATCCCCGCAGCCAGTGTCGTGCAGATCCAGACATGACGCCATGGCCATGGAACGGCTGCAACTGCCCGAGGTCCCTTGCACCGTGCTCGCTCCGGTCGAAGACAAGGCGCATCGCCGGTGCGCGGGCCTGTAGCCTCCTCCTTGAGCGGGGATCGGCTTGAATCGCAATAACCTAATTGTGTTATTGGATTATTGCGTTATGACGTTATTGCTCTTACAAAGCATTACGGCATGGCGTAATGGAGGAATGGATGGGCAAGGTGATCGCCTTCGTGAACTCGAAGGGCGGGGGCGGCAAGACCACCTTGGCCTGGCAGCTCGGCAATGTCTGGAGTGCCGCCGGCAGGAAGGTGCTGCTGATCGACACCGACCCGCAGGGCACACTGTCGATCTTCTACGCCAAGCGCCAGGACAAGGGCTCGATGGAGGGCATCTCGGAGAGCCTGGGACGGCTGGACGCGAGACTGAAGCGGGTCAGAGCCGAGGACTGGGACTTCATCGTGATCGACACGCCGGGCCGCCTGGCCGAGCTGGGACCGGCGATCCGGGCAGCCGATCTGATCGTCAGCCCGATCCAGCCCGCCGGCGCCGACTACGCCGCGTTCTCCGAAACGGTGAGTGCCGTGACGGAGTATAAGCGCGAGAACCGCATCTTCGCCATCCCCAACCGGGTCAAGACCCAGACCCAGGTGTCGGACTGCCGGCGCACGCTGGCGGCTATCCTGCAGGGCCGAGGGCATCTGTTCGAGGATCAGGTCGGCGATTGGGTGGGCATGTCGAGATACACGCTCCAGGGCCTGTCGTTAGTCGATCACGTCGGCGCCAACGACAAGGAGATGGTCATGATGGAAGCGATTGCCAATCGCATCGAGGAGATGATCAGTGGCCGCTCGTAGGAAACCCGGTGGTGAGGACAACGCGGATCTGGTTCAGGATCTCGACCAGTTCCGCAGACCGCATCAGGAGGTTCGCCTGGAGCCCCGTAAGAGCCGTTCCAGGCGGGGGGTCGTGCGTGGCGACCCCAACACCAACCAGGTCTGCTTCCGGGTCACTAGCGACAAGCACACGGCCCTCAAGGTCTACTGTGCCAAGAGCGGCAGGGAGGTCGGTGAGGTTATGGACGAAATCCTCACCCGGTTCCTGCAAAGCCTGCCGCGTTAGAGAATGTTCGCGTAGCGAGGAATGTCACCCAAACCTCGACAATCGTCTCTGAAAGCCTGATTTCGTCCGGGTTTCCAGAGGGTAGGCGAGCTGAACGAAGTTTGGATGACATTCAGCTAGGAAGGTGCCAGTCGTGGCGCCGGACCCGCTCGCCCTGCAGCATCGGGATCAGCCGGTTGTTCTCGCGGACCTTGGTGGTCTCGGCCAAGCTTGATTGGACATAGGCGAAGCGGGCCACCCCGCCAAGCCCATGCTGATTTTCATGGCGAGATCTCTAAGAGTTACCCAGTTAAAAGGTTAAACCGTTATACGGTTACGGGGGCGAATTCATCAGTGCTGCCAAAGGCTTACGGCGATTTGCGTTACCCAAACCTCGAATCCATGTTACTCAAACCTCGAATCTTTGTTACTCAAACCTCGAACCCACGTTACCGAAACCTCGAATCTGCGTTACCGTCGCGACGGTAACAAAATCGACGTTACTGAAACCTCGACACAAGATCGACCAAACTTATCCACAATTACGCGATTCCGGGCAGACTTATCCACATTGTTGCCCAAACCTCGAAGGATGTTCCCGAAACCTCGAACTCCTTCTCAGAATGAGACCTTCTCATTCTGAGAAGGAGAAGGAATCTCGAGTCAAGAGGTCAAAGTTCGAGGTTTCGGGAACATTGCGCAATTGCGCAATTGCGCAAAAAATTCGAGGTTTCATTAACATCGGGCAATTCATCGTAGTGGTCAGGTTCGGGATTGCGTACCCTTTCGGCAGTGCAACCATGTGGGCGAACTCCGATGTCAGACCAGCTCGACCGCGATCTTGATAACGACAGCCCTCTGCTCGGGTCCGCCAAGAACGAACGCACGCTGATGGCCTATAATTTCTTCTCGTTGACCCGCGAGCACCAGACCGAACTGCTGCGCTACGATGATGGCAAGATTTCAATCGAGGTCGTCGGCACCAAGTTCGGCATCGCGAACATGTGGGACAAGGAAGTTCTGATCTACCTGGAGAGCTTGCTGCAGGACCGCATCAACCGCGGCGAGGTACCCAGCCCGATCTTCCAGTTCACCGCCAACGACCTGTTCCGCATCACCGGGACCAAGGCGGCCGGGACCGCCTACGAGCGCCTCGAGGCCGCCCTAGACCGGCTCAAGAGCACGACCATCAAGACCAACCTGTTTGACGACGACGGCGAGAGCGGCGAGACCAGCGGTTTTTCCTGGATCGACGACTATAGGATTCAGTGGCGCAAGAAACGGAACGGCGAGAAATTGATGCAGTCGGTCAGGGTCATTCTTGGCCGACGGCTTTACAACGCCATTCTGAAGAAGAACCACGTTTTGACCTATGACAGTCGGTATTTCCAACTGCCGCCGCTTGAGAAGCGCCTGTATGAGATCGCCCGAGCGCATGTCGGCGATCAGCCGGGTTTTAAGATGGGTATAGAGAAGCTGCGCCTGCGTGTCGGCTGCGCCACCGAGCTTCGCTTCTTCAAATCCAAGCTGCAGGTGATCTCCCAGCGCAAGCACCCGCTCCCCGGCTACGGTCTGAGCCTGATCGATCCGCGCATTCAGCGCTCCCTCGACGTCAAAAAGCCGAACCCAACCGGGCGTACGCCGCTCAAGTCGTACCTGGTGTATTTCTATCCGACTGACAAGCTGAATCGGCTCAAGCCGATCGACCAGGTGCCGACGATCGAGGAGCTGAGGGACGATCTATGATTATCAGGACGACCACTTGGCCGACCGAGCCGACAACAAGAACTTCCTGTGGCGAACAATCTCTATATTCACCTGTCGCTGGCGATCGGCCTAAGTCATGACCAGGCAGTGGAACTGATCAGCAAAACCGGCAAGACCGTCACCAAGGAAGATGTCGCGGGCTGGCTATCGCTTTCCCACACATGCCTGTCTCCGCAGATCGCGCAGAAATTCACGCACACAGTGTCATGGCTGGATTTACCGACTTTGCCAAAGCGGGCGAGATAATTAT
>ERZ501005.77-NODE-77-length-22688-cov-9.635532_pt1 | contig 22688 bp, 26 predicted proteins | sample MGYA00248830_ERZ501005 | MGnify/ENA primary metagenome ERZ501005 (study PRJEB25958, sample SAMN03398565) | human skin metagenome | study: EMG produced TPA metagenomics assembly of the Human Skin Microbiome Metagenome (human skin metagenome) data set. | reverse complement strand
GTGCTCGTCGTTCGGAAGGGATGGCGGTGCCAGGCGCACCGGCAGGGTGCCGCAGCGGGCTCCGGCGGTCAGGGATGTGGCCGTAGCCTGGACAAGCGCGCGGTCATCGGGATGAAAGAGGTCCAGCCAGGGCTTGCCGAGCCAGGCCTCGTCGCGCTGATGTGTCAGACCCGAGGCGGCTCCCAGGACGAAGCAGATAGTCCTCTTCTCATCGACTTCGATCAGCAGGTCGGCGACGGCGAAGGCGAAGGAGACGAAGCGGTGAAGCTGGCGGGGCATGGCTTGGATCCTGATCGCAACCGGCGAAGACCGGTTGCGCTCCTGTGACAGGGTTGCACCGGCTGGTCAGCACAGAGGAGCAGAGTTAAAGCCGCACTCCGCTGCCGGAAACCCCCGCAGCGTACTCAGCTCTTTGCTAAGATTATGATAACGCTGGGCTCATTTCCTGTCGTAGGTTGGTTTTCTAGAGCACCAGTGTAAGGCTGCAGAGCTGCCCGCCCAGTTCCTGTAAAATCCGAAGAGAGGTCTGACTATCGGCACCGAGCGGGCGCGCTTCATCGCGCATGCGGTTGATCAAGGACAGGATCCGTGAGTATTCCAAGCGCTTTGTCAGCTTCATCCCAGCGGTCAGAAAGACCATTGGCAAGAGGAACCCTGGTCTTTTGATCCATTATCCAATCATGGCACCACCAAGCCGGCTAACTTGACGGCCATGATCATATCTTTGGCCGACGGCCGGCGCGCCTGACCGGTACCGCCTCTGGATCCGGTTTGAACCGTTTCCTCCCCAAACCTAATTCCCTGGCCAGCGCACTCCGTTGCCTGGCATAGGCGGGAGCGACCATGGGGTAGTTATCCGGCAGGTTCCACTTCTCGCGGTACTCCTCCGGGGTCATGCCGCAGGTCGTGCGCAGGTGCCGCCTCAGCATCTTCAGCTTCTTGCCGTCCTCCAGACAGACGATATAGGCGTCCGTGACGGATTTGCGGACCGGAACAGCCGGCTTCCGGACCTCGGGTTTCAGCGGATCCGCCGGCTGATCCAGCCGCTGGAGCGAGTCGTGGACAAGCTCGATCACCTCCGCGATGGCGTCGACCGGCAGCGCGTTGCCGCGCAGGTACCCCGCCATGATGACGGCGCTTAAAGCTACCAGATCGCCGGGGGAAGCCTCCGACTTATGGTCCAGTGTCATGGCAATCACCGTCTGTTACGGGCGGAGGACGACAGGGCCGCAGCATGATCCATCTGACGTGATACGCCAAGACCTTTGGATATCGAAAATCAGGGAAAGCCCTGACACACCAACCAGCACGAGGCGTCTGCCAGCAAGCCAGCAATCTTCGTTTCTAGTCGCGTTCCAGAGCCTTACGAACCTCAAGACGCATTTCCAGCTCGTCCGACACGATCCCGGCCAGCTCTTCGAGCATGGCGATTTCCCGGTCGTCGATGCTGCGCGGCTGGTAATCGATGATGCACATCATGCCGAGATTGTAGCCGCTCCTGGTTCGCAGCTGACTACCGGCATAAAACCGCAGACCGGCCGCTCCCGACACCAGCGGGTTCGCCAGGGCGTGCGGATCGGCGGCGGCGTCGGTGAGGACATAGGGATCATCCTGTAGAATGGCCGAGGCGCACAGGCCAGGATCGCGGGCAATCTGGTTGAAGTCGATGCCCTGCCGGGACTTGAACCAGATCCGGTCGTGATCGACCACCGAGATGATGGCGACAGGAACCCGGAAGATCCTGACCGCCAGCCGGGTAATCCGGTCGAACGCGCCATCCGGCGGTGTATCCAGGATCGCATAGCGTCGGACTTCGGCAAGCCGGGCCGTTTCGTCGTGGGAGGGAACGGGACTGTTTTTCGGCATGGCACGTCACCATCCTCAGGAACCTGCCACACCGGGCAGGCTTCCGGCATGATCAGTGTTCACCGTCAAGTCGACAGCTTAGCAGGTGCCTGGTCGTTATGATACCGGAGCGCGCCGGATCCGGAACATCATAGCTCGCCATCATGAGCTGCGGTACCCCATCTCCGGCAATCATCGGCAGCAGCAGGTCGCGGCGGGGCCGGCTTCCGAACCGCTGTGGCGCAGTGTACTGAATCAGGGCCGGCTGTGTGGTGGCACAGCACTGCCGGCAAACCGACCCGAGAAGAACCGCCATCGGCTCCGGCAGGTCGGTCAGGAGCTGTCCGGTCAGGTCCTCCTGCCATGATACCGTCAGCAGCGATCCGAACAGGCGGAAGCGGAAATCGACATCGATTTTCTCAAGAACCGCCAGATGACCCAGCCATGGGACGAGATCCTCGGCCGGCAGGTCGCTCCGGGTGGGAGCGGCGGCACTGCCGCGTCGCCTGCACCAGAGGCGCAGCAGCGGCACCAGGTAACCATCATCAGGCAGGTTGTGTTCGCTGACGTTGAAGATGATGATTGAGCCGAGTTGATCCGAGGTGATCACTGTCGTCACCATTTAGCTAAAACAGATCGATTTTCTTTGATGAACCAACCAGGACAATACTTGAATTTTCCCGCCGCCGGGGAGTTAAATTACTGGGTGCCACATACGAACTAGCTGAAGATAGTACCCTGATTTATGTATGAGGCTCTACTTCAGCCGCTGATAGTTCCTGATACTCACCAGAACCTGGCCGTAACGCTGCTGAACGACTCGCGCGACAGCCACTGGAGAGGCTGTGGGCCTGAAGCGGCTGTGGACTACCGGACAGATCTTTAACTGGGGGTTTAAGACCCAACAGTGACACTGGTGGCGAAGACGTTTTCCCAGAGGTCATGCGGCTTTCTGAAGGGCGGCGAACCATGAACAGCGGGTCTGGTCGGTCGGGATGCCGTTCACCCAGTTGGCGATCCGCACCAGGTTGATGGCGGCAGCGCTGATGAGATGCTGCAGGTGTGTTTTGGCCAGCCCTATATAGCGACAGCGCCGCAAGGCGCATCGGCGAACAGCCTGTCCGTCGTCGCTTCAATGCCGGCCCGGGCAGCATAGGACTCCCACTTCGCCACCATTATCACTGTTGGGTCTACTCCTACGGCGTCGGGGTAGTTTATCCGACTGTCAAGTCAGAGTAGCTTGGCCGGGTCGTTGTCCGGCAGGCTACCAGGCATCCAGCCGACTCGGCACACTGCCACCCCGTAACCGGAACGGATCTGTCCCAGTGCTTTGCGGGAGCAGCGTGAACAAGGACGTCGTTGTCATTCGCTCAGCCGCCGTTGAGAGCGTCCTTGACCGCCTTGGCGGCGGTGAACTTCGCACCCCGGGACGCCGCGATCGTGATCGTCTCGCCGGTCTGCGGATTGCGGCCCCGCCGCTCGCCGCGCTCGGCAACGCCGAACGTGCCGAAACCGGCGATGCGGACCTCGTCGCCCTGCTTCAGGGCCTCGGTCACCACGCCGATCAGGACAGCCAGCGCCTTCCCGGCGGTGGCGCGGCTGAGATCCGCCTGTTCGGCCAGGGCGTCGATCAGTTCCGCCTGGGTCATGCTCTTTCCCTGCTGTTATGACTGCCCACCCGGCAGCGGGCATTCTCCTTGCCAGCACCCGGGCAGGTACGCAAGCAAAACAGCTGTTTGGAGCACCGCTCCCGTGCTGCTGGCTACCCGACCCCCGGTGCAGGTCCTCCGCTTCAGCGGCACTCCGGCCGCTTTATTCTAAGAATGGCGATATACCGGCAGCCGCCGGTCAGGGGCCTCGCCGGATCCGGTCGGCCGACCATCCGGCGATCAGCACGCCGATCAGGACCAGACCACCGAGCATCGTCCAGCCCAGAGATGGCTGCCGTCCTCTCAGTACATCGACGCCGGTGCTGACCAGCATCACGATCCAGCCAAGCGACACGACCAGGCTGAACAGCAGTGCCGTCAGGGCGGCGAGCCGCCGGATCAGGGCCATGGATGTGCTCCTTCCCGTACGGGGCCGCAACTCCTGGATAGTCTCATCTTCAGGAGGGATCCGGAACCGGCCAGAGGCACTGGATTACCTGCCCGGCGGCTCTTTTATCGTCCCAGACCGGCAGCAGGGCGCGGCTGAACACCAGAAGTTTGCCCTTCGCGGGAAAGTACAGCGGGTCGATCAGCGGCTGCCGCGAAGCCTGGACGGAGCGAAGAGCCTTCAGCAGCGGCTGGCCATTCCCCAACTGGGAGACCCGGCGGCCGGTCCACTCGGCGCCGGTCAGTTCGACAACGCCCTGACCATCGAGGCGAACGAGATAATCGCTGCCCTTCTCGATTTCCTCAAAGATGGTCAGGCAGCCCAGCCACGGCTTCAGCGCGAAAACGTTGAGGTCACTGCGCCGGGGGATGTCGTCCGGCCCGCACCTCAGCTGCCACAGCTCAACGAGTGACCGGATCCGGGGATGAACCTCATCCATGCTCACCACCTCTTGAGAGTTACCGATCTGTGAATTGCGCAAATAATTCAAATTTGCAAACAAATTGAACAGAAAATAAGATCGACTTTAATTTTAGTTTCTCGGCTTAGTCTTATCTAATGTAAAGCTGATATTATTTTCCGATCACGAACCTACTATGCGGTTGCGATGAGGCGGCATGCTGATTATTTGGTTTTTCCCATCGTGAGACAATTTGTCACAGGCTGTAAGAACAGTGTACTTAAATCCCGCCGGTATTTATCTCATAAATGCCGTTTCTTCCGCCCCTTGATCATCCTAAAAGTTCCCGCAGCTCTTTACCTGCTGGTTGAAACACTTGTCCGCGTTTCGCCAGGAGACCTCCTGTTCTGCCTTGGTCGGAGCAATGATTGCGCCGAACACTTCGATCACTCCAGTCCCTGAACGGACTTAACCACTCCTTCACATTTTATCGATAATTTCCCGATCCCATCGAGACTCCTCCGCCTCGAGCCCACCTCCCCCAGCACGGGGTGCGGCGGCACGAGGCATGATCAGGGAAGGCAGACATGGGTATTTCTGACAGGCCGTCGTGGTGCCCGGCACTGGCCGCGGCGCTGCTCGCCGGCGGCGTGTTCGTGGCCAGTGCGGCGCCCGCCGCGGCTGATGATCCGGCGGATCTCAAGGCGCAGTACCGGCGGCCGAACGAGATCCCGTTCCCGGCGGCCAATCCCTACAGCGACGCCAAGGCGGCACTCGGTCATACCCTGTTCTTCGATCCCCGCCTGTCCGGATCCAACACGGCGTCGTGCGCGTCGTGCCACAATCCGGCGCTGGGCTGGGAGGACGCGCTGCCGGTGGCCACCGGCGACGGCGCCAAGGCGCTGGAGCGCGCCTCGCCGACCATCCTCAACCTGGCCTGGGCCGAGCCGCTGATGTGGGACGGGCGCAAGGACACGCTCGAGGACCAGGCGACCGGACCGATCGAGGCGGCCGGCGAAATGAACCAGCCGATGGCATCCCTGGCCGCCGAACTGTCGGCCATTCCGGCCTACCGCCGGATGTTCCGCGAGGCGTTCGGCAGCGAGACGATCAGCGGCCCGGCGATTGCCCAGGCGCTCGCCACCTTCGAGCGGACCATCGTCAGCAACAGGGCGCCGTTCGACCGCTGGATCGACGGTGACGATACCGCGATCGATGAGCAGGCCAGGCAGGGTTTTGTCCTGTTCAACGGCAAGGCCAACTGCGCTGCCTGCCACTCGGGCTGGCGCTTCACCGACGACAGCTTCCACGACTTCGGGCTGAAGACCGCGGACTTCGGGCGGGGCGCCTTCCTGCCCGACCTGCCGGTGATGCAGCACGCCTTCAAGACTCCGACGCTACGCAACATCGCAACGCGCGAGCCTTTCATGCACGACGGCTCGGCCGCCACCCTGCGCGATGTGCTCGCCCACTACGACACCGGCTTCACCGAGCGGCCCAGCCTGTCGCCGGAGATGCGCCGGCTCGGCCTGACGGCACAGGAGACCGAGGCCCTGCTGGCCTTTCTCCGGACGCTGACCAGCACCGACGATCCGATCCCCGTTCCCGCCCTGCCCACCAAGGACGCTTCCTCATGAAGACCAACACCCTCGTTGCCCTCGCCACCCTGTCGCTGATCGCCACCGGCTTTGGTGCCCAAGCGCTTGCCGGCACCACCATCAGCCAGAAGGGCAAGCAGTTCAGCCAGGACGCCGTTACCGTCAAGACGGGTGACAAGGTCACCTTCGTCAACGACGACACGGTGGCCCACAACATCACGGTCAAGGATCCGACCGGCGGTAACCACACGGGCGATCTCCAGAAGCCCGGGACCCAGGCCGATCTCGGCTTCGACAAGCCCGGCACCCACGAGGTCCGCTGCGCGATCCATCCCAAGATGAAGATGACCGTCACGGCCCAGTAATACAGGTCGGTCACCCCTTCAGCACTTCTCTTCCCGCCGTAGCCATTACTGGAACCGCTTCCGATGTCGATCCGGCTCAAGATCCTGTTCGCCTGCCTGCTGATGACCGCGGTGACGGTCACCCTCGGCGTCTTCGCTCTCACGGCCGGTCGGCAGCTCGGACACCTGGCTATTCAGGTCTACGACGAGGCTTTCATGTCGGTCAGCCTGGTGCGCAGCGCCGAGACCAGGTTCACCGCCCTGCAAAGTCTCTACACAGCAGCCGAGGCGGCGGATCAGGCGGCCGAACAGGTGCGGGGCACGATCGCCGCTCCGTTGGTCGGGGATACACCCAGCGAGCGCCAGGTGCTGCTGGCACGGGCCCGCCAGTCAGCAGCGCTGAGCGAGCGTCAGCGGCTGATCGCCGTGGCCCGTGCCGGCACTCAGGCCGGGTCGACCAGCGCGCCTGTCAGCTCACCTGCCGGGGTGGCGGCCGACGCTGCGCCGGACCTGCCGGCACGGATCGACCCTGAGGCGGTGCGGCAGCGGGTGGCGGCCATTCTCGAGGACCTGGATGTCGCGATCGAGCGCGCCATGTCGGCGGAGGGTCGTGAGGTAGCGGTGGCGCTGCGCGAGCAGATCGCCCGGGTCGGCGCCCGGGCCGACGATCGGGAGGCGGTGCCGGCCCTGCTCGAGGTTGCCGCCGGCGAGTTCGAGCAGGTGGTCGAGACCTTCGCCGCCGACGGCTTCGCTTATCGCAGCCGCGCCGAGGACGAGATGGCCGAAAGCCAGCACTCGACCCTGATCGCGATCGGCCTGTCGGTCGTGGCGGCCCTGGCAATCACGGCCGTGCTCAGCCGGACCATCGTGACGCCGTTGCGCCGGCTCACCGGCGATCTGGAGAAGCTGTCGACGGGTCAGCACGGCCACCTCATCGTCGGGGGTCAGCGGCGCGACGAGATCGGCACCATGGTCCGGGTGGCCGAGGTGTTCCGCCAGGGACTGCTCGAGGCGGAGCGTCTACGCGACGAGCAGCGGGAGCAGGCGGAGAGTGCCCGCCGGGCTCAGCGCCAGGCCCTGCAGGCCATGGCCGAGCGGGTCGAAAGCGAGGCCGGCGTCGCGGTTGCCCAGGTCTCGCGCCGAACCGAGGCGATGAGCCGGGAAGCGGAAGTGATGGCGCTGTCGGCGACCGGCATGACCGGCAACGCCCAGGCGGTTGCCGCCGCGGCCGGACAGGCCCTGGCCAATGCCCAGACGGTGTCGGCCGCCACCGAGCAGCTGACCGCCTCGATCCAGGAGATCACCAGCCGGCTCGGCGAGGCTGCCGCCATCACCAGCGAGGCGGTGGCGGCGGGCGACCGGACCGAGCAGGCGATCGGCTCGGTCGCGACCACGGTCGACCGGGTCGACGCGGTCGCCGCCCTGATCGCCGGCATCGCGGGGCAGACCAACCTGCTGGCGCTCAACGCCACGATCGAGGCGGCCCGGGCCGGCGAGGCCGGCAAGGGCTTCGCCGTGGTCGCCAACGAGGTCAAGACCCTGGCCGGCCAGACGGCCAGTGCGACCGAGGAGATCGGCCGGCAGCTGGCGGCGATCAAGAGCGTCACCGGCGAGGCGGTCGCCTCGGTCGCCGGCATGCGCCGTCACATCGACGCGGTGTCGGAGATCTCCTCGACGATTGCCGCCGGAATGGAGGAACAGAGCGCCGCGACGCGCGAGATCGCCCGCAGCGTGACGCAGACCGCCACGGCGGCGCACGATGTTTCCGAGCGCATCGCCACCGTGTCGCAGGAGGCACTGGCGACCGGCGCGACGGCGGGGCGGGTGCGCGGCGAGACGACCGAGGTCGCCGCGGCCATTCAGGAGCTGCGCCAGGTGCTGGTCCGGGTCGTCCGCACCGCGACACCCGATGTCGACCGCCGCCTCAGCGAGCGCCATCCCGTCGATCTCGCCGCCACGATCTCTGGATCGAACGCCGGTGGCGCCGTGCGGGTTGTCGACCTCTCGGCGACCGGAGCCCGGCTCTCGGGCAATCCGGGCCTGCACGACGGTGACACCGGAATGCTCAGCTTCACCGGCTCCGGCATCTCGGTCGGCTTCCGGGTTGTCGAAGCTGGGTCTGACGATCTGCGGCTGGCCCTGGATACGGCGAACAGCGCACCGTACCAGAAGTTCATGGCTGACGTCATCGGGCACTCCGGCCAAAGGTCCAGTGCGGCCTGAATGCACCACCTGTTGTCCAGCGCGCCCCGGACCCCGGCGCCTGCCTGTCAGGCCTGTGGTGCCGGGCAGCCCAGCGTCCGCATAGATTGGCTGCTGGATCGCGATGGGTTCACCCGCAATTTCGGTGCACACGGTTTGCGGGTAGAGACTGAGTAATTATATTCAGGAGGTCGCTCCGCTTCCAACGTGATCTTTATCCTTGTACAGCACCGAATTCTGCCTGCGGCCGCCGAACCTGGCGGTCGATCGTCTGCGACCAGCCGACGATCACCTCGTCCTTGAGACGCATTCGACCTGCCTGTCGGCGAAGTGCCCTTTGTGCGACTATTTCTCCTTGCGATGGCACAGTAGCTATGGTCGCCGGCTGGCGGATCTGCCGTGGCAGGGCCGCTGGGTCGAACTTCAGCTGCGCGTCCGCCGCTTCCGCTGCGTCAATGACGATTGCCCGAGGCAGGTTTTCGCCGAGCGGTTGCCGGAGGTTACCGTGCCGATGGCCCGCCGCACCCTTCGCCTGCGCGAGACGCAACAGGATCTCGGTCTGGCACTGGGCGGAGAAGCCGGCTCCGGTCTGGCCGGACGGCTGGCGATGCCGCTCAGCCCCGACACCGTGCTGCGCCTGATCCGGGCGATCGTCCTGAAGCCGCCGAGGCGCCGCGGGTGCTCGGCGTCGATGACTTCGCCTTCCGGCGTGGCCAGCATTACGGTACGATCCTCTGCGATCTCGAACGCAGATGGGCGATCGACCTGCTGCCCGACCAGCAGGGCGAAACACTGGCGACATGGCTCAAAGAGCATCCCGGTTCCGAAATCGTCGCCCGCGACCGGGCCGGCGCCTTTGCCGACGGCATCCGCCAGGGCGCTCCCGAGGCAATCCCGGTCGCCGATCGTTTTCATCTGCTGTGCAACGCTTCCGACGCCCTCAAGCCGGTGTTCGACCGTTACCATCGAGAGATCCGCGAGGCGATCCAGGCGACGGCGCCGACACCTCCCCCGGTATCCCTGCCGGAACCGAGGTCGAGCTGATCGGCAAGTCGTTCACGCTCGAGGAGCTGGCGGCAAAAATGCGTGCGGTACTGGATGACCAGGGCTGAGACCGGGGAGAGCGGAGCTTCGATCAGGAGGGTGAGCCGACCAAGCGCTTGAGTGCGCTGAGGTCGTAGGGTTTGGAAAGGTACGACCAGCCCCCGGGCCGGACGTTGATGTAGCCGGACACCAGCACGATGCGCAGGTGCGGCCGGAGGCGGGCAGCGATCTCGGCCAGGTCCGGACCGGTCATGCCGGGCATGCGGCAGTCGCTGAACAGCAGGTCGATGTCGGCACGCTCCTGCAGCCTGGCCAGCGCTTCGGCTCCGCTGCCGGCCTCGAGCACCTCGAACCCGAGGTCCTCGAACATCTCAACCGCGTTCATGCGCACCAGTGCTTCGTCGTCGACGACGAGCACAACACCCCGTACCGTGGTGGCGGATGCGGGTTGGTCATCCACAATGATATCGGCGATCAAGACGGTTCTCCCTGGTCAAGCAACTGGGTAACGCTGCGGGTAACCGTTTTGCACCATCCTGAGAACAGCATTCCGCTTTTCGAGGATCCTGGGGCGGCACCCTGACGGTCACTCTGAACATGCATGGCTTTGCGCTCCCCGCGGCAGACTGATCAAAGGAGGGGTGTGAAGGTGCCGAGCTGTAAGTCAGCGAAATTCAGCGAGAGGCACGGAGTATTCCGCTTTTGTTCACCGGCTTCCAATGGGCGGCTTGCAGGAATGTGAAGGTTGAGGATAATGCCGGTCAATGCCGAGGCGGATCTTCCGCTGTCATCGACCGGGAACCCTGAACGTATGGCCTGCCTGCCCGAGTACGACACGCCGGTGGTGAACACAGCGGATGCCGACGCGCCCGCAACGCTGCTCGACGGCTCCTTCCTGACCGAAGCTGTCGAACTGGCGCCGGCCGGCATCGCGCTGCTGCACGGTCCGGATCATCGGTTCACCTACGCGAACCGGGCCTACCGGCATCTCCGGAAGCCGGGAAGCGCGTTCATCGGGCAGCCGGCCGCGACCGTGTTCCCGGAATTCGCCATCGCGGGGCGGCTCCCCCTGGTGGACGAGGTCTACGCCACCCGCCGGACCGTCAGGCGGCGCGAGTTCGCTGTGCTGCGGGAGACGGGTGAACAGGCCTTCTACGACTTCGACCACGTCCCGCTGGCCGGCGCGGATGGATCGGTCCGGGCTGTTCTGGTCCTGGCCTCCGATGTGACGGACAAGGTCACGATGCGGCAGGCCGCCGAGGTCCGTGCCGCCGAGGCGGAGAAGGCGCAGCAGCTCCTGGAGGGACTGCTGGCCTTTATTCCGGAAGGTGTGATCCTTGCCGACGCGCCCGACGTGACCATCCGGCATGTCAGCGCGTACGGGACGCGGATGACCGGCCGCCCTGCTGCGGAGCTGGAGGGTATCCCGGCCCACCAGCACGTCGAGCGCTGGGATATCCTGCGCTCCGACGGCGTGACCCGCGCCGATCCGGAGGACCTGCCGCTGACCCGCGCCACGCGCCGGGGCGAGGTTGTGACGAATGAGGAGTGGGTGCTTCGGCGCGTCGATGGGCAGGCGCTCACCATCCTGTGCAACGCCGGACCGATCCGGGCCCCCGACGGTACTATCACCGGCGGCGTCATCGCCTGGCGCGACATCAGCGCCGCCAGGCAGGTCCAGGCGGAGTTGCGGGACGCCCTGGCGCAGAAGGAGCTGCTCCTCGGCGAGGTCAACCACCGGGTCAGGAACTCGCTGCAGCTGGTATCGTCGCTGCTCGGCCTGCAGGCCCGCGAGACCACGGGCGCGGAGACCCGCCGGGAACTGGAGGCCGCGGCGGCGCGGGTGGGCGCCATCGCCAAGCTCCACGAGCGCCTCTATAAGGGACCCAGCGTCGAGCGGGTGGAGTTCGGCGCCTATCTGCGCTCCCTGTGCCAGGATCTGGGCGAGGCGGCCTCGGAGCACATCTTCGAGGTGGAGGTGGCGGCGGTTGACCTGCCCACCGACACCGCGGTGGCACTCGGGCTTGTTTTCGTCGAGCTGGTCGCCAACGCGATCAAGCATGCCAACCCGGTTGATGACACTCCCCGCATTTTCGTGCATTTTGGGTCAACAGCCGCCGGGGGCGTGGCGCTGAGCGTGCGGGACTACGGGGTCGGGCTGCCACCCGGCTTCGTTCCCGGTCAGGGGACACGGGGCTTCGGGATGCGGGTAATCCTGGGCATGGCCCGTCAGCTCGGCGCCGAATTGCGCGCCGGGAATGCCGCTCCCGGTGCACGCTGGACGCTTCACCTGCCCGGTCCGGGTCAGGTCACGCCAGGACGCGGCCACATGGCCCGCAGCGTCAGCGATCGCTCCTGATCCATCCGCCGGAGCATCGGACGATCGTACGCTGACCATGATCACTCCATCCACCACGCTCCAGGGCAGCGCTGCTGGCTGCTCCGCTGGAACAGACATTCCCCAGCCTCGCCGGTGACCAAGGCAAGGGCCGGCTGAGCCGGTGGGCGATCAACCGGACGCTGATCAACGACCCGGTGTTCGGTTCGCCTGCCCGATGGCCTTGTCGCCTCAGCCAGCGACGCCTGCACCTCCTGGTCAGCGGTGTCGCGCGAATTCATGTCCCTGTCTGAGGCTGTACCCTCAGACAGGGACGGTAGTGTCGATCAGATGTCGGAGCGGTCGCGCCCGGTCAGGGGCCGAGTGCCCGGCGCGGAGGTGCGGTCATCCTCGATCTCGACCTCGGTGCGGCGCACGGTGTCGCGGATCGTGCGGACTTCCTCGGCGACGTCCTTGCGCACCACGACCTCCTCGACCACCCGCGCCGTCTTGGCGACAACCGCCTCCTCATCGGTCTCGGTGACCTCGATGGTGCGCTCGCGGAAGGCATCGGCGGGAAGGTCGGCGACATCGCGGCTGACAGCCCGCCGCTCGACCTGCACCGTTTCGTCGCGCAGCGTCACCGTTTCCTCGACCGGCGTCTCGACCACGAAGCTGCGCACCCGAACACGGCCGCGCTCGACCTCGCGCTTGCCGACCTCCAGGTTTTCCTCGGTAACCGGGATAACCTCCTCGCGCTCCAGACCGGAGGTGTTGACATCGCGCAAATCCGCGGCAGCTCCGGCCAGACCGGTTGCGTAGCGGGAACGCTCCTCAGTAGCGCTGGCCTCGTCGTAGTCGACGGCTGTAGCGTCATAGCCGGTCCAGCCGCTCCGGCGGTAGAGCTCGCCCCGCTCGGTGGTGTCGACCGGCTGGTGCCGCTCGATGATGTCCAGGACCTGCCGGGTGTGGCTGTCGTCAACCTGGCCGACCAGCAGAACGCCGCCGCGCCGCACCCCTTCGCTGTAGACCTCGGCATCGTCGGCGGGAATGCCCAGCCGGGTTAGAGCCGTGGTTCGCGACGTTGGCATGCTGAACTCGCTGTTCAGGGTGCTGAAGCGGTCGGCTCCGCCTGAACTGTGCGAGCTGTCGCTGGACAGCCAGAACCCGTCACCGTAACCGGCGGTGCGCAGGTCCTCGAGAACCTGGCGGGCGGCCGCCTTGTCGTCGTACAGGGCGATAATGGTCTGGGTACTCATGCCTGGTCTCCTGAATCATCTGAAAGCTTGTTTCGAACACCGTCACGGGTAACTTCGGCGCGCTCGGAACGAAGCGTTACGGTGAATTGTTCCGTCCGCCGCTTCGCCTGCCGACGGACATGGAGTTCTTCGCGCAGCACCAGCCGCCGGACGAGCACGACCTCCTCCTCGACGATCGGGATGATCAGCACATCGCCCTCCTGCCGGATCTGCGGAACGCTCTCGACCACGCGGCCCACCGGGACGTGCTCGACTACGACGTCCTGACGCTCAAGCACCTGTTCGAATGCCTGCTCCCGCTCCTCCACCCTGACATCGACACGGACACGGCTACGCTCGACCTGCCGTTTGCTCAGAGACAGAGTTTCCCGGTACAGCGGGATCACCGTTTCATGATCGTCGGGCGGGATGCGCGAGCCGGTCACAGGAAGATGACCCCGAGAACAGCGAGCACGATCACCGCGGCCACGATCCAGAGCCATGACGGTATTGCACCCGCCCGGCCGGCGATCGGGGAGTGTGCGGCGGGTGAGCGGCCGTCGGTGACCGGGTCGGTGGTCGTGCCGGGCGTGTCGTACACGCCTGTCCGTTTCGGCTGGTCAGCCATCTTTATCCTCGGCAGGTCAAAGGGAAAAGCGGCTCTCCAACACGGTGGCGGCGACCCTGGTTCCCCGGCACTGGAGGTATGACCCTTTACCGCCGGCATCCGGCTCAATCGACAGGGGTGAAGCCAGGAAGCCCCGCCGGCCCGTCGTCCGTCCTTCAGGCCTGGCCGCGACAATGATCGTCCGGATCGGCAGCTTGGGAACAAGCTCGGCGGGATCCGGTTGCAGGCAGATCAACCAAGCTGGAGCTCAAAACAATGGCGACCTCACAGGGTCCTACGAAAGAGGGTGTCTACAGCACCCCCGGCATGTCCGCCGTCACCCCAGAAGAGGATATGCGAACCGTCCTGCTCAACCGGGTGTCCTGGGGAGCGGTGCTGGCCGGGGCGGTGATCTCCCTGACGGCTCACCTGATCCTGAACATGATCGGCCTCGGCGTCGGCGCCTCCACGGTCGACGTCGCGGCGGCGGACAATCCGGCGGCCTCGACCTTCTCGATCGGTGCGGCTCTCTGGTGGACGGTGTCCGGCATCGTCGCCGCCTTCGTCGGCGGCTACACCGCCGGCCGGCTGTCGGGAAAGCCGAAGACCGCAACCGCCGGCTGGCACGGCCTGACCACCTGGGCCGTGACGACGCTGCTGATCTTCTGGCTGCTCGGCTCGGCGCTCGGCGGCGTCCTGGGCGGCATCTACAGTACCGTATCCGGCGCCGTCGGCGGTCTCGGCAGTGCCGCCGGCACGGCGGTGCAGAGTGCGGCGCCAGCACTGGCCAATGTGACCGATCCGTTCTCGCGGATCGAGCAGTCGGTGCGCTCCTCGACCGGCGGCAACGATCCCCAGGCACTGCGCGATGCGGCTGTCGCGGCTGTCCGGGCAGCGGTGACCGGCGACCAGGCGCAGGCCCAGGAAGCCCGCGAGCGTGCGGCCCAGGCGATCTCGCGGGCCCAGGACATTCCCGTCGAGCAGGCCCGTGCCCAGGTCCAGCAGTACGAGCAGGAATACCGCCAAACAGCCGAGCAGGCAAAACAGCAGGCCACCCAGGCTGCCGATGCTGCGGCCAGCACGGTTGCAACCGGCGCGCTGGCTGCCGCGGCGGCGCTTCTGCTCGGCGCCGTCGGCGGCTGGTTCGGCGGCCGTGCCGGTGCGGTCGATCCGATCGTGACCACCTCAACCGTCCGCCGGCGCTGATCGGGCGGAAGGAAGCCGGGGGCACGGGCTGGCTTCTTCAGAGGCCGGCCCGTGCCCGGTACACCAGACACCTCCTGCTGCGCTGGCCAGGTGAAATCCACCAGGTTGCACCGGCGGTATCCGGCTCCGTTTTCCAGCCCCGATCTATTGAGCGGGACAGGAACCACGTCCTGTGCAACCGGTTGAGGTGGCACTCTCTCTCATCAAGGACCACCGACTAATGCCGACCAGGGAAAAAACCCTCGCCGACCTGTTCCTCGAGACGCTCAGGGATGTCTACTACGCCGAGAAGCAGGCGGTGCGGATGCTGGGCACAGCAGCCAGGGCAGCCAGGGCGGACGAGCTGCGCCAGGCGTTCGAGCAGCACCGCGAGGAAAGCCGGACCCAGGTGGAGCGGCTGGAGCAGGTGTTCGAGCTGCTCGACAAGCCGGCGAGGGGAAAGAGCTGCGAGGCCATTCAGGGCCTTAATGCCGAACTGGCCGAGATCCTGGAGGATTTCGGCGACAGTCCGGCCGCCGATGCTGCCCTGATCGGTGCCGCCCAGGCGGTCGAGCACTACGAGATTGCCCGCTACGGCACGCTCAGCACCTGGGCCGGCCAGTTCGGCTTGGGCGAAGCGGCGACGCTGCTGGAGCAAACGCTGGCGGAGGAGAAGACGACCGATGAGCTTCTGACCCGGCTGGCCCGCGGCGGCGCTAATCCGCAGGCTGAGCAAACCGGCTCAACCGGTGAGGACGACGATAAAAGCATGAAGAAGGAAGCTGCGGGGGAGCCTGCCGCCACGCCAAAGGCCAAAAAAACCAAGCGAGCCTCTGCCAAGTAAATCCTCGGTCGCGCTCAAGTCGATCGGCATGTGAACCTGGAATGAGCAGCATGCCGGTCAGGCAGCCATCATCAGCCTTGAAAGTCTGTGATCCCGATGTCACGGCACCACAAGCGGAACCAAGACACTTTTAGATCCGGATCGTACTGTTCGCTGCTCAAATGGAAAATACCCCATGCCGGGCGGCTGCGCCCCGAAGCTGTCTAAGAAACCGGGATCAACATGGCGATCTTTGAAATTCTGCTGGGCCTGCTGGCCGCCTGCGTCGCCCTGGCGCTGGTTGCCCGCCGCCTGAACCTGCCCCTGGCGGTGGTGCTCGTCATCGGCGGCATGGTGCTGGCCCTGATCCCGGGCCTGCCCACGGTCGAGCTGGATCCGCAGCTTGCCCTCGTGCTGTTCCTGCCGCCGCTGCTCCAGGCGAGCGCTTACCGCACCGACTGGCCGGCGTTCCGCTCCAACCTGAGGCCGATCCTGCTCCTCGCGGTCGGCGCCGTCGTGTTCACGGCACTGGTGGTCGCGGTCGTCGCCAAGCTGCTGGTGCCCGCCATGCCATGGTGGGCCGCCGTCACCCTCGGCGCTATCGTCGCCCCGCCCGACGCGGTGGCGGCGGCCTCGGTGTTGAAGAACTTCTCGATGCCCAGGCGGCTGGTCGTGGTGCTCGAGGGCGAGAGCCTGCTCAACGATGCCTCCTCGCTGGTCCTTTACCGCTTCGCCATCGGTGCCACCCTGGCCGGAGCGGTGTCCGTCACCGAAGCCTCCCTGTCGTTCGTGACCGCGGCTGCCGGCGGCGTGATCGTGGGCTACCTGGCCGGTCGCGCCGCGATGTGGATCTTCACCCATCTCGAGGACACGCTGCTCGACATCCTGGTTTCTTTTCTTGTCGGCTTCGCAGCCTACCTGGCTGCCGAGCACCTCCACGTTTCGGGCGTGCTCGCCGCCGTGACCTGCGGCCTGATCCTGGGCCGGCAGCAGCAGGCTGCCTTCACGGCGCGCACCCGCCTGGAGATAAGTGCCGTGTGGGGCTTCGTCGAGTTCACGCTGACCGCCCTGGTGTTCATCCTGATCGGCCTGCAGCTGCGCGGGATCCTGGTCCGGCTGGAGCAGTACGACCCCTGGCAGCTCGCCGGCCTCGCTCTGGCGGTGTCCGCGGCGCTGATCCTCAGCCGCTTCCTCTGGGTGTTTCCGGCGACCTGGCTGCCGCGGGCGCTGTCACCGAGCCTGCGGGCACGCGATCCGATGCCGCCCTGGAGCCACCCGACGGTGCTCGCCTGGGCCGGTATGCGCGGGGTGGTCAGCCTGGCGGCGGCGCTGGCCCTGCCGGCACAGTTCCCGGAGCGCGACCTCATCATCTTTCTGGCGTTCTGCGCCATCCTGGCGACGCTGGTTCTTCAGGGCACCACGCTCGGCCTCGTGATCCGTCGTCTCGGCCTGAATGAGCCCGGGGACGAGACGGTCAACCCGGCGGTGACACCCGAGGCGATCATCGCGCGCAGTGCCGCCTCGATGGCGGCGATGGACGCTGTGAAGGAGCAGCTCGACGACCCGGAGCAGGCTGCGGCTGCTGACGATCTGCTGCGTGATCTGCGGGTGCGCGCCAAACAGGCCGACCAGATGCGGCGTGACGCTGAGACCGGCACTCAGCGCCGGGCAGCCCAGCTTGGCCTGCGCCTGACCGCGATCGAGGCCGCGCGGGCGAAGCTGCTGGCCGAGCACACGGACGAGCTCGACAGCGAGGCCATGAGCGCGCTGATCGCCGAGCTCGATCTCGAGGAGCAGCAGGTCAGGACCGCACTCGGCGAGGGTTGACCGGTCCAGCACGCAGGGGAGCAGTATGTCAGACAATCAGTGGCAACCCATTCATGCCGAGTGTGTGCGGATCATTGTTCGCCTTGGCCGTCGACAGGTTGCCGGCGACTTCATGGCGCAGGCATTGCCGGAGTGGCTGCTCGAACTCGAAAGGTCAGCCGGCCGGCCCCCGATCCGCGGCACTCAGGAGGGCGTCCTGATCGCGCGCGCATTGGCTCTTGAGGGGCTCGACACGGGGCAGTGGGCCATGGCCTGCCTTGCTTCCCTGTGGATCATCCTTTACTGCCCGGCACCGGCGGGAGCGAACCTTGCCGACCTGATGGCGCTGGCCGGTACCGGAGTGATCACCATCGTCGCCAGTGGCGACGGCAGCACCTGGTACTGCGACATAAGTCAGATCGATGGAAAGTTAGGGCCGGCTGTTCATTGAACCGGGCAGGCGAGACTTCCTTCAGCAGCATGACCGAAGGTCATCCGTTTCAGTTCATTGCCTCAGCCACCGGCTCAACCTGATCGTCCTGATCGGCTTCCCGATGTTCGATGGTGCGGCGTCCCTTCAGCAGGGCGACGTTGACGATCAGACCGCATGACAGGCAGTGGCACTCCTCGAAATCCGAACCTGGATTGAGGTGCTCGACCCGCCGGTCGCCACACTTCGGGCAGGGAGGCAGTTTCTTCATGCTGTCCGAGTTCCCTTCAGCTGACATTTGCCAGTAGACAAACGCTCGATGTGACGGATGGATCCGACGCTGCCGTATAGTCAGGCATCTGGAACGCTGCCTGGGTGTGGCGCATAGACCCTGATGGCTCCGGGGCGAACCCGGAAGCGGGCCGGGGTGCTTTCCGTCAGCTCACCATCGGTGTTGATGGTCCGGCGCCGCTTTGTTCTGATCTCGACTTCGGTGCAGGCGAAAGCCCGGACATCGCGCCACTCGCCGTGCCGGCCCTGACGAAACGCCGGATACAGCGCCAGCAGCTTCCACCAGTGATCGACTTCCAGGCTATAGAGATGGAGTACACCATCGTCTGGTCTGGCTGATCCCTCGACGACCATGCCGCCACCGTAGTGACGCCCATTGCCCACCGCGATCTGCACGGTTCTGACCCGCTCGGTCACGCCATCATGGCTGATCACGGCGGTGAACGGGCGCATGCGGGCGAGCAGCCTGAGGGCCGCGATGCCGTAGCCCAGCCTGCCCCAACGCTGCTTGGTTTCCGAGGTGATCTCGCGCGCCAGCTCGGCGCTGAGGCCGATGCTGGCGACATTCCAGAAGAGCCGGCCGTTGACTTCGCCGAGATCGAGGGTCCGGATCCGGCCCGCGGCAATGATCCGCGCCGCGGCGATCGGATCCGGCGGGATCTCCAGGGTGCGGGCCAGATCGTTGGCCGTGCCCAGCGGCAGAATGCCGAGCGGCAGACCGGCTTCGACCAGTGCCGGCGCCGCCGCGTTCAGCGTGCCGTCACCGCCGCCGATGATCACGCAGTCAAGGGCGCCGGATTGCTGCCGGATGACCTGGGCCAGCTGGTCCGGCGCCGGGCAGGCTTCCTCCCGAACATCGATCCCGCCCTCGTCCAGCAGGGCGATGGTGTCGTCCAGCACCGTGCCGGCGGCACGGGCGTTGCGGTTGACCAGGAGCAGCGCCCGCCGGCGGGAGTTGGTCATATGTGCCCTTCCTGAAGTGTGGCCTGGTGGGATGAAACCTGTCCGGACAACAACCTGGATGGTCGCTGTCCTGTTCCAGGGCAAGGACCGCACCGCTGACCGAAGCGCGATCGTCGTCCTGGCCACACGGATAGCCGCGGCGCATCCCGCAGCCCATGTTCTGCCCGTCTCCGCCGGCCCCAAGGTGCTGAACACGATTTATGCCGGTTGGTCCGGTAAGATGCCTGGGGGTATGTAGGGGTATCCTGGAACAGCAAGGCATGGTAGCGGGTGTGACCAATCTGGAAATCGAGGAAGCGATCCGGGAGGCGTGGGCAGTGCTGCATTCTGACGCGGCCGCATCATCGTCCACGCGCTCGCTGGCGGCAGCGCTGCTGGCACTGACCGGAGGCACGTCGGCCCATCCGCACTGGGTCACTCCCGATGACCTGTGGCGCGACCGGCTGGCCGTTCTGGCTGACCAGGGTGCCTGGCTGGCTGCCTGGGGGCCTCGACCGGGCGAACCGGATTGCCGGGTGCCGCGCGCCCTGCTGCCGGAATTCCAAACGCGGCGCGAGAACGCCTATGCCCTCTGGCGCTCGGTGGTGCGGACCGGAACGAGTGCCGCCAATGAGAGCCATACCGAAAGCAAGCCGGCATCACGCTCCCGTCGCCGGGAGGACGCCGAACAAGGCGGCCCTGCCCGCCCGAAGGGGCGCCGGGGCAAAGCGCGCACGGCCGAACTCGAGTCTGGGGACCGACAGGATTGACGGGCCGGGCGTTTCGGTTTGCCCCCCAAAGCAGCCGGTTCACCCATAACCGTGCAGCCTTTATCCGGTTGATGCGACAGCAGCTGCGCTGGCGCCGGCATCCGGTTTGCCGGGCTGCTCCACCTGCTGGGATCAGCTCTCGCCACCATTCCGGCGCGGCCTGGGTGCATGACAAACCTTCCTTGGAGGAAGAGACGTGAAGCCTGTCCCACCCGACTTTTCCAACCGGATGCGCCGCGGAGAACCGGATTCCCGGCGGCTCGCCTCCAGCCCCAGCGATGCTGGCGAATGCGCCGCGATCCTGGCTGCTCTGCCCCGTGATCGCTATGTCTGCGCCCTGGACATCGGCGGTCCCATCAGCATCCTGACCCATCAACTCGCCAGCCGGTGCGATGGGCTGCTGTCGGTGACGATCTCTCCCCTGCCTGCCGGTTCAACGATAGCGCGCAGCACCGACCCTGCCCGGGCGACGATCGACGAGCTGGAGCTTCCAGGGAAAACAGCGGACGGACCGTTCGATCCGATCGTGCTGTCGGAGGTCGGCTGTTATCTGTCACCGACGGACCTGAACCGGGCTGGACGCCTGATCCGAAGGCTGCTCACCCCGGCCGGCGACTTTCTGCTGGTTCACGCTGTCCGAGACACCCTCTGTTCCTTGTCCGGGAACGACGTCCATGATGCGATGGCGAACCTTCACGGCTTCACGGTTCTGACCGACCGGCCGGGTGCCGATCATCGTCTGACCCTGCTGTGCCGTGACGGCTGAAATGGGTCTGTGCCGGATCGGGCTGTGATGGCCTGGACCGGCCTCAAGTGTCGTAACCCGGGCGGTGAGGACGGCAAGCGCCTCGCTCAGCGGCACACGGTCGACCGCTGCCTCCGCCACGAAGTCGATGGCCTGAGGGCCGCCGTTGAGGCGGTGGACGATCCGGTCCGGGCAGGCGACCAGGATAGCCTGAGCCGATCCAGCCACTTGCCAACCAGCCAGCGTCGTGGCCATACCCCCGGGGGTGCGGCCGTCCAGCCTCGCCGAGGTGACAACCCGGACCCGCGGACTGTGGCGGAACCGGGCACCCGTGCGCCGCAGCGCGGCATGGAAGGCCTGGTCCTCGCCGGTCGGCAGGGGTGGCAGTCCGCCGGCACGCTGGTAGGCCCGCGCCGTGACGGCGAGACTGGCGCCGCCATGGTCGCCGTGACGCGGCCAGGGATCGAACGGGTCAGGCCGGGTCAGGCAGGTCAGACGGTCGACCAGTCTCTCATAGTGGCGGTGGAGACCGGCCACCCGGCGCAGCCGCGGATCAAGGTCGAGCCCAGCCTGCCGGGTCAGCATGAGCCTGCCGCCCACGGCGTCGGCGCCGGCGGCGACCTCGGTCAGCGTCTGCGCAACCCAGTCGGACGCGACGACGCTGTCGGCGTCGGTGGTTGCGATGACGCCGCCGGGAAAGCCGAGCCGGTGAAACCGGGCCAGCGCCTCGTCCATGGCGAGCCGGCGAGCCCGGGGATGTCCCGGCCCATGTTGCAAATGGGCGGGCGCTGCTGATTAACGATTACGCTGCCTCGCCCTTGCAGGCAAGGCCGCCGTCACTGGTGGCGGGTGTCAAGCGTGCCGCTTGATGAGCCAGCAGGGCGGCTTTGAGCGTCGGCAGCTGCTTATAGGCCATCAGCCGTCGGAAGCCTTTCCTGGCTTCCATCATGCCGGCAGCGGTCCAGCGCAAAGCCATCGAAGCATCCCGCCAGCGCTTCACGTTGCGGGTGACCTGCCGGATGGTGCCGTTCATGTTCTCGATGATGTTGGTGCAGGCCAGGGAGCGACGTAATTCCCTGGGCAGGCCCAGGCGGACGACGCACAGGATCTCATCCAGGCCCTCCAGGATGGTGGCGGCGATGCCGGGCCACTCCTTGTCGAGCCGCCGCGCCAGGTTCCGGATCAGCTGCTCGGCCCTGACGGCATCCTCCATCTCCCAGGCCTGCCGGAGAGCCTTGCGCATCGTCGCGTGCGCCTCCTTGGGCAGACGCTCGGCGATGTTCCGGGCCTTGTGAACCTGACAGCGCTGGATCGGCGTGTTCCTGCCAAAGGTGCGGCGGATCGCCTTGGACAGCGCCTTGGCGCCGTCGATGATGAACAGCCGCACCACCGCCGGGTCGAGGCCGCGCTCGACCAGGTTGTCGAGCAGCGCCTGAACCGTAGCGGCATTTTCGGTGGCTCCCTCGACCAGTCCCAACGGATGCTTCTCGCCCATGGCGTCGATGCCGACCGCCGCGACCAGGATCAGGTCCTCCTGGACGTGCAGGCCGTCGATCTGGATTGCCAGCAGGTCCAGAGACGACAGATCGCTTGCCAGCCAATCCTTCAGTTTCGCGCTCGACAGGGCCACGAACTTGCGCGACACCGCCGACTTCGAGGTGCCGTCACCCTTGATCGAGGTGACATCGCCGTCGGGCAGGCGAACCGAGCGCCGGAACCGCCGGGTCGAGACGTTGATCAGCATCTGGTTCATCGCCCAGCGGCCCAGCCAGTCCTCGCGCTGACCGGCGGCAAGACTGGGAAGTTCCAGTTCCTGCTGACCATCCGGCGTCCGAACCCGCGGCCGTTCGATGTCGATCCGGCCGCCATGAAAGGCCACCGGGCTCCTGGCCTTTCCCCAGCGGCGACCCTGCCGGTCCTCATGGCGCTGGTGGCGCTCGCCACACAGATCGGCGGCCTCTTCCTCCAGAAGATCCTGGAATGCTTCGATCCCCGCCAGCAGAC
>ERZ501005.76-NODE-76-length-23298-cov-6.938433_pt1 | contig 23298 bp, 29 predicted proteins | sample MGYA00248830_ERZ501005 | MGnify/ENA primary metagenome ERZ501005 (study PRJEB25958, sample SAMN03398565) | human skin metagenome | study: EMG produced TPA metagenomics assembly of the Human Skin Microbiome Metagenome (human skin metagenome) data set. | reverse complement strand
CCTATACTTCGATGTCCGGCGGCAGCGGAGCCGCAACGGCCATGCCCAGCGCTTTCTTAGAAGCGTCGAGTTTCCCCCGCATCAATGCCGCTGACAAGCCCGACTGATATGCAACAGCAGTTCTAAATTCGACTAATACTGAGTCTCGACTATGCGGGTGACGGATCATTGGTTTGCGAAAAATTGCTGTGGAGCGCTTTTGGGGAATTCCCAAGGCGGCGGAAATAACCACCACCAGCCCGTTCGCCATCAAGCGCATCCAGCTCTCGGCTCCCGCCCAACAACTTGACGGTGCCTCCCTCACCCATACTGGCATCAATTGCCCTCTGCGCTTGTGAAATATTGCTATAAGAGCAGCGCGGGCGATGGTCGTGCTAGTCGCAGCAGATCTTGCTCGCCATAGCACTGGATACCGGACAATGCTCAACCGAAGCGTCTCTCCAGCCAATCGACCGCGAATGGGGTGATGCCCATGGCCGGCACCAGAATGCCGGCCGCGTCCCCGATAGGCCCCTGCACACCTTGACCTGTCGCCAGGAACTCGGCGACAATTATGGCAAAGCAGTCGTCGGCAAGGCCGGGCGCGACTGGAGGTGAGGTTTCGAACTCCTCGACCATCCGCCAGAGCGTTCCAGCAGCCGTGGCGAACGGAACTTCATAGCGACGGATGCGCTTGCCCGGAATTACTGCCAGGTGCTTGGCGTGGTGGAGCAGTGTCGGAGCGGCATTTGTGGAACAGGTTCCACATTTTGCCCCTCATCACAGCATTGCATCTCGCCTGCCCCCGCGTCTCGTCGTATGAGTTTGTTTGTCTTTAGCCGTATAGGAGGTAATGACAGATATGCTCGATGAACTCGCGAAGCCTAAGCGCAAACAGAAGCGCGGCCGCACATCCTTGCCGGCAGATGCCGAACTTCCTGCCGCTTCCAAGGAGGCCCCGAAGATGCGGCGTGTCGTTCTGGTCTGTTCCCCAAAGGGAGGCACGTCGAAAACCAGCACTGTGCGGTCTCTGGCAGTCGCCGCAACGCAAATAGGCGGCCTTAACGTTGCAACGCTCGACTTGGATCAACAAAGAACCCTGACGAAGTGGTGGGGGCGCCGACCGGACGGCGTTGTTTGCCAGTTCGATCATCATGAGGGATTGCTCTCCAATTTGGACGATGCACTGAGCGGACTGGATGGCTACGATCTAGTCATCATCGACACGCCACCATCGTTAGAAGAAAACCCAGTCGCCATTCGCCGCCTGGTCGGACTGGCGGATCTAGTACTTGTTCCGACTGGCCAGTATAACGACGATCTAGAGAGCGTAATTCCCTGGATGCGCTTGCTCTCGAAGTATCAGAAGCCCTGCGCCTTTGTACTGAGCAAGGTCAAGCGCCGAACAAACGCCCTCGACGACGCCAGGATTAGGCTCAATGCGGCCGGGGCAGGACGGCTGTGTCCGATTGTCATTCATGACCGGGAAGAGATCCCCGCTGCGTTCAGCAGAGGCCTGACCGTTCTCGACATCGATCGGGCCAAGGGCGCCGATGAACTGGAAGGCCTGTGGCTCTTTACCAAATCGGAATTGGGTATTTAAATGGCCAAGTTGACGAAAGCACAGGCGCAGCGAACCGCGTTTCAGGACGAACGTGTCGACGCCATCATGTCTGCGGGCCTCGGGGCTCTGGAGACCCGCCAGGATTTCGCGACCGAAATCACGATGCACTGGAAAGCCGCTCGGGAGCGGTTCATCGTTATTGGAGAGGCACTGTACCTCGCTAAGCAAAGGCTCGAGCACGGCGAGTTCGAGGAAATGGTGCGCAGCGACCTGCCGTTCGACCGGAACGTCTGCCACCAGCTCCGCCGCGTCTATGAAGCGGTGGCGACCAAGCGGCTAAGGCTTCAGGAAGTGCCCGACTCCTACAGCACAGCCTACAAGGTCACCACCCTGAGCGACGAGGAACTCGAGCAAGCCCGGAGCATCAATCTGCTCCGCCCCGAACTAACCCGGTCCGAAATCATGCGGTTCAAGAAATCCCTGCAGGCCACGTCTCCGTGTCCCAGCCGCATGAGGATTCGTCGGTTAATCGAAAGCCGTCGGAAGCTCCTAGATCAGCTCCGCCGGCTCGAACTTGAAATGGAGGGTCTCGGTATTGATCCCCAAAATCCGAATGTCGACGATGACGGAAGGGAAGGTGGCTCCGTCACGATAGATGGAGAGGCGGTAGAGGTCTAACAGCTGGTCTTACTTTCAAACTTAATTACCGGCATCCCCCAGAGGATGAGTCCCGTCAGATAAGTCCCAAACAGGACGCCTACGCAGCCAGTGACGGGCCGCACCCCTGATCATCGCCCTGACGAGTGCAATCGAGCAACATTCCTCCACCTTACATTGATTCTACCCGTATGAGCCAACGTTCGCATCTCCGGAATATTTTGCATTCCGGCCGAATTATTGTTCCTTGCCAATCATGCTCAACACCCGATTGATCTGAGGGGTAGACTGTGGTTCTGGTCCTTTTTCTGAATGAATGACAGGGCGGGCAGCACACCCGACAAGGTTTCGTAGACGAGGGGCGCGTCCGGCAGGTCCATGCCCCATAAAAAGCGGACATCGTTGTGTTTTGCTGACAAATTTAATTAGATTTATTTTGTAACATATCAATATCCCTGATCCGGCAGTTCCAGCCCTAAATGACTTTAAGTTTCGTAGGTGAGAGGCGCGCTTTTTGCCTGATTTAGGTCAATATGATGAGTCAATTCTCAAAATGCCGTCAATATATTGATTTTACAGGTTTCGTAGGCGAGAGGCGCGCGGCAGGATGATGTAAGAATCGAATCATAAAAGCCCCTGATTCTGAAGGCTTCAGTGGTTTCGTAGGCAAGGGGCGCGTATTTCCCAACGCTGTCACCCTCCAGCCGACGTCTTGGCTGCGATGGAACTATTCCCCTGAGGCCCACCTGTTGAGTTTCGTAGGCGAGGGGCGCGCCGCATCAAGAAAAACTTGAGGTTTTGTAGGCGAGGGGCGCGTCGAAACTGTGGACAGCCTAGCTTCTATCATTGAGCATATTATCAGTTGAATGGCGGAGACCAGCTATGGCCAAGGCGACTAGGAAGAGAACGAGCATTGAGAAGGAGCGTAATGCCGGCTTCGCAGGCACACTGCCCATGCTCGACAGCCCGCTTCAAGCTGGCGTTCACAGCGAGAAGAAGTTCCTGGCCTATCCGTTCTTCGACCTCGCCCGGGCACCTCGCCGGCAGGAGATGCGGTATCAGGAGATGTCGGCCGACGGCAATCGCGTAGAGATCTTAGTCAATGCGCCCAGGGGCGTTGCCACCATCTATGACCGGGACCTTCTGATCTACGTGGCGTCGCTGCTGCGCCAGCGCGTTCTGTCCAATCCAGGCGTCTTCGATGACTTGAAGAATCCGGAGCATCGCACCTTCATCTTCACCCTGCACGATTTCTGTGCCGCGACCTCCCGCAGTCGAGGCGACGGCTATGACCGCATCGAGCACGTCGTGGAGCGCTTGCGGACGACCAGCATCCGCACGACCGTTCGGGCGGGTGGCGAGAGGACGAAGGGCTGGTTCAATTGGCTGGGAGAGGGTACCTATGTCCGCACTCGAGAGGAAGAGGGCGAGGAAACCGGCGCCTTCATCTGCGCTGTCCTGTGCGAGTGGCTGTTCAAAGCAATTTTACGTGATGGCGACATGCTAGCTATTCCGGAACAGTACTTTCATCTGGGACCGATAGAGCGGCGTCTATTCGATCTCGCGCATGTCGAGTGCCGCGAGGGGGATTGGCACACGACAATTGGCTCCTTGCAGGCCCGCGCGGGCAGCGACATGCTGGTCCGCCAGTTCAAGGCCTACCTGTGCGAAGTGGGAGAGCGGGGACTGCCCGACTACGAAGTTGTTCTGCTGGCCGAATTTGAAAAACCCGCCGACGCTGGGGGCAAAAAGCGCGGCGGGCGCCCGTCGGTTGCTTACCAGAAAGTGATCGTCCGTCGACGGACAACGCCCTTCGAGCTAAGCGACAAGAAATCCAGCAAGGGTAAGGGCCTGTCTCATGCCAAAACTAAGGCCAGAAAGCCACCCGCGCAGGTGGAGCCGCTCCTGCTCGAATATTTGAACTCTAAGGCTATGGAGGGTGACGCGATGAGCGGATAAGCAAAAAGGCCCGCCTTGAAGCGGACCTTTTCACTGTTCTGACAAGCTGAACCAAAACCGGCTATCTTGCCAAGACTGTCGCAGGTCAAAGATAAGCCAGTTCAGGTCCGATCCACAAGCGGGAAATCTCCGTCGCGGATGAAGCTTGTCCTCATTCAAGGGGATAGCAATGGACGCCCAAAATCAGGGTGGCCGCTGGGGAACTGTTGCCGCTGCAGTGATGCGCCGCTCCGGGCTTTCGGTTGCCGCCAAAGCCGTATACAGCACGCTTGCCACATATGCCGACCAGAACGGCTGGATATGGGCCAAACAGCAAACGATCGCCGGGGACTTGGACCGATCCCGCGCCTGGATCCATGCCGCCATTTCCGAGCTGGAAGAGCAGGGGCTGCTTCAGCATGAGCGACAATACATTGAGGGACGGCAAAGAGCCAGCCGCTACCGTCTCTTGGATGGCCTCTCACGCGGTGCACTTTCGAGAGGGACGTCAATCATCAAAGGCGATGATCAGGAGACAGCAAGGGTGCTGTTAGAAGCCGCTGACTCCGCTGTCGAGCCGGCTGACACGAATCAGAACGAAGGATTCATAGGCTCTCTCTTTGAGGGAGAGAGAAAGCCGCCAACTGGCAGAAATCCGATGGATGAAACCGGCTTAAAAATCAGGGCGACGGATCCGACTGAGGTTCCAGCAGACTGGGCCCCTGATTTGAACGATGTGGCCTGGGCCCGGTTACGGCATCCAAGTCTCGACGTTTCGCGCTTCACCGAGAGCTTCGTCTTATCATGTCGGGCCAAAGGCTATCGTTACGTCGATGTATCGGCTGCGTGGCGCCGATGGCTCACCGACCCCAAAGGTCGGCTTCCGCTCATTACCGCCACCTCAAACGCTACCGCACGCAAGGAAATCAGCCATGACGGCAGCCGTCAATATCGTCCAGCTCCGGCCTCAGCAAGCCATGACGCCCTCAAGGAGCGGAACGCTGCGACAGCGGATCGAGTGCTGGAGCGACTCCTGGGCCGGCGAGCCGGCCATCACGCTGCCGGACCTTCCGCCTGAGCTTGCCGAAGCTCTTCCGGAAGCAATTGAAGAGGCCAAGCGGGAAATGGCTCCGGGCGAACCGGGCGAGATCCTAGTGGCTCTAACGACGATGGCCAGTCGGAAAGGGCTGCCAGTGCCGGACGACATCGCCCTCGAAATGGATGTTGAGATCCTGGCGACTTGGCCCCGCGACCTATGGCGCCGTGCTTTCCGGGCGGTCTGGGAGGGCTTCACGTACCGGCGCTTTCCAGAGGTGGGCGACTTCCGCAAGCACATCGTGGCCGACCTCAATGAACGACAAGCCAAGCTTCATCGCTTGGAGTCTCTTCGCCTTAAGTTAGAAACTGTTCGCCTGAGAAAACAGTGGGATGTGGAAGCGGCTGCGCGTCGAAGTCCGGCGCCTGGACCAGCCGAGTCGACGCGTAAGCCGTTTACGGGCAGCCAGTCGAATACGCGTGACGGGGCAGCGTGACCGTCTTGGCCTGGTGGCTGAGAGTGGAGTGATCTTCACCCGGGTCACCGGCTTCGCCGACCTCGACGAGACCGTCGCCCGTACCCACGCCAACAAGGACGAACTGCTGCTTGTGCTCGACCGCTCAGACATCCCGCTACATACCAACGGGTCGGAGAACGACGTCCGCAGCTTCGTCACCAAACGCAGGATCTACGGCGAGACCCGCTCCGCGGCCGGCAAGCAGGCGCTGGACACCTTCCTCAGCCTGCTGAAAACCTGCTCCAAACTTGCCATCTCGTTCTGGGACTACCTCGGTGCCCGGCTGAAGATCCCGGACGCCGACCGCGTGCCCTGGCTCCCCCATCTCATCCGCCAAAACGCTCCAGTGTAACCCAGCTCAGATCATCATCACCGCTGGATGCCGGCGAAACTGACCAAGTCCGTGTCATAGGAGTGTATGCGCTCGACAGACGCGGCGAGAGGCGGCTCGACGCCATGGTCACGCTCCTGCCGTGCCTGCTCGACGGTGTCGAAGTTGTCGTCGGAATAATGACGGACCGGTGCAATCTCGAACCGGTCCGCCGGCAGCGACCTCGCAATCTCCCCGCGATGACGCGCGTGTTTCCGCCCCGCGAGAACCAGAAGACGAGCGTCCGCCCTTTGGCAGGCGAGGTATTGGCCGCACCGGAGGCCGCCAGCGGCATCAGCAACGAGGTCATGAGCAGTTACCTCCGGGTCAGAGCTGGGTAGTTCGCCATTGCCACGGCCCTCCTACAGGTTCGTCATCCTGAGCACCGCTTCCGGCAGGCGTTCGCCCTGGACGGCGATCCGGGACAGGGCCGTGACGATTCCCGCGAGATCTTCCTCCGCCAGCTTGAGGCCCACGGCGTCCAGGTTCTCCTCGAGTGCAGGCAGAAGTTCCGCCTCCAGGCCGAGCCAGAACAGCAAATGCTCGCTCTGCACGGCGGTAATGGGCTGGACCGCATGTGCGCGCCGAATCATTGGGACGCTCGCCTCGAAGAGACCGAAGTGCTTTACCTTGCCCGCTGCGATGAGATCCTTCACCGTCCCGGCGACGACCTCGATCGGCACGTCAAACATGAAGACCCGCTGGCGCGAGACCTGACGGAACCCATCGGTTCAGCGCGCCTCCCGATATGTGACCACAACCCTGTTGCTGAGCAAAAGCTCAACGATCCCGTTCAGCCTCGGATCATGCCAGAAGGGAACCGGGCTGGAGGTTCCCCTCTGCAACGTGTACGGACCCAGAGCGCGCAGGAGCGATCTCTCGACAGAGCCGTAAGCTGCGGGCTGGCAAGAAAGTTGATATGCTCGAGCAGGGTGTTGTCGTCGAAGCAGAATTCGACCCGATCGAACCGGGCTCCCTGAAACGTTACGGGTCCCGGCATTTCCAGCATGCAGCCGGATCCTTGACCGTTCCTTATGGCGCTGAACCTTGATGCTCGCTCCACTTCGGATGCAGTCATGCCCCAGCGGGTAAAATCCCAGTTCGCGGCAGCCGCCATTGATCCAAAAAGCAAACCTGCCATGAGGACACCAAGCTTCCGCACTGCTCCGCCCTCTTCACGGGGCATCAGGTTCGAGCGGTTCTCCATCCAGAATGACATTGTTACGAATAGGCCATTCCTGTTTCGATGTCATCAAATTAGCCAACGCACGTCTCCTGATTGTGCTCAAAGTGTGTTTGCAGACGGGGCGTAACAGCCGATGCTGTGCGGAGTGCTACTTTGAAGTGAATGAGGACTGACGCACGGGAGGGCGGCAGTCTATGTCCGCGGCCATCGCCAACAGCCATTGCATCAGCAGCATATGGGCACCGCCCTCACACCAGCCAAGACGTCTCCAGACTGGTGGGATGCATTCTCCGATGTCGATGCCCTCCTCGACGCGGTGCTGGCGGAACTCGCGGCATGGCGGCAGATGGCACCCGCCGGCCCCAGCTCCGGGCCGAAGGCCCAGTGCTGCATCAGCTTGCCAGCTGAGGCTTCAGGGGAACCGCCCTGGGTGAGCTCAGCTGCGGGGGCCAATGGCTGGCCAAAGCCGGCGAAGCGGTTAGCAGTTCCACTCAACCCAGCCCCGGTGGCCATGGCGGAACCTTCAATCCGGAAGGCAGTCGGTGGGTCGTCCATCCCTTCCTCGCCAAGGTGCGCTCTATGATCGAGGGGCTCTGCTGAAACCGACAGGCTATGCGATGTTATGGAAAGCGCGGTACCTATCATGGCAAGCCGCGTAAAGGGATGTTACGGATGGTCGGAACACGATCAGGCACCTCGGTTTGGAATGGGGTTTCCCACCGAGCATCGCCGTCCAAACGACCGCTTCGGAATTCGCCAACAGGGTCGTTCTATCGCGTCATTCCAACCAGACGAGACCAACAGGATGTCTACAGGTGTGGGCATCAAGTCGGTTCCGCCCAGATGCAGGAAGCATCCGGGTCCCCGCGAAGGTGCCTGACGTTCAACCCTGGCGTGTTGAACGCCGCCCTCGTGGATCGGCTCGGCGGTCAGGAGGCTCTGGCGACTGGCGGACGATGGCTAGGACGACCATCCTCACCGATGTAGCGGTACTCTGACGCTTCTACCCATAGGTCAACGACATAGATCCACAGCTCGGGCGACATCTTCCCACGTAGTCTGACCAGGACAGCATGGGGAGCGTTGTTGCCGGCAGCCAGGGCTATGCACATTCCAAGGCGTGACAGGAAAGCTGTGTTTTCGACGGACCGGAAATCGGCATCTGCCAGCCTGCACATTTGATGAATGTGGTCGGTGAGATCGAGACGGTCGCCCATGTGCGTGATGATGATCATGCCAACCGTCCTAAACTGGTTTAACAAATCCGTTCTGGAGATATGGAGTCGTTGCTAGAGACAACCAAACGTTGGTTGTTAGTCCCACAAGTCAACGCATCATGCGAATGATGACTCCACGGACGGTAGTGTAGAGGCAGGCAGACGACAGACCAGTGACGACAACGGCCAGAACGAAGAGGGCGGCGGTCGGGGGAGAGATCAGTGTCGGGATGAGGCCCAGGAGCAGCACGACGGACAGTACAGCCTTGGCTACGTGTTCGGTGTGGCGGGGCAGGATGATGTTCATTTTCTCTCCTGAAAAGGCTTGCATTTTTGTGATACAAAGTAACATGATAGAAACTCAGGCGGAACGCTGAAATGAGATCGGAGTTTAGGAAGATGGTGGAAGTGGTCTGAGATAGAGATAAGCAAGAAGGAAAGCCCACCCGTATCAGTAAGAGGAAAATTTCAGCATCACGCGGCTAAATCAGCCGTACGAGTTCGTTTGTACGGGTAAATACCGTACACTGATTTGAGAGGGCGTTGTCTCAGTCTAGAGGGATCAGTGATGTTGCTAGGCAGACGAATGCGGTACTTCTTCAAACGGGATGAGGACGGTCTTGATCCGAAAATGTACATGCGCCGGCCGATTGATGGCGGCGCTGGGGTGGCCAGCAGGATCAGGGCGGCGACGATCATGGGGCGTGGTCGCAGCGCTTATGTCCGCGGCTCCGGAGCGTCGGCGCAGCGTGTGACGGTCAAGACGAAGATCAAGACGGCCGATACGGCGGTTGCCCATGCGCGGTATCTGGAGAAGGAAGCGGCTGGCCTGGACGGTGAGGAGGCTCACGGATTCACCGCGAGACGGGACTGGGTCGATCTGAAGGACATGGCTAAGGAGTGGTCCGAGGACCGGCACTATTTTCAGACGATCATCTCGCCGGAGCACGGTGACCAGCTCGACATGCAGCGGTATGTCCGTGACGTCATGGTCCGGTATGAGAGGGATCTGGGCACTAAACTGGATTGGGCATCAGTGATACATTATGACACTGGACACCCGCATGCCCATGTGATGATCCGAGGGAGAGATGACCGTGGCGGGGATCTGGTGATCGACCGCGAGTACATCCGACACGGCATGAGGACACGAGCGATGGAGATGGCGACGCAGGAATTGGGACCTAGATCGGCACACGAGATTGCAGCATCGCTGGAGAAGCAGAAACGCGATCTGGAGGCCGGTGTCGGGCTGGGAGTAGCGGCGGGCTGGCAGCTTCACCTGAACGTTCCGGTTGAGCGCTGGCACCCGACAACCAAGGCAGTGCTGGCTGATCTGGCCGATCGTGGTCTGCCCTATCAGATGCAATTTGCGGCCGACAAGGCCAAGCGGCTGACCGTCAGCGTCGGCTCTTACGACGATGCGGTCAGGGTGGCGCGGGATCTGGACGCGAAGTTCGGAGACCGGCTGCGGGACCAGACCGGCAAGATTGTTCGCGACGACGTCCGGCTGTCGGGACATGTCTGGGGCGCCTTCGATCCCCAAGGCGACCGCGAGTTCACGCGCTGGACCGTCAAGGGTCTGCCGTTGGAGCGGGATGACGCCAAGGCTCTGCGCGGCCTGGAAGGATCGGCTAGGGAAGTCCTGTGCGAAGCTCTGCGGGAGCGTGCCGATGTGAAGCTGATGGAACGCTATGGCGAGTTCTACGCCGGGGCGGAACGGGTCCAGGCGCTGGAGAAGCTCCAGGAGCTTCAGCGGAACCTTGGGCATGGATACTGATAGCGGGTGAGAGAAAATGACACTAAAGGATAAGCTCGTCGGCGGTGCCAGCGTGCTGGGGATCGCGGCAGCGACCTGGGGGCCGACGTACTGGCTGGCCTCCAAGTTCGGCTATCACCAAGCGCTGGGTGGTTGGAGCGTCATGGGTTTGCCGCTCTACTATCCGGGGCAACTCGTGTCGTGGGCGGGTAAGTGGGGTCCGGTCTATCAGACCCAGTTCCTGATAGCCGGCGGCGCCATGATGATCGGCTTAACGGCAACCTTGCTGCTGGCCCGGTTCGGCCGTGGCGATGCTGGCATCAATGCTCCTCCTGAATTCGGCGCCGACACATGGGGCACGCTGAAGGACGCCAAGCGGGCTGGGCTGCTCAATGATAAGGGTGTTGTGCTGGGCAAGCTGGACGGCCGGCTGCTGACCCACCATGGCGCGGAAGCGGTGCTGGTATCGGGCGCCACGAGGTCGGGCAAAGGGCGAGGTACTGTGGTTCCGACCCTGCTGTCGCATCCGGAGTCAGCGTTTATCCTGGATACCAAGGAGGAGCTGTTCTTCGGGACCGAGAACGATGAATACCGTTTCGAGGGCACCAGCGGCTGGCGCAGTACCTTCGGGCATTGCCTCTACTTCAACCCCTTGGACCGACGCAGTGCCCGGTTCAATCCGCTGTTCGAGGTCCGCAAGGGAGAGAACGAAGTCGGCGACGCTCAAGCCATCGCGGCGATCCTGACTGACCCGGCGGGTGTACGGGATGAACCGGACATCTGGGACAGGGCGACCCGCGAGTTCTACACCGGCCTAATCCTGCACCAACTCTATGCCGCTCCGGACAGTGAGAAGACGCTGGCGGGCGTTCGCCGGCAGCTCGTGAGGCCGATGAATAAGCTGTCGTGGGAAATGCAGCATTCGCTTCACCTGGGCGATCGTCCTCACCCCATCGTCCAGCGGGCAGCCCAGGCGCTGCTGGAGCGGGCGAAGGGAAATGACCGGTATCTGTCTTCCGTGCTGGCAACGGCTGACTCGCACCTGTCGCTGTTCGACAACCCCGTGGTCGAGTGGGCGACCGCGACGTCGCAATGGTCCATGGGCGACGTCATGTGCAGCGACCATCCGGTTTCGGTCTACCTGTCGATGCCGGCATCGGACGAGGAAGTTTTGATCATCCTGCTTCGGATCATGATGAAGCAGTTCCTGACCGTGAACATGCGCCATCTCAGCCGCGATAACCGGGGGCGGAAGAAGCGGCACAAGTGCCTGATCGTCGCTGATGAGTTTCCGGCGTTGAAGAAGATGAAGAGCTATGAGCTGCTGATGAAGCGGTTCGCCCAGTACGGCATCAAGAGCTTCAAGACCGTCCAGAGCTTCAACGACATCGACGCAGCTTACACCCGCCAGAATACCATCCGGGAAAACTGCCACGTGACGGTGACCTTTGCATCGGCCGACCCGACGACGCAGAAGCAGATGTCAGGGATGCTGGGCAAGGATACCGAGTACAGGACATCGGAGAACTATCAGGGCAGCCGGTTCGGCATGGTGCTGGGCAACAAGTCGGTCATCACCAATGAGGTCCATCGGGAAATTGTCTCGCCTGGGGATGTCCGCGAGCTGGAGCCGGAACACGAATACCTGCTGGTCACCGGCTACCCAAAGTTTCGGGTCGATAAGGTCCAATATGATCAGGAACCCGTTTTCCGCGACCGCCTCTTGCCGGCAGCGCCTGTGGGTGATGGCGACGGAAACTATCCCGACCTTCCTGGAACCGTCGAAATCGAGTGGCTGGGGATGCATGCAGAGTGCCCGCCGATGCCGACGCCTGTCGATCCGAAAAAACCTCCAACGGATGCCGATAAGCCGACCAGGAGCAGGAAAGCACGGCCGGCAAACGATGCCGACGATCTGCCTCCGCCACCGAACTGGGGCGATGAATCGAAACAGAAGTCGGCGCCGAAGCGTGTGCGCCAGCCGGCGCCTTCGGTGATCGATCCAGGGATGAGGGAGGAAGTCGTACCTGTGACGCCACCGAAACGGCGACGCAGGACCCTTGCTATCAAAGGAGAAGGTGAATGACCAAACGCCAAAAGGCCGCGGTGCCCAAATCGCGGTGCGAGGTCCGGTTGCCCAGCGAACTGGATGTGAGGTTGGAGAAGATTGCGCTCAAAGCTGGCGTGACCAAAACCTCTTTGCTGATCGCGGCGGTCGAACGGCTGGTCTACGGCGAGGAAATGCAGACTGGCGTCGAGACGGTCCACGAGCGGGTCGCGGTCCTGACGGTAGGCCAAGAGGAACTGCGTGCCGATCTGCTGGAGGTTCGTGCCTACCTGGACGCCCTCGGACAGAAGCTGTGCGCCGGTAGCCCTGCTGAATTCGACAAGTTTCTGGCAGCGGTCGACGTGGCAAAAACCGAATTACTGGAGAGCGTGGAATGAAGAACAGCATCGCTGCAAGCCGGACATTGACCGCGTATCGCCGGGCGCTGGGATCAACGATCCGTAACGCCATGGAAGATCCCAACGTGGTCGAGGTCATGCTCAATCCCGACGGCAAAATCTGGGTTGACCGCCTGATGGGTGGCCGCGTGTTCACAGGCGAGACGATGGAGCAGGAGGATGCGCTCCAGGTGATAGATCTAGTCGCCGACCATGTGGGTGAGACCGGCATCGGCTGGAACCGTCCTCTGTTGTCGGCCGATCTTCCGGAAACGGGTGAGCGCTTTCAGGCGGTGCTGCCGCCGGTATCGAAGGCGCCCTTTTTTACCATCCGCAAGAAGCCGCCTGTGGTGTTCACCCTGGCGGATTACGTCCGCGACGGGATCATGACCCAGCGGCAGGCTGACATCCTGGAGGATGCGGTTAACAAGCGGGTTAACATCATGGTTGGCGGTGGCACTGGCAGCGGCAAGACGACGCTGTTGAACGCCCTGCTGGCTCTGCCGGGGTTCACCCGGCACCGCATCCTGATCGGTCAGGACCGCGATGAATTGCAGTGCTCGGCGCCCGACGTGGCAAGCCTGCTGGCGCGCGAAATGGACCCGGTCATCACCATGCACGACATCATCAAGGCGAAGATGCGCCTGCGGCCCGACCGTATCGTTATCGGTGAAGTGCGCGAGGGTGCGCCGGCACTTGCTATGCTCAAAGCCTGGAACACCGGACATCCCGGCGGCTTGGGGACCATTCATGCTGATGGCGCCGCTGAAATCTTCGAACGACTGGAGGAGCTGGTCGGAGAGGTTTCCGCACGTCCGCAACACCGCCTGATCATCCGCGCCGTCAAAATCGCCGTGTTCATTGAGCGGACAGAGGACGGCACCCGCCGCGTGACCGAGATCCGCCGCCCGATCGGTTATGAGGACGGGGAATTCGTAACTGAGCCGGTCAAGTGACGTCGGAGACCTAGCAAGATCGCTCATCAAGTGATATATTTTACTACACTGTAATTAAGTATCACAAATCTGAGAGGATACCTCACATGCTCGTTCGCAAAATCGCTCGTGCTGCCAAGGTTCCGGGGCTGGCATCCCTGTCCACGCTGGCTGCGGCGCCGGCCTGGGCAGCCGGTGGCGCTATGCCTTGGGATGCGCCGCTGTCCCAGGTGGCGGCATCGATCACCGGCCCGGTTGCTGGCTCAATCATCGCCATCGCCATCGTGGCGTCCGGCCTGACCATGGCATTCGCTGCCGGTCAGGGCATGCGGACGTTCGCCGGCATCATCTTTGCTGGTTCGATCGTCGGTATCGGCCTGCTGTTCTTCATGGGCCTGTTCGGACTGACCGCAGGGTTGGCATTCTGAAATGAGCAACGGCGACACGCCGGCAGGCTTTGAAATCCCAGTGCATCAAAGCCTGCTGGAGCCGGTGACGATCAAGGGGGTGGCCCGCGTCCCGGCCATCCTGATCGGCACGGTCGGAGCGCTGCTGGTCTTCTCGCTGCATAAGGTGACGGGGGGCATCCTGCTGACCCTGGGTCTGTGGGCAGTTGCCCGTCACCTGACCGAGATGGACCCGCACATGTTCGACTTTATCGTTCGGCGGGCGCGTTCGCGCCTGCCCTTCCTGGGAGGGTGACTTGTTCAATCTTAAGGAATATCGCGATCAACCGAAGTCGATGGCGGATCTGGTGCCCTATGCCGCCCTGCCGTTCGACCAGTACCCGTTCGTGATGATGCAGAAGGACGGAAGCCTGCTGGCGCTGATCCGCTATCGGGGACCGGACCTGGAAAGCACGACGTCGACCGTGCTGGTCAACTATTACGCCAACATCGGCGTGATGCTGAAGCACCTGGGCGACAGGTGGGCGGTCCACCTGATCGCCGACAGGTTCCTGACCACCGACTATCCGCACGCCGACTGGCCGTGTGCTGCGGCGGCGCTGTTCGATGACGAGCGGCGCGACCTTGTCCTGGGCACGGGTCACCAACTTGAGTCCGACTACGTATTGGCTCTGACCTTCCTGCCGCCTGGAGACGCCACCGGTAAGTTGGAGCGCATGCTGATCGAGGGCGACGACGAGGGCGGCGAGGACTCTGGAATCGAGTACGTGGACTACTTCGCCCGCCGCGTCCACGAGATGGCCGATCTTATGCGGGCTTTCATGCCGCACGCCAAGGTTTTGGACGGCGGCGATCTGCTGACTTTCCTCAGTCACCCTCTGGCATTGGAGCGCCAGACCGTGGATCTGCCGGAAACGCCGATGTTTCTCGACTGCCTGCTGGCCGACCAGCCGGTGTGGCCGGGGATGCGGGTCGGCATCGGCTATACCGAGGACGAGGCGGGTAATCCCAGGCCGGAAAAGTACGTCGTGACCGTGGGCGTGCGTGGCTATCCCGCCACGACCCATGCCGGCATGCTGGACGAGATGAACAGGCTGGGGTTCGAGTACCGCTGGAGCACGCGCGCTATCACCCTGGGCACTCAGCAGTCGATGAAATCGGTTCAGGTGCGCGTCAACAGGTGGGGCAGCCAGCGCAAAGGCTTCATGTCCTTGATCGCCGAACACGTTCTGAAGGAGCCCAGCGAACGGGTCAACCACGAGGCCGTGGCCAAGCATGCCGATAGCCTTGCAGCCTTGCAGGAAGTCGCAGAAGGGCTGGTGTCGATGGCTTACGTGACGCCGACGATCACGGTCTGGGACGCCACCCTGAAGGGTGCCCAGGACAAGGCCAAGCTCGTTGTCGGCCTACTGACGGCGAAACACTTCAAGGCGCAGATCGAGACGTTCAATGCCTTCGAGGCGTGGCTGGGGAGCCTGCCGGGGAGTTGCTACGCCAACGTGCGGCAGCCGCTGGTAAACACCATGAACCTCGCCCACTTGGCGCCGTTGTCGTCCGTATGGGCTGGTGAGGCATGGAACAAGGAGCTGGACGGTCCGGCATTGATGCGGGTCATCACCGAGGGCAACACCCCGTTTCACTTCAACTTCCACCATGACGACGTCGGGCATGCGGTTCTCTACGGCCCGACCGGCAGCGGTAAATCGACCCTGTACTCTTCCGTATCGTATCAGTTCCTCCGCTATCCGGGGGCGCGGATCTACGCCTTCGACAAGGACAGATCCATCAGGATCGCGACGCTATGTGCCGGCGGGCAGTTCCACGACATCGGCGCCCACGACCAGGCTGGCGGAACCATAGGTTTCCAACCGCTGGCCTACATCGACCAGCCGGAGGAGCTGACCTGGGCGACGGAGTGGCTGTTCGACCTGCTGCGAAAGGCCGGTGCCGATCTGACCCCGGAACAGAAAACCCACATCGGCGAAAAGCTGGCGAGCTTGGCAACCAGTCCGGCCGAGGAACGCACTCTGACCGTGCTGCGGGCACGGTTGGGCGACAAGACGCTGAAGGAAGCCCTGAAACCCTTCTGCATGGGAGGCACATTCGGGCATCTGCTGGACGGTGACCGCGACGATCTGCACCTGGGCCGGTGGCAGGCATTCGAGATGGGGGCGCTGATGAAGCAACCCACCGCCGCCGTACCGGTCATGACTTACCTGTTCCACCGGATCGAGCAGAGCCTGGACGGATCCCCCACCTTGCTCCTGATCGATGAGGGCTGGCGCTTTCTGGATGACACGACCTTTGCCTCCAAGATCGAGGACTGGCTGTTCACCCTTCGAAAGAAGAACGTTTCGGTAATTTTCGCTACCCAGACGATCAACAGCGTTGCCAAGTCGGCGGTCGCTCCCGTCATCTGGGATAACTGCCTTACCCGGATCTACCTGCCCAACGCTGCGGCTAACGATCCGCAGAACAAGGGCTACTACACGGCCCAGGGACTGAACGACCGGCAGATTGACCTGATCGCCCATGCCCGGCGGAAGCGCCAATATTACTACGCATCGGCAGATGGCAACCGCATGTTCGAACTTGGCTTGGGTGAGGTCGGGTTGGCTCTCGCCGGGTCCAGCTCCACAGAGGACCACAAGCTGGCCGACCAACTGCTGACGGTCTGTGACGACGAAACTTTCCTGCCGGCATGGCTGCGCATCAAGGGACTGGACTGGGCTGCCGACATGGTCGACCCCACCGGTACGACACGAGGCATGGCCCGCGATGTCCTGACCCGGCTTTACCCTTTGGCGGCGGAGTAATCATGAACAAAGCGATCCTTGCCGCAATCCTGCTGACCGGAGCCACTGGCGGCAATCCTGCCAAGGCCCAAGGGGTGATGGGCAGCACCTGCGCGTCATCGACGGCAATGAGCAGTGCCATGGCGGCTGCCGGCGCCGTGGTCAGCCTGTGGAGCGGCGGACGTGCAACCGCACCTCTCCAGATTGCCCAGCAGATCCAGCTTGTCGCCCAGCACATTTGCCTTCAGGAGCAGCTTATCGCCCAGCTTAAGCACCTCCAGACATCGCCGCTGAATACGGCGGGAGAGATCCAGTCGGTGATGGCGCGGCTGCGGTCACTTATGGGCACCAACGATGCCACGGTCTACGAGTACGGCCGGGCGATGCGGGTCTACCGCCAACAGTACCCCGACGACATGGCCGGCATGCCCACCGAGGAAATCATCTGGCAGACTGATCGATGGAGAACCACGGCCCACCAATCCATGGAAGAGTCGTGGAACATCCAGTCCCAGGCGGTGCAGGCGCAGACAGCAGCGCAGACCCGTATCGGCCGGCAGCTCGGCTCCGTCCAGAACGCACCCGGCATGCTTGCCGCCCAGCAGGGAACGGCCCAGCTTATCGGCAGCCTGATCAGCGAAACCCAGGCCATGCAGTCGGTATCGATCGCGCATTATCGGTCTGTTGAGCACTCGCTGGCTCAGCAGCAAGCCAAGGAGGAGCGAGCACAGGAGTTGCACCGCAGGGCCATGACTGGCCTGGGTGAGAATGATAGAGTGAATGTACGCAGTCCATTCTAGGAGGGTGACATGTTGATGACGCCCCTGACTCCGAAGGCAATCCTGATTGTCTTTCTATTTGGTGGTGTCTTGCTGATCGACCGGGCATGCGTTCCTACCGATGATTCTATGACCGACGCCCGCAGCCGGCACGAGGCAGCGATGAAAGACCTGGGCAAGAACGATTATGTCCCGGTCCGTAACCCGTGGGGCGAGAAATGAACACGAGCGTCGTTGACCGGATGCTGGATGTCTATATCGCCGTGGGGGATGCGGCGATCCAGGCCATTCGTCCGGAGGTAATGTATGTTTTTATATCACTCTGCATCATCGGTTTGACCTGGGCACACCTGCGCAACGCCATTACCCAGCGGGAAAGCCCGATCAACCTGCTGATCGTCCAGTTCATGGGCGCGGGGTTTTTCGTCTGGCTGCTGGACAACTGGGGCAGTCTGATGAATGCCCTGATGGGTGGCATGGTCCAGCTCGGCTTGAAAGCGGGCGGCAACATCATGACCGCGGATCAGTTCATTCACCCCAGCCAGATCGTAGCAGTAGGAATTCAGATCCTCACACCACTGATCGACGCCGTGGGCTTCTGGGGCTGGATGACGGGAACGAACATCATTCTCGTGTTCAGCATGTTGCTGACGATATTGGCGTATTTCGTCCTGTCGCTTCAAGTCCTGGTCGCGATCATCGAATTCAAGTTGGGTGTCGTGTGGTCATTCTTCATGACGGCCCTGGGGATCTTCAAGGGCACGTCTTTCGCCAGTGAGAAGGCGCTTGGTTATGTCTTTTCGTCCGGTATCAAGCTTTTTGCTGTGGCAACCATCGTGTCGGTTGGATCGGCGCTGATGCTGACCTTCGGCACCTTCGCTGATCCTTCCGCCCCTACCTACGGCGAAGCGCTGGGCATGGCGTTCGGGTCGATCGTCCTGGCGGCGCTGGCGTGGTTCATTCCGGCCAAGGCTGCCGGGGTCATCTCCGGTGGTCCGTCGCTGGGTGCTGGTGCTGCGGTCGGTACTCTGGCTGCCGTGGGTGCTACCGCAGCCGTGGCTGGTGTTGGAGCTGTCGCCGCAGCGAAGGCGGCATCGGCAGGCTCTTCGGCCTTGAAGTCTGCGGTATCTGGCAGCGGCGCATCTCGCGGTGGTCTGGGTTCCCCGCCGTCCAATGGTCCGGGTGGCGGTCCTGCCGGTGGGCCTGGGGGTTCCAGTGGCGGTCCCGCTGGACGGGGTGGTCAGCCGGCGACGTCGCCTTCTGCCGCAGCGTCATCGATCAGCGAACAAGCCCGGAAGCTCCCCAAGGGCCAGGGCGATGGTGCCCAGGCCCCGACGCAGCAGCAGTGGCAGGACGCCAAGATCATGGGCACCGACATCACGGCGATGACCCGGTCCCAAGCCGGCGCGGCGTTGGAGGCTCACCAGAAATGGTTTGAGAACCGACAGACCGGCAGTGCAACAGGCGAGACAAGTAAAGGTGCAGAGAAATCAGCAACCACGCAGCCTGCAAAGTCCCAGCCACCTGCCTGGGCCAATAATTCGCGTTATACTGGTCCAATATCGCTGATGAAAGTTCCATCGAACCTTAACGCTATGGTTCCTCGCGGCGCTGATCGCAGTGCCGGTATGAATGCTAACAACACAGGAGCACAAGAATAATGTTCAATTCTTTTAAGGCTGCTTCCAGTGCTGCCAATAAGGCGATGGGAGGTCATGACTTCACGTCTGACAAGGTCCTGGACTATGGCAGTGGACAGCCGGTGTTGTCGCCGTTCCAGCGAGCCCGCCAGGAATGGGACGATCGGATCGGGGCGCCGGTTGTGCGGGCGAAGAACTGGCGGGCGGCGTTCTTCATGTCAGCAACAACGACCGTCATTCTGGCCGGCGCTCTGATCTACCAAACCATGTTTGCACCGATTGATCTGTGGACCATCCCGACCAACGACCTTGGCGTCGTTATTGGAGCAGCCCAGCCGTTCACCGCCCACCGGTACGAGCCAACGCGGGATCAGGTGGCGGCAGACATCGCCCGCTGGATCGAGTGGGTTCGCACCCGTCCAGCTGATGGTGTGAAACTCCGCGCCGACTTCGAGAAGTCCTTCGCCTTCATGGGGGACGAGGCCAAGCGGAAGCTCAACGAGTACAACAAGGTGCACGACCCCTTCGCGGTCTATAACACCCCGGACAAGATGGTCAAGAAGACGGTGACGATGTCGTTCCCGAAGGTTCTGCCGGTTGAGGGCAGCAGCTATCACGCGACATGGACCGAAACCGTTTGGGAGTACGGCCAGCCACGCCCTGCTTACACCATGTCAGCCACGTTCGTTGCCCAGGCCAAGGGACAGACGAACGAGACGCTGATCAACCTCAATCCTGCCGGCACCACGATCCTTGATTTCGACTGGAGAAGCGACAGCAAGCCCTGACAGAGTCAGTCTTTTGTGATACTATCTAACAGTTGATACTTTATAGCACATAGTATGAGGAACAGCATGAATCGCTTTGTCGCCATGGTCTTGCCGGTCCTGCTGGCGGCGTGCGCATCGATTCAGACACCGGAAGGACCGGCAACCAATCTCGTGCAGATCCAGCCATCTCCTCCGGTTCATGTGGTCGAGAAGGTGGTGCCGGTTCTCGCAGCACCTGAACCTGTCGTCAGGGAAAAACCCAGGAAGAATGACCCGGTGGGCGACACGCGCAAGGCCAACGCCAAGGCAATGGAAATGCCGCGTGCTGAACGGTTCATCGGGGCAACGCTGGTCTATCCGCTCATTCCCGGCGCGATTTACAACGTTCTGACCGCCGTCAATGATCTGACCGCCATCGAGATCCCGTCGGGCTGCCGGTTAGTGAAGAAGGCTCCCCTGATCGGCGACCCGTCGCATGAGTCCGACGATCGGGCCGGGACTCAGTCAACGGCAGAGGACATGGAGCCGGCTAACTGGGTGATCGCCAAGACCTTTCACGGCACGGCGCGCGATCCGGTTTCCAAGGTAGTCGTGCGGCCGAACAAGGCAGGGCTGAAAACATCCCTGCTGCTGGACAGCGACTGCGGCACCTTCCGGTACAAGCTCATATCGACCGAGTCATCGGCAAACGCTACCGTCCGGTTCCGCCAGGAAGAGCCGAACCTGGGCTTGCCGCTGGCGCCGGTTGCTGAGGAGCGTAAGGCCCGCACTGCTGCGGCATCCTGCATCGACACACCGGTTTCGCAGGTTCAGTACGGCTACACGCTCTCCGGTGACAAGCCGTCTTGGAGGCCGGCAGACCGCGACGTCTTCCACAACGGCTCCAAGACCTGCATCGGTCTGCCCAACGGCTTGGGCAACCTGGAGACCCCTGCCCTCTCGCGGCCGGTCGGCGGCGAAGACATGACAGTCTATTACCGCACGGCCGGTCGATTTATCGAGATCGACCAGATCCTGCCCTCCCTCGAACTGAAGCTGGGCGACGACACCGTCCGCCTGACCCTTGATCGCTGAGAGGAAAGCATGCTCCCCAAAACTCCAGCACCTACTACCCTGCGGCCGCGATCTCCGAAACCTCGGGGCATCAGCCGCAAGGTTACCATCGGAATGGCAACGGCCGGCGCGGCTGCGGTTATCGCCGTCTTCGTGTTCGACCCAGGGTTCAACATGAACAAGGCCCCGCCAGCAACCCTGCCGATGTTGTCCAACGTCAAGCCGGATCTGTCGATGCTGCCATCCGACTACAGCGGTGCTCAGCCGGCATCCATAACGATGGCACCAGGCGGCGCGGCACCTCCCTCGCTTGATCTGCCGCCCCCGGCAGGTGAGCCGAAGATGCAGCCGACTTCTCGTGGTTACGGACCATCGACGCAGAAGCACAAGAAGGTTCGCCGGGGCATAGCGGTGGGCGGCGACGACGGGCTGGGCGACACAGGACAGACTCCCGGTTACCAGGTGGTCGCTGACCAGCAGGGTCCTGCTGGTAAGTCTGAACAGCCTCGTACGATCGCCCAGGGGTTCCGGCAGGAGAACAGGAGCGGTGCAGACATGTATCTGCCACAGACCGTTGTGCCGCCTCTCAGTGAGTGGGAAATTTGGCCTGGAACGATCATCCCGGCGAAGCTTGCCAGCGCCACCAATAGCGAACTGGGCGGCAACGTCGTCGCCAGAATCTCGGCCGATATCTTCGACAACCGCACAGGCCAATGCCGCATGATCCCGCGAGACAGCACCGTATTCGGCAAGCTCTCCGATGAAGTCCAATACGGTCAGCGCCGACAGCAGGCCGTGTGGACCATGCTGATCCTGCCCAACGGTAAGAAGTTGAGCCTGATGGGTATGGATGTGACAGACGGCGCAGGCAGGGCCGGTATCACAGCCGACGTTAACAACCACCTGGGCCGGCTGGCTGGTGCAGCCATCGGCGCCACGTTCCTGGACGTCATCAGCGGCTTCGCCCGTAGTGGCAGCAACCATGGCACCCAGATCAACATCGGCGGCGCTGCGGCCGACAACGCCGCTTCTATCGGTGAGCGCATCATCCAGCGCGAACTGAACGTCCAGCCGACACTGGAACAGATCATCGGGCACCCGGTCAGCCTGATGGTGGACCGAACCATCATGATGGAGTGCTACGATGAATAATGGTTTGGGGATTGCCACTAATTTGCCCAATTTGCCCGCAGCCGTTATTGTGTCAGAAATTGACACGGACAAGGCTGAGGACATGGTTGATCGGGAAGGTTTTACGAGCGTTAGTTTTACATCGATCCCCGAGGCAGGGTTTGAGGCATTCAAGGACATCGCCAAGGCGCGCAAGATGTTTCCGCGCGACCTGTTCGGCGCTGCCGTGCGGCAGCTTTTACAGGACCGGGCAGCCGGCATTCAAATTACCTATCTGGCATCACGCAAGGGCGGCGTTCGCCGGTCCTTCTGGCTGGAGGACGATCTGGTCGCCGGGATGAACGAGGCTGCCACAGCCGATGCTGTCGGCAAGACCGCGTTCTTCCTGACCGCGCTACACCGATACGCTCAGAAAGAGGGGCTCGATGTCGAGATATGACCTGATCCCCCTGGTCTGCGCCGTTTCCCTCCTCGCCGGTTGCGCTCAGTCGCAGCCGGTCTATCCGGTGGTGCGAGGTCCCTTCCCAGTCCAACAGTTTCCCCAGCGGCAGGACCCCATCCGTGACACCTCTCAGCAGCTCTCCGCCGTCCAGCAGATCATGCAGCAGATCCAAAGCCTCAAAAGCACGCTCGGTAGGTTCTAGGCTGCGTCCCATGATCCTGGGTCTGCTGGCCGTGGGTGCCGCTATGACTGCGCCCAGGTTCGAGCTTCTGAAATGGAACCACACGCCCAGCATGCCGCCGGGGCTTTACCTGCGCTCCATGGACAACCCTGCAGTGGGCAGGATCGTCGCCATCACGCCACCGCTCGCCGCTGTCAGCTATGCTCAGCGGCGGGGCATGAACCTCGACGGCATGACGCTGCTCAAGCCCCTCGCCGCCGGCCCTGGCGACCATGTATGCGTGACGGATGAGCTGCGGATCAACGGCGCTCACGTCGCTCCAGTCCATAGGACCGAGGCGGACGGCTCACCGATGCCGGTGTGGAACGGCTGTCGCGACCTGGGCGCGGATGAATGGTTCACTTACGCGCCCCGGGTCTGGAACAGTTTTGATGGCCGGTATTACGGGCCAGTGCATACGGAAAGCCTCGTCGGCGTGTTCAAGCCGGTGTGGGTAT
>ERZ501005.75-NODE-75-length-23481-cov-7.285025_pt1 | contig 23481 bp, 29 predicted proteins | sample MGYA00248830_ERZ501005 | MGnify/ENA primary metagenome ERZ501005 (study PRJEB25958, sample SAMN03398565) | human skin metagenome | study: EMG produced TPA metagenomics assembly of the Human Skin Microbiome Metagenome (human skin metagenome) data set. | reverse complement strand
ACCTGCGGCTCACCGCTGCCGCCGAAGGTGTAGATGATAAACGGCTCGCTCTTCGGCCCCTCCATCCCGGGCGAGCCGATCGGCATGCCGGGCAGCGAGATGCCCTTCACGGCGGGACGCTCGGCCAGCAGTCGCTTGACGGTTGCCGCGGAGACATGGCCTTCAACCACGTAGCCGTCAATCAGCAGCATATGGCAGCCGACGAGATCCATGGGCACGCCCTGTTCCTGCCGCTTCAACGCCAGATCGTGGGTGGCGACGGACTTCACATTAATGCCGTTCGCCCGCAGGTGCTCGGCGTGACCCTCGCAGCACCCACATTGCGGGTTCTTGTAGAGGATCGCCTGCTCGGCGAAGGCGGTCGCCGGAGACAGCAGTGCCAGCGACAGGGCAATGGTCTTTAGAATGCGCATGATCGTGTTCCTGAAAATTGGGTTCATCGTCAGACGACGCGGATGGTGGACATCATCCCGGCAGCCTGGTGCTCAAGGATGTGGCAGTGGAACATCCAGTCGCCCGGATTATCGGCGACGAAGGCGATCTCGACACGCTCGCGCGGCGCCAGCAGGACGGTGTCCTGCCATTCCCGGAATTGGGTCGAACGGCCATTACGGGACAACACCCGGAAGGTGTGGCCGTGCAGGTGCATGGGATGGTGCCAGGCCGTCTCGTTGGCCATTGCAATGACGCAAGTCTGACCGAGTTGGAGCGTGAAGATGGGGTCCATGACATGCCCGCCGTCATGGCCCTCGCCGTGACCAATCGCTGCGACGCCGTTGATGGCCCAGGCCATGCCGTGACGCACCATCGTTCGCATGTCCATCATCTGCCCATCGACTATGGCGCCGGCCATCGTCCCCATCATGCCGCCACCCAGCGTCACCTCCTGGCGGACAGCCCCGGTGAGATCCGGTTCCGGTACGGGATTGGCTGGCAAGGTGAGGGGAGTGTCAAGCGGCTGCTCTCGCAGCCGCTCCTGCCCATAGCTCAAGTCTACCAGGCGGTACGCGAGATCCCGGTAGAAATCGTCCACGATGGTCGTACGGTCGCCGGGATTTCCGGTCATATCGAGGACGATGTCGATGCGCATCGCAGGCGCCAGCACGACGCGGTCGCCCTCCGGTTCGTGGGGCTCGACCGGATGACCGTCGATGGCGATGACCACCGGCCGGTGTCCCTGAAAGCGCAGGCCGAATATGCGGGCATTCGCGGCATTGATAAGGCGCAGCCGGACCCGCTCGCCCGCCCGTACAGGAAAATTCTCCAGTACCTGACCATTGATGGTGACGGTGTTGCCGACCCTTCCGTTGTGGCTCAGGTCCATCGGGTTGCCGAAATCGTTGCTGATCGAGGCGTCCTGCTTGAGACGCCAGTCGCCCAGCACCCAGGTGACATCGCGATTGACCTGGATGGGGTTCTGCTCCTCGACGATCAGCGCCCCGTACAGACCGCGGCCAACCTGCTCATGACTACGCATGTGCGGGTGGTACCAGAAGGTGCCCGCATCGACGGCATCGAACTCGTAGGTAAAGGTTTCACCGGGGGCGATGGGTGGCAGGGGCATGTGCGGCACGCCGTCCATGGCGTTCGGCACGCGGACGCCGTGCCAGTGGACAGTCGTTTCTTCAGCCAGGGCATTGGTCACCGCGATGCGGAGCCGGTCGCCCTGGCGAACACGGATCTCGGGGCCGGGTACCCGGCCGTCGTAGGCCCAGACGGTTGTCTCCGGGTACTCATCGCCGACCAGCCGGACCCTTCCGGGTCCGGGGATCAGCCTATGCGTTGGCTCCGCGGCCTGCACTGGGCGCAGGATCGCGGGAGCCAAGCCCACCGCGGCGACGGCGCCACCCGCGAGGAGCAGGCGCCGTCGGCCGATCGGCCGGGCCAACAGATTCGGTAACATTCAATCCCTCGAACTGGGCCTGACCGGCGGGCAGCCAACTTGGCCCCGCCGGTCAGACGGGAATCATCAGACGCGCGATGCGTCAACGCGCGCGGCTCAAGCGAGGGAGGTCGGTCTCGGCGGTCGCGGGTCGGGGGGCGGCGACCGGCCGTCCGCAACGGTCGGCACTGCGGAGCCGAAGATGTCGAGCGTGACAGGGAGGGCGCCGGATGACGCCGGCAACAGCCCGGGCAGGACGATGCAGATGCCGTTATGGCAGCCCGCCATCTCCGTGCCTTTGTCCGTATCTTGGCTGGAGGCGCAGCCCTGGCAGTCCGACATATCGGCATAGCCCGCAGCCGCTGCGGACATGCCCGCCATCCGGCCCATCTGGGCGGCCTGCGCCGTTGTCCCGAGTGCGAAGCTCAGGACCAGCAGGACAGACAGGATGCGGCGCAGGCAAGTCATGATTTCAATATGAGCTCATTGGGGAACCAGGCCAACAGGTTTGTCGACAGCCGGGCGGCTCTCCACCGGCTGAAGGCGATGATTTCCATCGTTCGAGCGGATACCCGTCGAACCATGATTGGTCGGAAGGACGTTCAATGATCACGGTGTCGCAGGGGCTTTCGAGAGCTATGTTGAGCAACCAAAGCGTAGGCCTCGCCTAAGGATGATTCGAGGGTTACTTCGAATCCGAGTGTTTCAAGAGCGCGCAAGAGATGCTCGGCAACGTCTTGTTGATCTTCACCTATCGCTCTTTTGAACGCACAAAGAACTTCTTCCTCCAAACTCCGGCTTTGCATGCTCCACCTCCGCTGTTCGACAACAAAAAGCGCAGGGATTTACTGTCTTAACATCAGGTATTTGACGAAAGCAGCGATCCCAAGAACCAGGAAGACAAGGACGAGGATCCAGACGATTCCCATTGCTCCCATCATCCAACCCATTCCTTCCATGTTGTGCATCATGCTATTCATTCTCCTTGCTGCCGTGTGACGAGGAACATGAGTCTCAGGCTGGACCTTCCTGTGGTTGGAAGGTCAAGGATTTTCATCAAGGGCATTAACGCAGGCTACCGCGTGCTGAACCAACCGGAAGTGGAGCTGATCGGCCTCTTTGGCGTGAATGCCCTGGTGGTTAATGTGGTAGCGGCAAAGGACTGCGAGAGCTAAAATCGTGTGTCCGGAACCGATCAAGGCGCAGCGGTTTGACATTGCTGTAGCAGGAACAACAATTCGACCTGAAAACCTTAGCAACGGAGGAAAACGACCATGCGGCGGATTTTCGGAACGATGGCGACGGCGGCCCTTCTTCTGACGGCGGGTTCCGCTGGTGCTCAAACGGCTATGCCCGACCAAGGACAGCCAAGCCAGACACCGATGCAAAACATGCAGAACATGCCGATGATGCAAGGTCAGCAGGGCGGCACGATACCGGGGCAGCAAAGCGCCCCAATGGGATGCCCGATGATGAAGCAGATGGCGATGCTTCAAGAACGCGTGCAGCAGCTGGAGCAGAAGACAGGCATCCCGTCCCCCATGCCACCTAGCACGCCGCAGGTTCAGTAACGCCTTAAGAGCTTTTCCCGCCGGTCACTTCGTGCTGACCGGCGGGCGCGAGCAAATCATTGATCAGCAACAACAACACGCCGTGCAAGATCCCGCTGTCCGCGAGATTGAAGGTGGGCCAGTGATAGCCTTGGAAATGAAAATCCAGGAAGTCGGTCACGGCTCCGTGGCGCAGCCGGTCCACCAGATTACCAAGAGCGCCACCGATTACCAGCCCGAGCGCCGCGGCCTTTAAGCGGCTTTGTACCCGTGCCAGCCACACCAGCAGCCCGGCAGTGACTGCGCTGGTAAGCAGGATCACCAGCCATTGCCCGATAGGATGATCGGTCGCCAGCAGACCGAAGGTGACGCCCAGGCTATGCACCAGCACCAGGTCGAAAAAAGGAAGTATCTGGATGCCCTGGGCGAGGTCTGGCGCGGCAGCCAGAGCCGCCGCCTTCGTCGCTTGATCGGTGAGGAAGGCGGCAACGGCGAAGGCAATGCCCCATGATAGCCTTTCCCATTGTGTCATCCGGCAGGCGCCTCGGCCAGGTCGCGGCGCGCGTCGCGGATAATCGACCAGGACGATTGCAGGAACAGACCGGCAATCACCATCGCCACCAACAAGTCCGGCCAAGGCGTGTCGGTCCACCAGACCAGCCCGGCGGCGATGACCACGGCCAGATTGCCGATGGCGTCATTGCGCGAGAACAGCCACACCGCGCGCACATTGGCGTCGCCTGTGCGGTGGGGAATGAGCACCGCCGCCGCCACGACATTAACCACCAAGGCAATCGCCCCGAACAGGCCCATCAGCTCTGCTTCGGGCTGGTTCAGCACCAGCACCCGGTAGCCGGTGGTGATGAGCACGCCAAGGCCAAGCAGGCCAAGGAAAATGCCTTGGATCAACGCCGAGCGGGCACGCCAGATCAGGGTCCAGCCAATGGCGAGCAGGCCAATGAAGGTAATCAGGCCATCTCCAAGAAAGTCGAGTGCATCAGCTTTCAGTGCCTGTGATCCTGAAATGAAGCCACCAACCATTTCGATGAGGCCGTAGCCAACATTGAGCAGCACGACGATCCAAAGCGCCCGCTTATAGCCGGGGGCGATGTGGCTGAGGACTTTGGGCAGCTCGTCGTCATCGTCATCCCCTGCCGCCTGGGGGCGGGCGACGTCCAGCCGGTCGAGCTGGTAGCCAAGGCCGGCGACAGTGCGCTCGATCTCCGGCAACCGCTCGTCATTGGCTAGGTGCAGCGTCATGATCTGCGATGCAATGGACACCTTCACGTCCTCCACCCCACCGACCCCACGGGTCGCCTTCTCGATCTTGGCAGCACAAGACGGGCAATCCATGCCAGTGACACGGTAACGGACGGTCTCAGGGACGGGGCTGGTGGTGGCGGTCATGGCTCTATCATATCAGTAGCGGGTGATATGTCTGATCATATCAGTGACAGCACATATGTCGAGCTGATAAACAAGAGTGCATGTTGGCAGATACCTCGCTCCACACTCCTAATCTTCAAGCCAAGCTGTTCCGTGGCCTGGCTGATTCCTCGCGCCTCGCCATCCTGGAAGCGCTGCGCCAAGGGCCACTGCATGTGAGCGCCATTGTAGCGGCTACCGGACTATCGCAACCCAACGTCTCCAATCATCTGCGCTGCCTGAGCGAGTGCGGCCTGGTGCGGGCGGAAACACGCGGGCGGTTCGTCCATTACCAGCTTGGGGATGAGCGAATAGAGCAGTTGTTGCGCTTGGCAGATGAGTTGCTGGCCGACACAGCGTGCGGTGTCCGTGCCTGCGGCAACTATCAACGAGCGAACAGGTAAAAATCTTCTCGCCGTGGAGCATTCCCTTGGTTGCTAAGCAACCAAGGGAATGCTCCACATGTCACCGACGCCTTCAGCAGTCGTGGTACATTTTTCCTTCTCCGCCTCACTGTTGCTGGATAGTGTGTGCTTCAGCCAAGCGGTTTGGATTGGATGAGGCGCTCGAAGGCGGCCAGAGTAATTTCACTCACATGGTGTTCGATGCCCTCGGCATCGCGCTCTGCTGTTTCTTCGTCGACTCCGATGGTACGCAGGAACCCTATCACAATCTCATGGCGCCGCTTGCAGCGTTCGGCCATCATGCGGCCGGTATCGGTCAGGAAGATTGACCTGTACGGTAGACTCTCCACCAGGCCATCCCGCTGGAGTCTGCCGATAGTTTTTACTACGGTCGGCTGTGAAACCCCGAGACGCCGGGCGATGTCGGCCGCACGTGCCTCGCCGGTGGCGTCAATTAGATCGGCTATCAGCTCGACGTAGTCCTCGGCCAGCTCCACCTGATGCGTCTCTCGCACTCGCTGGAAGTTGGCTGCCTGACGGTCGGCGTCCGGCATTCCCTGTCCCAAACCTGGTGTCAACGTTTCACCTCTTCTCGCTCACGGCGCCATCCTGCCACGACGCACAACGCCTTGGCATCCAAACTTCCAGCATTACCAAATTGTTGATCGCCAATCCGAAACAGTGAACTATAGTCTTTGCTAGAGGTTTTAGCACGAGGCAAGTTTAGTGGCTCGATGGGACCGCGTTGAAGCGTGTGACCTGTGAGCCAGCTGCCTACCGCTTGAAGCGTTTTGCAGAACCACCGGCAGCAATTGTGGAGCATTCGATGGACGCGTGGGTGGCAAGTAAACCTCTTGAGGGCAATCGGCGCGATGATGGACTTACCGGCTGGCGCCGGGAGCGGGGAGACGCTCCGCTCGGAGAAGTCAATCGCAGCATCGCGGTGCCGCGCTCGGGACCAGGTGCGCGCAAGCTCGCGGCGTTCATCGGCCCCGGTTATCTCGTGGCGGTCGGCTATATGGACCCTGGCAACTGGGCGACTTCGATCGCGGGCGGTTCCAGGTTCGGATATACCCTCCTGATCGTGGCTCTGGTATCCAACATCATGGCGATCGTTCTGCAGTCGCTATGCGCACGTCTGGCGATCGCATCCGGACGCGATCTCGCACAGGCCTGTCGCGATGCCTATCCCAAGCCCGTTGCCATCATCCTCTGGTTCCTAGCCGAATTGGCCATCGTGGCTACTGATCTCGCGGAAGTGATCGGAACGGCAATCGGTCTCAACCTGCTATTCGGTATTCCGCTTGAGATCGGCGTTCTGGTCACAGCACTTGACGTGTTCTTGATCCTTTATCTTCAGCGGCTCGGGTTCCGCTACCTGGAAGCGCTGATCGTGGCGCTACTCGGCGTCATTGCGGTTTGTTTCGGCGTCCAGGTGGCGCTTGCCGACCCACAGTGGGGCGAGGTAATTCGCGGGTTCGCACCGACCACAGCGATCGTTACCAATCCCCAGATGCTCTATCTGGCACTCGGCATTCTCGGTGCCACGGTGATGCCACACAACCTCTACCTCCACTCCGCGATCGTGCAGACACGGGCGTACGGCGGATCGATCGGCGAGAAGCGGGAGGCCCTGAAATACGCCACCATCGACTCGACCGTGGCCCTGATGTTTGCTCTCCTGATCAACGCTTCGATCCTGATCCTGGCCGCTTCGGCATTTCACGGTACGGGCCGGACCGAAGTGGCCGAACTTGGCGAGGCGCATGGTCTCCTGACGTCACTGCTGGGCACAGCCTTCGCGCCGACGCTGTTCGGCATCGCGCTGCTGTGCTGCGGCCTGAACTCGACCGTTACCGCCACGCTCGCGGGCCAAGCCGTGATGGAGGGCTTTCTGGAGATCCGGTTGCCGGCCTGGATGCGGCGCTTGGTCACCCGCCTGGTAGCGATCGTACCCGCCGCGGCCGTGACGATATGGTACGGGGAGTCCGGTACGGCGAAGCTCCTCATCCTGAGCCAGGTCATCCTGAGCCTGCAACTGTCCTTCGCCGTTATTCCGCTTGTGACATTCACGGCAAGCAAGGCCAAGATGGGTTCATTGGTTGCGCCGAAATGGCTTGTGACTTTCGCAAGCCTGGTCGCTGCCGTCATCGTAGCCCTGAACGTCAAGCTCCTGATTGATTTCGCGCTGGGATAAGGCACGGTATGGTGATCACTCGAAGGCTGATAGATGTCGTTTTCCGCAGCGGAAGGTCTGATGGCCGCCGGAGTTCTTTTGGCCGACAGGAGCCTCCATGGAGCCAACACCGAAACCCATGGGAATGGTTCGGGATGACCATTTTTGTGCTGTTCTCCTGCGCTTTGCTTCTGATCTATGCAAGCGGCAGTCACGTTACTGATCTGATACCCGTCTGGTTGGAAAATACCTGATTTTCTAGTGGGAGATGGATCATGGATAGGAGTAGAAGACAATTCCTGCTCTACGGTGGAGCTGCCGTGGGTGCCAGTCTCCTGACCATTGGAATTCTCAACTTGCCGCTTGGAGTGGAGTCGAGCGACGTCGAGAGTTCCTCTCACGAAAGGTTCCCAGATACGCTACTACAATCACACGATGGAAAAACTTACCGCTTCTACGATGATCTCGTTAAAGGAAAGATTGTCGTTATCAATTTTTTCTATACGGAGTGTGGTGATGTCTGTCCATTGACCACGCAAAACCTGGCTGAAGTTCAGCGGTTGCTTGGCGATCGGGTCGGACGTGACATCTTCATGTACTCCATAACTCTTCAGCCAGAAATCGATACGGCGGAAATGATAAAGGAGTATGTCGAGGTTTATGACGTACAACCCGGCTGGCTATTTCTTCGAGGCTCCCGCGCGGACACGGACATGCTACGGCGCAAGCTTGGTTTTGCCAGTTCGGATCCTGCGATCGATGCCGACCCCGAACAGCATATTGGAACCATCAGGGTCGGCAATGATACGATAGACAGATGGACGGGGTCTTCACCCTTCGCCAGCCCCGAGGAGATCGTCGAGACTTTGCTTTCAGTAGTTCCAGCGTGATCGACACTGAATGCTGCTCCGCGATAATGCACTATCCAAGCTCCCCGACCAAGGAAAGTTGGTTGGAAAACCAGGCATTGTTCGGCTTGAAAAATAAACAAGAGGAAAGGATGGTTGATGAGGATCAAGAGCGCTTGGCTCGCGGCTGGAATGTGGGCGCTTATCCTCGATTCTGCCCTGGCCGATCCGATCCAGGTGGGAGATCTGGTTGTCGATCAGGTTTGGGCCCGGGCAACGATACCTTCCGCTAAAAGCGGCGTGGCATACCTGACCGTCAGGAACACGGGTTCTCAGGCGGATCGCATCATTTCCCTCCAGGCGCCCGTTGCCGGGGAAGTCATGGCGATGAGCCATGGAACCAGGAAGCCAGGCGAGGTGGAAGGTCTCGTCGTTCCTGCGAGCGGCAGTCTCGAATTTAAGCCTGGCGGCACGCACATCATGCTTTCCGAGTTGAGCAGCGGCCTGAAGGTAGGCCAACAGTTCCCGCTCACGGTCACCTTTGAGAAGGCTGGCATTGTGGAGATCCCAGTCAAGGTTGGCAAACCAGCTGCCATGGGCCCGGAATAGGGCTATCGCAAGAGCGATGCCGTCAGCGAACTCGCCACCAACTTGGTTCAAGTATCCGGGCTGTCAGTGACATGCCGAGTTCCTCACGGCTGGATCATGATGCATTGTCTGTATAGAGGACAATGCGCGAATTTGCTCCACTTCATGCCTGTGAATGCCAGTAATATCCGGGCGTCCCCATTCGAGGAGCCCGGTTTTTCGACCATGGCCTCAGGATTGATCAGTTCGCCGCCTTTTCCAGGGTCGGGTACTTGATGGCCAGCTGTTCAAGGTAGCTCGGGTAAAGCGCCGGGTTGTAATAAAATTTTTTCATCTCCGGCCGGTACTGGGCCATGACGTCGGTGTTGATGTACGTTGCCGGCTTGTCCTCTGTGGAAATGAATGGCTTGTGCTTGACCTCCTTGGTCTGGACATCCTTGTAGTAAGTCCAGGCCTGCGCGATCAGTTCCGGTCGGAGCAGGAGGTCGAGCGTGGTCATGGCCATGACCTTCGCACCCGCTGTTGCCCCTTGTGGGCGATCGGTGTCGCCATGGAAATGGCGTTGGCCCAGTGGTGTCCTGGCAGATCCGGAATGTTCGACGGGTAGCGCAGGGTCACGGTCGGCACTGCCCAGGAGATGTCGCCGATGTCGTCCGATCCGCCGCTCTCCGAAGACGCTGTTGGCAGGCATCTACCAGGATCGTTATCATCCATTCTCCTTACCATAATGCCCAACCCTGGCACGGGAGCCTCCGGATCTACCGTAATCTCTGCCTAATGCTTTGTACATGCAGGCATGCCACGGCATCTCTCAACCGGTCTCGAAATACGAGGCAATCAGCGTGAACAGGGCGAAGCCGCCGACCAGCGACATGGCCGACCAGCGGGAATCGGCCGCGGCCTCGTGGGCTTCCGTGATCATGTCCTCAATGGCGGCGACCAGCAGGAGACCGGCCACGAAGGCCAGCGCGGACAGCTGCCAAATCTCGCTGGCGCCCCGCAGCAGCCAGTACCCGAGAGCAGCACCGAGGAGGGCCGGGAGGATGAAGGATGCCGAGAGCAGGATCCGTCTCGCGCGCGGCACTCCCTTATCCTTGAAGTTCGCGATGGTTGCGAAGCCCTCCGGGATGTCGGCGGTGACCTGGCCGATGGCGAGGATGAGCGCCAGACTGAACGATACCACCGAACCTACCCCGATCATCAAACCGTCGCTGAACAGATCCACTGAGACGGCAGCGTAGATCATCCAGGCCCCGGTACCAGTTTCACCACCTCCGAGGCGGTCCTTCAGGGCATCAACGCCGCGCTCCAGCACGATCGAGAAGGCGCCGCCGAGGAGGAACGCGAGAACGACGGTCCAGGGCGGAGCTCCGCCCAAGGCCTCTGGCATCAGCTCGATTGCGACCACGGCGATGACGATTCCGGCCGCCGCGTGCAGCGCCAGGCTGAGTGTCTGCCGGGTAGTTCTCAGGTATTCGGCGAGGAGTCCTCCACCGAAGTTGCCGATGGCTGGCAGCAGGGCCAGCGCCATGACCTTTAGAAACTCCATGAATCCCCGCGTATAATGATCCTCCGGATTGCCCGTTCTCTGGTCCAACACCAGTCTGATCCGATCGTCGCAAGAATTCACAGGGTGCAGGTTGCCTGATCCGTCCGGGAGTATGGTCACCACTGCGGTCGGCGATGCTTGCGCACTCCCGATATTCGGATCATCTCGATCCTCGGCGTGGGATCAAAGCCGCCGTTCTATGATTAGTATCTGGAGAGGGTGGAAACGGAACTCAGGGATTTCAGCGATGGACCATACACACGCCGATGGCGGGAGCGAGACCGGCAAGGGTAAACACCTCCTAATCGCCATCGCGCTCAATGTCGGCATAACGGTCGCGCAGATCGCTGGAGGGATGATCTCCGGCAGCTTGTCGGTGCTCGCGGACGCTGCGCACAATGCAAGCGACGCCGCCTCGCTGGGCATCTCCTACGGCGCCTGGCGCATATCGAAGCGCACGCCCGACCAGCATCGGACCTTCGGTTACAGGAGAGCCGAGACGATCGGCGCCTTGATCAATCTGACCACCCTTTTCGTTATCGCCCTCTATCTCCTCTACGAGGCCGGGAACAGGTTCCTTCATCCCCAGGACGTCGGGGGCTGGACCATGATTATCGTCGGAGTGATCGCGGCCGTGGAGGATGCGCTTTCCGTCTGGATCCTCTCAAAGGACCGCGGGAGCCTCAACGTGAAGAGCGCGTTCCTTCACATGATCGCCGACACCATGGCCACCGTTGGTGTCATCATCGGAGGTGTCCTGATCCTGCTCTTCGACATTACCTGGGTCGATCCGTTGATAACCGCCGCGATCGCCATCTATATCTTCGTTCATGCCTATCATGAGATCAGGTCGGCGATCGCACTCCTGATGGAGAGTGCGCCCAAGGATTTCGACGTGGACCGCATGGTGGCGGAGATGGCCTCGATGGCAGCCGTGGAGGGCGTCCACCACGTCCATGTCTGGCAGCTCGATGAGGGGCGGACAGCGGTGGAGGCCCACGTCGCGGTGAGCGAGCGCGACCTTGAGGCGGCTGACCGGATCCGGCGCAAGCTGAAGGATATGCTTTGCGACCGCTTCGACGTGGCACACGCAACGCTCGAGATGGAATTCGCTCAGGACGTCCGGCACGACCGGAGCCTCATCCAGCAGGAATAGGCTCTGCGGGAATATCACCGCGTGCCGTCGAGATTGCGCTGGGGACCTGAGCTTTTCGAGTGGCGCCGCTCCAGGCGGTTCAGGAATCCTGCTACGAGAACAAACCCGCCGACGAAATAGGGAATGGAGGCGGGCATCCACATGATCAGTCCGGCCAGCTGCTGGTCCTCCAGGGCGCTCAGCCCCCATGGCTCGCTGCGGCCGATGTATGCGGGGTAAAGCGGGTTCGGGGCGAATACCAGCAAGGCCGACAGGAAGCCCATGTACATCATGGTGCTGACAAATCCGACACCCGCGAATGCCGGGCCGACATCCTGGTGGTAACAGCGCACCAGTGACCACCAAAACAGCAGGCCCGCGACAAGGTAGCTGGCGTGCATGGCGTCATGCACCGGATCGACGACCAGTGCCAGTTCCAGGGTTTTCGGGAGATGCCACGCGAACAGGGCCAATCCCTGGATGATGGAGGCGCTTCCCGGGCTCGCCACCCTGTCCCAGAACAACCGGGTCCACGCTCGACCGTTCCACCACCATGAAAGAGCATTTCCCCACCCCAGGGCAGCCCGGCCAGGAAAGCCACCATCGGCGATCCCAAAACGAGGAGCGGGGCCACCGCCGACATCAGGACCATGTGCTGGGTCATGTGGACCGAAAACAGGACATTGCCGAGGACGTCAAGTGGTCCCAGGATGGCGAGCACCAACAGGGCCATGCCGCAGGCGAACGCCCAGACCCGCCAAGTCCGGAGACCTCGGCCCACACCGGCACGGCTCCACAGCCGGTGGACGCCCCGCGCGTACAGGACCGATGCCAATCCCAGCAGGAACACCAGCAGAGGGTCGAAAGCCCACGCGGACCAAAAATCATGGGCGCCCTGCGTCTCGCCGGCGTGGGCTGCGGCCTCGTGCGGAGCCAATGTGGCCGCATCGAGCACCGAGCAGAAGCCTAGGGCCCAAGTCCTTATGCCTCGGACGCTTGGCGTCCAGGCGGGACGCCTGGACCGAACATCAGCGAAGTTCATGGTCGCCCTCGATGTCGATAATTAACTCGGCCGTCCGTTTCTCAAAATCGCTGACCAACAGGTCGGCGTTGAGCCGCCAACGTCCGGGAACCGCGAGTTCCGGTCCCTGAAGACGGTAACTACCCGGGCCCATGCGAGTCATGACGCGCGGGATATTCTCGATGCCGAGATCGGGACTTCCGAGGTTCAGCGTCACCGACTGGATATCGATAGCGGCACCATCGCTCCCTGACACCTTGAGCTCAATCATGTTCTCGCCGGCATCGGCCGGTGTCACGGTGAGCATCAGCTTGAGAGAACCTGCCGAGGTGTGGATAATCTGATTGGAGTTGAAACCATGCCGGATGTGCTCGGCAGTGTTTCCCCCAGCCGGAGGCGGCACGCTGGTCAGGACAGCCGTCGCTATGAATACGACACCGGCCAGAGCTGCCTCTCCGAGGATCGACCGACGAAGCCGCTCCAAAGCGTCCTTCCCCTGCCGCAGCGCCGGGACAAAGCGCCACTTGTTCAGGGCCGCAAGACCGAGCATGCCGGCCACGATCAGGATCTTTGCCGACAGGGTCAAGCCGTAAGCCGTGGTCGCCAACTCATTCCAACTGCCGACCAGGCGCCATGCCATCACCAGCCCGGCGCCCACCAGCAGGGGAATGATAATCGTCGCCACGGCGGAGAACGCAGCCATCAGCTGGGCGATCCCGTTTCGATCCGCGTGCCGCGTGGCGACGAGCAAAGGCCAGAAAGCCCCGGCCCAGAACGCGATCGCGAGGAGATGAAGGACCAGCAGGCCGGAAAGCCAGAACGAATCCAAAGGAGCTGTGTGGCCGGTGAACGCGAACGATGCCGCCACCATCAGCGCGCCCAAAGGCCCCAGGACGGGAAGGCTCCATTGCCAAGCCGCTGCAGCTATGAGAAAGGCGAGCCCGTCAAGCCGCAGTAGGGCGCTTATGGCGGTGCCGGGAGCCAGGAAGGTGCTGAAATCAGTAGGGGCGAGGAAGGCGGCATCACCCCCGAGGATCAGCGCCTGGAGCCCCAATCCGAGTACCATGGATACGGCCGCGATGGATGCAGACAAGATGACCGCCGGGTACGGAGAGGCAACAACGGCATGGCGACGAAACAGCAGAGCAAATATAACCAATCCTGCCGTAAGCAGCGATGCAACGTAGGTTACGACTCTGGCGGCGGCATACAGGACCGTCAAACCAACCGGCACGCTCTCGGTGACTGGTCCGGCAGATCCAGAAGGATTTCCGCTGGGTGCCCCAACTGAAAACACTAGGGAGCCGCCGAGCGGATGTCCATCCGCCGATGCCAAGCGCCAGCTCAGCACGTGGGTCCCGCTGCTCAGTTCCGGGAGCGCCGCCGTCACGCGATCGGGTTGATCGCCTGGCTCTGGCCGGAGTTGTACCACGTCTCCAGATGGATAGACCAAGCGAAGCGACGTCACCTGGACCGGTTCGTTGAAGCGAAGAAAAATTCGGTCTGGTGCCTGAGCAAGTACCTGGCTGTCCGTCGGCAAGCTTTCCAGCAGACCGGCATGGGCGTGCGCGGCGCCAGACCATAGGATCGATAGGACGGCCACGAAGATGACCGTCAGAGCGGCGACAGGCCACCTGACAAAAAGAAACACGGCGAACCTCCCGACAGAAGCGACGTCGGTTGCGCTACCGACGCCGCCGTCCCGCTGGTCTACTTGGTCTTGGGAGTCAGCCGGATGGCCGGGGCGGGCTCCTTCAGGTCGTCGGATTTCTGGCCGGCTGCCGGAATCTCGATCCAGCGCGATTCGCCTTTCTCGCAGATCTGGACGATGGGCACATACAGGGTCTCACCGGCCCGGTCGGGGAGTTGCCCGCGGAACACGAACTCGTCATAATGCTCGTCGAGCAGCTTGCCGCCGGTCCAACGGACTTCGGTCACGCCCTCGGTGATGGTCTTGCCGTGGCTCTCGTAAGGCGTTGCGAGCTTGCCGATCACGGTTGAGACCTCCCAGCCCGGTTTGGGCATGGGCTTCACGCTGACCATGCCGTCCGGCACCTTGACCCGCATCTCCCGCATCGGCGATCCCTCGCAACCGTGGCCAACCCGCATCACGGCTTTGTAATAACTCCCAGCGGGCGCCTCGGCGGTTTCGAGGGTGACACGTGTGCCATCGCAGCGCCGTTCATGGCGAGCGTCGTCGTGGCCACCAGCGCGGCTATCCTGATCCTGTTCATCTGACTCACTCCTCCGGCATGGATGCGGGCATCCATGCGTGTCAGCCGAGCGCCATCGGCGTTGGGCTGTCGGTTTCTGAAAACGGGGGAACTCTCGAAATTAGATATTCCGCGGAGGAGCGCGGGCCTGGGCAATAACCAGGAAATCGAGGGTGGGCACCCAGTCGCGGACAACCAGGAGCCAGAACACGGCAGTCGGGGCAAGCGACCGGGCAATCACAGGGACGGACGAGGGCGGTGCAATCCCTACGTCCTGGAACCGGCAGAAGTGACAAACCTCGTGGTGGCCGTCCGCTCTATCATGGCTTCCGGATGGCTGACTGTCAGACGGCAGCCTCTCCTGGGTTGCGTGCTGGTGTCCGTGATCGGCTTCCGTAACGGCAGCCGGAAACAGTGGCAGCAGCAGACGAAACAGCAACAGGGCCACCGCCAGCAGTGGTCCCAACCGAATGGCCTGCCTTTCGCTTTCGGTTAAGTTGCCCTGCTTCACCCTGATCAGTCCAAGCAGCCCATGTTAGTTCTGTTTCGTCTAAGATCCCAAGTGTGCACTATTATTTTTTCTGGCGGAAGCCGTCGTGGCATCCGGAGCATTCCTGACCCACGCGTTTGAACTCCGACTGCAGCTGAGATTTCTCGCCGGAGGCAGCTGCAGCCACCAGATCTTCGATGGCTGCATCGAAGCTGCGCATGCGGCCTTCGAATTCGGGGCGACGATCCCAAACGGCCTTGGTTGCCTCGGTATGGTGGCCGTCGCTGCCCGGCGGGAACATGTGCATCACATGTTCGCAATGCTGATGCATCGTCTCCGCGAGTCGCTGCGCCGTCCCTTGGTCGAAGGTCGTATTGCCCGCTAGCATGGCGCCCAGCGCTTTCATGTGCTGGCCCATCTGCTTCATGACGTCCATGCGCTGAGCTACCACGCCGGTCGCGCCCTCGTGGGCAGCGGCAACGCCAGCCGTCAGAAAAACGGCCGTTAAGATCGCTGCAATCCGATGAAAGAAGGGGATTGATGGGCGGAGCATAACAAATTTCTCACTGAACCTGAAAGGTACTGCGATGAAAAGACACAAAAACCAATCTCGCGCGAAGCGCTAAAAAAACATATATTTTACTGCAATCCTCGATTGTGAGCTGAGACCCGACCTGACTTCCCGACATTTATAGGACGGATCAGGGGCACGCATATTCCGGTGACGAAAGCGGTACCTCTTTGAGTTGATCGAGCGAGCAATGATCCGCCAGATGGATGATGTTTCTATGTATCTGTAGAAAGGTTGTATGAATAGATTAGCTAATTGCATATTGCCAAGGGTACGTTCCTAAGAAAGCCCTCATTCAAAGCTACTAGATTACCTGTTGATCAACTGCCCTTATTGGGTAACTAATGATTCATTGCTCGTTTATTTTGAATTTAGTGGACATTCCGACAGGCATTCTATTTAACCTCAAGTTGAGCTTCGCTCCCGACCAAACCTTCCCGACAGTTGGTTTGACGGACACTGGGCCGGCCCTCCCGAGGGCCGGCCCAGCCCAATATGGGGGCGAAAATGACTTCACTGAATAGACGCACGTTCTTACGCTATGGTGCCGGCATATCGGCCTTCGCCAGTTCAGCTATTGTGCTGCCGAGACTTGTCGCGGCCGGAGATGACGATGTCGAGAGCGGCGACATTGGCGGTGGCGGCGGGGATGCTGACGTCAACTTGACCATCCAGGATGTCGACTTCGAGCTGATCGACGGCAGTACCGTGTTCATGTACGCGTTCTGCGAGACTGGCAAGGCTCCGACGATTCCCGGACCGATCATTCGGGTGCGCGAAGGCAGAACCGTCACCGTAAAGATCACCAATCTGAGCACCCGGCCCCATGGTTTTCAGGTGCCTGGCCAAGCGAACAGCAGCCTCAGCTCGGTTCCGCCGAGTGGTGGGGAGGCAACGGTCACCTTCACGGCTGGCAAACCTGGGACGTATTTCTATCTCGATCCCGATATGAGCCCGCTCAACCGCCTGTTGGGTTTGCATGGCGCCTTTGTCGTTGAGCCGGAAAACGGCAGGACCAGCAACAACAACAGGATGCCCTACAGCCCGGCGGATGTGCCGCCAGGCAGCCCCATCGACAAGCTGTTCGGCGCGCTGGGAACTACCGCCCGTTTTCCAGGCGATGACTGGGACGACTCGCGCGACATGGTCTGGATCTTCAATCAGATCGATCCGCGCTGGTGCCAGCGCGCCGCCGATGGTCAGGTTGATGCCAGTATGCTGTCCAGCATCTGGGCCGACTTCAAGCCGCGCTACTTCACCATCAACGGCTTGTGCGGTATCGACGCCGCCCACGACAAGAATACGTGTCCACGCGGCACCATCGGTGAACCGCTGATCATCCGCTGCATGAATGCGGGCCTTGCCTGTCATTCGCCCCACATCCACGGTAATCATGTGTTCATGCTGACTGATACGCAGCGGAGTACTGGTGCGGTCACCTTCAACAGAAATGTGATCGAGCGCGATGTATGGACGATGGAGTCCGGCTGCATTCAGGATTGTCTGCTGCCGTTCACGGCGCCGCCGGACGTGCCGCCAAACGCCTGGCCACCTCGCCAGGAGAAGTTCCCGCTGAGCTACCCCATGCATTGCCACAATGAGATTTCACAGACTTCGGCGGGGGGCTCCTATCCAATGGGCCTGATGACCGATTGGGAAATCGACGGCCTGCACTCCTAACCCGCTCCGGCAAGGAGACCAGCTCCTGGGTAGCGATCACGGATGCCAAGCATCCGGAAAGATCATTCACCGCAGCGAGCCAGTTCCCTTGGTCGATCGAGCAACATCATTTCCGCTCCGTTCCCGGTTAGCTCTGGAGCAGACATTTAAGGACGTATAGCAATGCCCGTTATTTCGCGCCCGATCTCAGATCCTGGTGAGTACGAAGAGTTTGGCTGTCATCCGTTCGAGGCCAGTCCCGCAACGCCGGACAAGGTTACCCGGCAGGTCTTTGTCCGCCGTCAGGTTGCCGATTTTCTGGTAACGATGGCCGATGGCAAACAACTGCCGTTCTGGGGATTCAAGGATCCCGATATCAGCGGCGGAGACCGTGAGTGGCCATCCAAGTTGATTCGGGTGAAGCAGGGTCAGGTATTCCACTGTGAGTTCAAGCCGGCCAAGAACACCCACACGATACACTGGCACGGCATCGAACCCACGCCTTACAACGACGGGGTCGGCCACACCTCATTCGAGGTCAAGAGCCAGTACACTTACCAGTGGATGCCGCATCAGGCCGGCACTTACCTCTACCACTGCCACAAGAATACGGTGCTGCATTTCGAGATGGGCATGTACGGCGTGCTCATCATCGATCCCGTGAATGGCAGTGGTGACACCGCCAACCCGAAGCTGGTCTATGATCCGTGGCCGGGAGACGAGTACGTATCCGATCCGGCTTTCAAGCCAGGCGCACCGTATGCGACCGAGTCCATTCTCGTATTCGACGACGTGGACCCCCGCTGGCACCTGCTCGACCACAACGCCGGCATGTGCGGCGACGATATCGGCCTTGACCGTTTTGAGCCGCAGTATTTCCTGATCACCGGTGTGCCGAACAGCAAGACGCAGACCGACGCCAGAACGGCAGTCAAGGTCAAGAAGGGAACCAACGCCGTGGTGCGCCTGGCCAACGCTTCCTACAGCCGGATGCGGATCAGCCTCGACCGCCCCGCCTGGGTTGTCGAGATCGATGGACGGCCCTTGCGCACCAATGTCGCCAAAGGATCCTTCTCCGCGCCCTACCAGGTGGGTCCGGGAACCAGCACTCCCACCCTTGAACTGACTACTGCTCAGCGGTGCGCATTGTGGTTCCCCAATGTTCAGGCGAACTGCAACATCAAGGGCGAATTCCTTCACTGGATCACCAATCAGAAGCATCCTGGCGGCGAAGCGATCGCCAAGATCATCGCGTCGTGACGGAGGACAGCAGAATGCCAAGCACGCGCCGTCCCAGATATCTGAAGCTGGGTGCTCTTCTAGCGATCACCCTTTCCTCTGCATCCCTTGCCGTCCTGTCTGGTGCATCGACCAACGCTGCTCAGGACCATGAGACACATGCGTCCGATGAACTGAAGGCAGCTGTCACTGATCCTGGTCAGCATGGTGAGAAGCATCCGACGGTTTCCGCCGGCGCTCCGGGCGGGCATTCAAGCGCCACCTCGGACGGTGGCTACGGTGGGCATGGAGGATGGCCCGAGCCGGCCAAGCTTGGAGGAGATTTCAGCCTGACTGATCATACCGGGCGACCTGTCACGATGGCTGACTTCAAAGGCAAGCCGCTGGTGCTGTTCTTCGGTTACAGCCAGTGCGACGACATCTGCCCGGTCACCGCCAATAAGATCGGCAGGGCACTCGATCTGATGGGTGACAAGGCGGACATGGTGCAGGCGGCTTTCATCAGCGTTGATGACCGCAACGACGGTCCGGAAGAACTTGCCCGCTTCGTCGCCAACACACATCCGCGTTTGATCGGTCTGTCCGGCACCCGGAAGCAAGTCTACGACGTCGCTGCCCGCTTCCGCGTTCGACGCGACTATACTGCGCAGGCCACCTTCAACGGGGATGACCAGGATCAGGAAGTCTCAGCGGAAAGTGGTGTCGCAAACGTCACGGAAACTGAGGAGCCCGTTTCCGCCAGCGGCCCTCACGCCACTGCGGACCATTCCGGTGACAACGCCAGCGCCATTCATAAGCACCAATCCGGCGCTCATCATGGCGGTGAACAAGGCAGTGCCTCCGCGGTGAAGCCGGTCCAGGTTAGCTTGCCCGCAGCGCCAGGGCAGAGGACTAAGATTCGCTCAGCCTCACCTGACGCCCAGAACATGCAGGGCATGGCGATGTCCCACACCACCCATATCTACTTGCTGTCCTCTGAAGGGACCGTTGTGAAATACATCTATCCTTCGATGTCCGATGAGCAGCTGGCTAAGCGCTTGACCGCTCTTGCCGAAAACAAGCCTATCTGACCGGCTTGTGATCGAGCGTCAACGCCGTGTGTTGACGCTCTTCCGGGACCAGCCTACAGTAGCCATTGATGGTTCCCCAACGAACGTAAGTTCAAGGGATTAATAGGGAACACGGTGCGGTCGACCAAATCGAGGGACTAAAACCGTGGCTGCCCCCGCAACTGTGAGCGGAGAGCCTGTCGCCAGCAAGGACCACTGGGCAACCGGGAAGGTCGGCGATCGGCGGCGACCCGCGAGTCAGGAGACCTGCCATCGCTGACTAAACCGACAGAGGACGGGGTGTCCTCGCGGCGGTGATAGTTTGCGTGATGCGCTCGACTTTTCAAAAGTTGGGTCGCAAGCCGCCCGCACGTGAGGATTCCGTTTTGGTTCCGATCTCATCCAGCGAAGGCGACCTCCATGCAAACTCACTCGACACTCGGCATAGCGACCCCCGCCAAAGCGACGCCTCAGACTGTCCTTGTTCCGGCCATCGTGCTGGCATTCCTGGGACTTTTCATGCTTTGGGGTGTCGGCTTTTCGCATATCGAGGCGCTCCACAACGTCGCGCACGACACCCGGCACGCGAACGCTTTTCCTTGCCATTGAGGTGTCGAGATGAATCTCTTTCGACGACTGTTTTTCGTGGCGTTGTGCGCGGGAACCCTTTCAGGTGCTGCGATCACGGTAGTTCACCAGATCGGCGCGGTGCCGATCATCCTCCAGGCCGAGGTGTTCGAGAAATCAGCTGAGATCCCTGCCGCCGAACCAATGGCGACAACGACCGCCGCGTATGAACATGAGGCGACGGCCTGGGAACCGGAAGACGGCATCGAGCGAACCGCTTATACCGGTCTGGCCGATGTACTGACCGGGATCGCGTTCGCACTGCTGCTGGTATCGGGCTATACTATCAGCGGCACCGCCATGAACTGGCGCAAAGGTCTGTTCTGGGGGCTGGCTGGTTTCGCGAGCTTTACGCTGGCCCCTGGCCTGGGTTTGCCGCCGGAGGTTCCTGGCACCGAGGCGGCACCTTTACTCGATAGACAAATCTGGTGGTCCGTCACGGTGCTGTTGACCGGCGGCGGATTAGCGCTTATGGCGTTCTCGCGACAGGCGCGGTGGGCTGTCGTCGCCATTCTTCTCATCGCGCTTCCTCATCTTGTCGGCGCGCCGCAACCAGCAGATCACGCAAGCGCAGCCCCTGAGGCTCTCGCACATAGTTTCATTGTGGCTGCCACAGTGACCAGTCTGCTGTTCTGGGCCTGTCTTGGCATGTCCACGGGCGCCATGTTCCAACGTTATGCCCAGAGCACCGTGTAGTTGTTCTTCTTGATGATAGTCCCACCTTCCTTCCCTGCTCCGGTTATGCAACATCGGGTCTTATGGGAAATGCCGTGCCGATCGGGGTGGAGCCGCAAAAGCAATGTTACGGAAAGCGGGGGTGTGACATGCTTTCCTGCTTTAACGTATGATTCCACGGCGTCACCCTAAATAGGGCAATGGTAGCGTCGTTCGGCATCAGACTTCCGGCAGGATGTCTGATGCCTCGAGGCAAGCGAAAGTGGTCGTCTCAGTTCTGTTTGGTCGAAGCTGAAGGCACCGGTCGGTGCGGATCAGTCATTGTTTCGTGGCGACGCTCCTCGACCTCCGACATACGGACAAAGGTGACTGCGAACAGGAGAGCGGCCAACCCAAGCAGGACGACAAAAATTGCCCTGTTCTTGGATCTGAGCCGTCGGGTTCGTTCGTCGGGTGCCGTGGTCCGCATAATCTGACCGACTAGACGAGGTGGTCGCGGCGATCCGGACCGCTTGCGCAGACTCCGCGCTCGATCTGTACAGTAACATGATCAATGCCGAACCGGGCATGGAGAACATCGTTGATAGCGACGACCGTCCCGTTCTGGTCAGCACCCTCGTCGACCACGGCATGAAGCGTGACCATCTGACGCTCGTTGGTCAACGACCAGGCATGGATGTGGTGAACGTCTGTCACTCCAGGAACGTCCTTCAGGGCCGCGTCAATATGGGTGGCATCAATGCCGTGCGGCGCACCCTCGAGGAGGATATGCCCGGACTCCTTGGTCACCTTCCAGGCGCCGCGCAGGATGAGTAGGACGACCACAACCGACAGGATCGGATCGATGGGCGTCCAGCCTGTCCATAGGATGATAAGGGCCGCGACAATCGCGCCGACGGATCCCAGCATATCCCCGAGAACGTGAACCGCGGCGCCTCGGACGTTCAAGTTCTCAGCTCCGCCCCGATGCAGGATCCAGAACGCGGCTATATTCACCAGCAGGCCCAGGGTTGCGACGATAAGCATTTGACCGCCAAGCACTTCGACGGGATTGAACAGACGGCCGATGGCCTCAATGGTGATCCAGATTGAGATGGCGAACAGCGAGATGCCGTTCACGAAGGCGGCGAGCACCTGGAACCGGTGGTAGCCGTAGGACCGTTTAAGGTCAGCTGGGCGTCTGGCCAAGCGGAATGCGAACCATGCCAGCGCGAGAGAGGCGAAGTCGGTCAGCATATGCCCAGCGTCGGCAATCAGGGCCAGTGACCCCGACACGACGCCTCCGATGACTTCCGCGAACATGAAGCCACCGGTCAGCACCATGGCCCATAGGACTTTGCGCTCGCTGTTGGCCGTTACCGCGTGAACGTGCCCTCCGGGACCATGGTCGTGTCCGATATGTGAACCGTGGTCATGCCCCACATGCGACGCATGGTCCTGTTCAAGGTGGCTCGAATGTTCCTGATCGTCATGGTCATGACCGTGGCCTGTGCCGCTCCGGGATTCCTGGCCTTGTGTTCCTGTGTCTGTATTCATTCGGGTTCTCTCATCGCGCTTGTGGCTCGTCACCGGAAGCACTCACCTCACGGTCGCCCTCGATGTCCTGTGAATTCAGGGTGGAAGCTCCTCGTGCCCGCTCGATCGCTTCGAGGACGGACTCGGTTGACAGAAGTTCTGGCAGCACGATCCCGCTCGGCGCGCCAGGGCCGTAGACAGCGTTGAAGGGGATACCGTAGCGATCGTACCGGGCCAGGTAGTCCGAGATCCGCGGGTTAGGTCGGGTCCAGTCGGCCCGCATGGGGACCACGTCCGGTACTGCCAGCGCGTCCGCAACCTCGCTCCGGCCAATGACTAATGACTTGTTCGCTTGGCAGGTAATGCACCAGTCAGCTGTCACATCCACGAAAACAGTTTTCCCCTGCGCGACCAGCCGGCCGATCTCGGCCTGATCGAACGGCGTCCATACCGTCGCCGTCGCGTTTGTTTCTGAGGGCTTCCCCAGCATAACCGGGGATACCATCGCGGCGGATAGCGACACCGCCATCAGCCCCAGCATCGCCGGGACGCCAAGGCGGCCCTGGAAGACCAGCGCGGTGCCCAGCACGCCCAAGGCCGCTGCAACAACGAAGGCGGCTTGCCAGGAAACCTGAACCGCCAGCACGGTCAGCAGCCATGCCGCGGTTCCGAGGAGTGCGACAGCCAACACACGGCGAAGCGTGACCATCCATCGGCCCGGTCGTGGCATGAGGCTGACCATCCGTGGAAAGGCCGCAACCAGCAGGTAGGGCGACGCCAAACCGACACCCAGTGCGGCGAAGATGGTCAGGATCTCGACCGGACCGCGCGCCAATGCGAAACCTACGGCCGTGCCAACGAACGG
>ERZ501005.74-NODE-74-length-24009-cov-18.809301_pt1 | contig 24009 bp, 23 predicted proteins | sample MGYA00248830_ERZ501005 | MGnify/ENA primary metagenome ERZ501005 (study PRJEB25958, sample SAMN03398565) | human skin metagenome | study: EMG produced TPA metagenomics assembly of the Human Skin Microbiome Metagenome (human skin metagenome) data set. | reverse complement strand
CCGTCAGGCTGCCTGACATAATCTACCAAGTGTTTTTCTCCGTTCTTGACAGCAGGGGTCACATTTTGAGATGGTTGAACAACCACAACAAGGTCAGCAGCTCTCGCAAACCACACCACCGCCTGCAAGTCAGTTACCACAGCCGAACGCCACTACAGGGCAACCAGACGGGCATATCGATCTGGGTAGTCAGCAGTTTGTTTTGGCGCAGCAATCTGTCGAAGACACGACGCCAACCGCTATCGAAACTAAAGTAGGCAAAACCAAGTTGAATGCGATTTTGTCGATTTTAAATGAATGTGATGACTATACGCAGTTTAGTCAACAATTGGATAATTTGACATTACCTGATGGCGGTTTGGTTGATGATTTGGCAGAACAAACCACTGACGCATTTGTGAAGGGGCTTGACGGATATCAAAACACCCAAGGTGAAAATCAGTTGTAAAGGTGCGTGAAACGCACCCTACAAAATAAGCCATCTAAGCGATGGGTAAGTTGTCAGATAAGACGACAGATAGTTACATCAAATTTCTAAGCCATCTATACGTTGGAATTTCATTCTATCAAAAAATTAGTGATTGAACAATTATGCCAAGCCAGAAAGACGAACACGGCTACACACCCGAAAACTATCAGCCCTTGCCAAACAAAGAGGCGATAATCCATTTTAATGGTAAAACCTTGCTCACGTCTGAAAGTTATCTGGACGTGAAAGCCTATGAACACGCGCTAGCATTTACCGTGGCAGGGTTGATGGATAAAGACTTGCTTAAAGACGTGCGTGATGGTATCAAGTCAGCACTCGAAAATGGCGAAGATTTTCGTACATTTAAACAGCGTTTAAAACCCTATCTAATGGCTAAAGGTTGGCTTGCGGAAACACTGGACGATGGCACGCAACAGTTGGTGGCTGGTAGTAACCGACGCCTGCGAACAATCTACAGTACCAATCTGCAAACTGCCTATAGTGCGGGGCAATGGTCACGTATTCAGCAGACCAAAGAATTTTTGCCGTATCTGCAATATATGCCGAGCGTGTCAGAAAATCCACGGCTCAGTCATAAACACTATTATGGGCTATGCCGTGAAGCGACTGACTCGATTTGGCAGTCGATTATGCCCCCCAATGGTTGGGGGTGCAAGTGTTGGGTAAAACAACTGACTAAACGCCAAGCCCAAAAGGTGGGGATATCGGACGAAACACCCTTGGAAACGGAAGAATATACCAATCCCAAGACGGGGCAAACGTCGGATGTGCCTGTGGGGATTGACCCAAGTTTTAATCATAATTTTGATAGATTGACGGCGTTGTTTAAACTGGCCAATGATAAGCATGGTAAAGAATTTGCCAATAAATTAGGCGATAATCTCAAAGACTTTATGCTTAAAACCGTAGTAAACAATGGCGTCAGCATGGTTAATTTTGCGAGTCTTGTGCCAAGACCCAAAGAAGTTGAGCGACTTATCAATGAAGGTGTTAGGGATTATGAAGCCGAATTAACAGACCAATGGCAACAATATTATGAAGTGGATATTGTAGGCTATCAAAAAGGTGTGCATAAAGTTCTTATCGAAGGATTGCCTGCTGATTTGGCAGAAGTGGATAATGATTTGCCCCCTATGCAATGGAAGACATTGGATATCATGTTTAAGTTATCAGATAAAGCAAGTATTAGCGAATTTAATCGTAGCTTTGTAAAGTCTGATGAACGATGGGAAAACAGCAAAGATAACATCATTAAACACCTAAATAAAGCAGATATTGTCCCTATGTACCTTGACAATTTTGACAATTACACCTTAACAAGGGTTATGTGTTTTGTGTTATCATTGACCAAAGAACAAAGAAAACAAATCGTATTAATTGCAGGTAAATAGCATGATATTCGTCAATCGGGAGGTAGCTATAGGCTCAAAAGCATTTACCCATGCTTTGTCGGAATCACTTCGTCCAGAAATTGCTAATATACTTGATGATGACCAGATGGATGATTTTAATCTTGGTTTATTGCAGGATATGATAAGCTTTAAGTCTTTATCTGATAAACAGTTTATGCAGATTTTTGATTTGATAACATCAAAAAATGATATTGATAAAGAATGGCAAGCCATGCTTTTGGATAAGATGCAACAAGACCCACGATTTAAAAAAGTCGCCTAACCACTCCCCCAAATTAACCCACCTTTTCGGTGGGTTTTTTATTGCCTGAACAAATCCATCTTAAACAGCGTTTAAAACCCGTTTAAATTGCGCGAGAAACGTTTAAAGAAATTAAAACGCCTATTTGCCTATCAAAAAATCAAACACGCTTAAAACGCCTTAAAATCGCAAATAGCCAAATCATACCGAAAATAATTTAAAAACCACTGAACTGTATCATGTAACGCTTAAAACGCCCCTCCCTCATAATACGCTCAACAAACCAAAAATTACGTTGAGCGAGCCATGCCAAAAGCCACTAAAACACAAAAAACCAAACCTCATGTCTATCTGCTTAGTGATGTAAATGTCGCCCAAGCCCCTGCCGATGGCAATACCCCACGGCAATTTAGCGGTGTGGCAAATAGCGGTAAACCGTTTAGTCACTATGGCGAAAAAACCATCATCGACTTAAGCGATATTAGCTATCACGACAAAGTCCCTGCCTTGGTGTCACATGACCGAGAAAAGCGTGCAGGGTTTGGCGTGCTATCGGTTGAGAATAATCAGCTTATCATCAAAGGTACATTGCTAGATAACGAATTTGGCAATGAAGTGGCTGATGATGCCGATGCAGGGTTTCCGTGGCAGATGTCCGCTCACGTCATCCCCAATCAAGTCGATGTACTGACTGAAGGCACGGCAGAAGTAAATGGGCAAACTGTGACCGCACCGATTACCATCTTACGCCAATGCCGAGTGCCTGAAGTATCGTTTACGCCCACGGGTGTGGACGACCAAACATCGGCGGTTGTGCTATCGGATATGGCAACTCAATCATTTACTCCCACTCCAAAGGACAACACCATGACTGTCGAAGAATTGAAAAAACTGTTAGACGAAGAAAAAGCCAAAAATGCTGACTTGGTCAAAGAAAACGAAACTTTAAAGGCTGAAAACGAAAAGCTTAAAGCCTCCGAAACTCAAGCGAATGTCGATGCCCAGCTTAGCCAAGCAGGTTTCAAGAAAAAAGAAACTGGTGAAGGCTGGGAAGGCGTATCTGATACGACTTATCAAGTGCTATTGTCGCAAACCGCTGACAATGCTAAAGCCATGATTGGTGACTTAAAGCTATCACAACCTAATCGTCAAGATGCACCAGGTTATTTGTTTGGTGAACAGCATAAGCCAAGTGCCAATGGCAACAGCCAAGGCGGTCAGCAATTGAGTAACAGCTTGGTTGAAAATGCCAAAGCACGCGTAGGCGGCAAACAAACCTTTATTTAATTTTCTCTAGGCGGGTTAGCTCAGTTGGTAGAGCATGGGACTCATAATCCTGTGGTCGGTGGTTCAAGTCCATCACCCGCAACCAATTATTAAACGGTATTGAAACGCAATTTTAACATCAGAAGGACAAACACCATGCCACAAGCATTTGTAACGATTGGCGATTTGCTCAAGGATGAAGCATCCACAGGCAATCGTATGGATATCCCAGCCCCGACTGGTTTAAAAGCGGGTGAACTGGTCAAGTATGAACCCCGTAATCAGTATCTGGTCGCTTTGACCGATGAAACCTTTGGTAAAACCTTGGTACAGCCGTTTAACTGTGTGATTTTTGCCGATAACATCAGCGAAACCAGTTTAGAGGCTCATAGCTTAACGGTGCAAGATTTGGCGAATCAAGGCGAAGCCCACGGTATCAAGTATATCAGCCTTAGCAAAAACATTGTGCCTGCTACGGCAATGCCGACTAGCCCTTAATTTAGCTTAACCAAATTAACCCTTTAAGCGGTGCGTATGATGCACCCTACGGCTAACCAAAACTCTTTTTATGCAAGGAAAACCCTATGCCTTTATCCAATGAAGCCAATTTTGGCGTGCGTCCTTTGACCGAAGCGATTAACAATCTACCCGTAACACCAACCACCATCCGTGAATCAGGTCTGTTTGTGCCTGAGTATTTGACCACCACGTATGTGGATGTCGAGTCAAAAGGCAATCAATTAACCCTAGTACAATCTGCACCACGGGGTACGCCAGGTAAGCCCGTCGGTGAAAGCCGTGATGGTAAAAAGACCTTCCAAACCGTGCATCTACCCAAAGATGACGTGGTGCGAGCGGATGATGTGCAGAATGTGCGTGCCTTTGGCTCGGATAATACTGCCACTGCGGTCAATGATAAAGTCAATGACAAATTGGCTGGTATGAAAAGCGACCTTGAATATACCCGTGAGCATCTGCAATTGGGGGCACTACAGGGTAAGGTCTTGGATGCTGACGGTAGCGTGATTTATGACTTTAACAAAGAGTTTAATATCACTCGTCCAACCCTTAGTCTGAAATTGTCGGATGACACCACCAAAGCAGGTTCTGTGTTAGATAATTTCCTACGCCAGCGTAAAAAAGCCTTGGCAGGTGATACGTTTAAAGGCTGGGTAATTTATGCGTCACCAGAGTGGCTTGAAGCCTTTGTCTATCATAAATCTATCTATGAGTTGTATGCTCGTTTTGCGGACTCAGCCAAAGCCTATACGCAGGACAACAGCAATACCGACGTGGCGTTCCGCTATCGCAATGCGGATATCGTTGAGTATGACTATCAGTTTGGCTCTGATGTCGATATCAAAGCAGGTGAAGCATTGCTTGCCCCAGTGGGCACGAAAAAAACGCTAAAAGAATACTTTGCGCCTGCCGATATGAATGCGACGGTGAACACCAAAGCGCTGCCATATTATGCCAGCCGTGAAAAGCTGCTACATGATAAAGGCTGGAGCTTACACGCTCAAAGCAATGTGTTGCCTGTGGCGTTGCGCCCATTGGCGTTAGCGACGCTTAAACTGTCTTGATTTTAACACCCTTGCTGCGAGGGCTCGAAAGAGATAGTGCAGACAGTCCCTGCGGACGGTGGATTGATATGTGAAAAACATCCGCAAGTTAAGCCGTTTTTGCTCCCAAGCATACCTCCTAGGCGGTGATTAACTCGGCTAGCCCACGAGACGGGCGACCTTATTTTAACTTAAGAGATAAAACAATGTACCCGATTAATTTACATGATTTAAGTGCTTATTGGTTGCTGATTCCGCATAACCCACGGAACAACCGCAAAACCAAAGCCAAACGCAAATAAGGTAAACCATGATTACCATCGCTGACCTAGTAGAACGTTTTGACGAAGACGAAATTGCCCAATTAACGGATGAAGAGACCCGTGAGGTCATCGACCCCGTCAAAGTACAACGTGCTATCTCGGACGCTGAAGGTAAAGTCGAATCATGGCTAAATGCTATCGGCGTGGTCAAACGCAGTCTGACAGGTGAGCTACTGTATATCAAGTCTGCCACCGTACCTGAAGCCTTGATTGCCAATACCTGTGATGTGGCTCGTTGGTATCTGCATAAAGACCAAATAACCAACCCCGTGCAGAAACGCTACGACGAAGCCAAAGACTGGTTTAAATCGGTGATGAAAAACCCTGCCATGCTCACAGGTATCGACGATAAAAACGGCAACACGGACGGTATCAATAGCGGTATCTATGTGATGCCAAACCCAGTACCGAGTATGTGGACAGACTGATTTAACCCCCTCTAACTCCCCCTCAACAGGGGGAGAAGGACAAATATGCAAATCAATGTAACCGACCAGATACCTGCGTTAAACGAACATTTAACCGCCCTACAACAGCGGTTAAACGGTGATTTAACGCCTTTGATGCAAGCCATCGGCTCGGTGCTAGAAGGCTCAACCCGTCAGCGATTTGCCGATAAACAGTCACCCAATGGCGTATCTTGGGCGGTACTCATGCCCTCGACCGTCAAAGCGAAAAATGGGCGGTCTAACATCTTGGTCGATAGCGGTGATTTGCTCCGCTCTATCACTTTCCACGCTAGTAATGACAGCGTGGTGATTGGTACAGATAGACCTTACGGTAAATATCACCAAACGGGGACTAAAAAAGCCGATGGTAGTACAAAAATGGTCGCACGTCCGTGGCTTGGGCTGTCAGAGCAAGACCAGTTTGATATTAATGATTTAATTATGGACTTTTTGGCAGGTGATTTATGAGTGATAGCAACTTACCACTTTACCATGATGATATTTTTGCCTGTTATCCAGCCATGATGAAACACTTGCAAAAACTGGTGACCACAGGCACGGTCAAGCTTATCAAAGAGTCGGATAATATTGATGATTTGTTGCCGTCAAGCGATGGCGTGTCAGAGCGTTTGCCAATCGATGGCTGTCTATATGTGGTGTTTGACAACCTTACGCCCCTTGAATCCAATGCGGAGGGTACAGAGCAAGAAGAGCAAATCGGCTTTAGCCTAGTTTATACCACCAAAAAATACAATTTTCGCCCATTATCTGGGATGTCATTGGGTGTGGTACTGGCTCGAATTGCCAAACTGATGAATGGGTATTTGCCTGAAGATGAAAACGGCAAAGCCTACACCTTATCCCCTTTTATCCAAGCAACGCCCTTAGCAGTGCGATATGCCAATGGGTTTGGCTATTTTAGCAGACGCTATGTGACCACAGTCGCAACGTGTGCGACCGATTTTTAATTTAACTTTAACAACCACAAGGAAATAATCCTATGGCATTACATGGTAAAAAATACTCGGGCGACTTATACGGTCGTAAATATGGCAGTAACGAGCCATTTCAAAAGCTTGGTAACGTGACGGAGCTTAAAACCTCGTCTAAAGTCAAAACTGACACGCTAACAAGCACGGGCAAATACGACTACGGGCAAGCCATCGAAACGGAGACTACGCCAGAACCGACGGAGCTGTCGTTAAAGTTTAATACCTTTGATAAAAATGGACTTGCCCGTGCCTTGATGGGTGAAGCATTTGATATCACTGCCAATGTGGTCACATTTAGTGATGAAGAAATCACCGCAGGGACTGGCTGGATTAAGCTTGCCAATAAAGACATTGACCCTGCAAGCATTGCGATTACTGACAAGACTACTACTCAGCCGATTGACCCTGAAAAGTACGAAATCAACGCCCAACTTGGTATGATTCGATTTAAAGACTTAACCACGCTCCCTGCGGGTACAAAAGCTACGGTAACGGGCAAAACCAAAGGCACAGCGGGCTTTCAAATTCATGCCAACACCTTACAATCGTTACCGCTTGAGTTGTATCTGGACGGTAAAGACCGTATCACGGGAGCGAGTGGCACGCTTGAAATGCCTCATGCGGTGCTGTCAAGCGATGGCGATATGGATTGGTTTAGCGATAAATGGCTTGACTACGGGCTTAAAGGCACGTTAGTTAAAGACGAAGGTAAAGAGCCAATGACCTTTACTGAGTACGAATAACCGCCTCATTTGATGTTAGAAGCTTATGTTACAAAGCAAGAAAACCGTCCCTGAAGAGGGGCGGTTTTTTTATGCTTTAAAACTACTGAACTGTATCAACTAACCGCCAAACACCTAGTCTGCCAAAATAGCCCTATCACTCGATAGGGCTTTTTTATGTCAAATTGGACACTCAAACGTAACGACAACGGGCAAACGCTTGACCTGCACCGCCAATACAAATGGGCGGATGAATACGGCTGGACACCACTTGTGCAGTCAAGTCCTGTCATCATGTTATCGGGTGCCGTCGATATACAGCAAGGCACGCTACTCGCTAACCGACCCATCACACTAGATAGCACGCATGTATGGATTAACCGCCAAACGGTGCAAACACTGCAAGCCTGGGCAGCCGTCCCAGAGCTGACATTTACACTAATCCATCCAGATGGACGCACATTTAATGTGATGTTCCGCCAACCGTTTATAGATGGTATTACCGAGATTAAGCCTGTTCGTCCTGAAGACGAGCAACCTGACGACAATATGAAAGCCAATATCCACTTTCGCACCGTTTAATTCTGATTTAAACCACATTTAAATACAAATAAAGGTTAACCCATGACCACAGCAATCGCTACAAAAGTTACCCGACAAGACCTTAAGATCTACCCTAGTGAGCGCCTAACACAGACAGACGATGGCGGCGGTATGCCACTTGGTAAACCACTGACTGGGGCTCTCAATGAGCTGTTTCAGCCGATTAGCTCAATCGCTCGGGTCAATGGGGCATTTTACGCGGTCTTGGAGTATATGGGCGTGTTGCGTCCTGACAATGAGCCGTTAATCGGTGCATTTGCCGCCATCACCAAGCCGCCAAGTGACCCGACTGTTAGTTATTTGATGTTTAAGGCAACACGCTTTGGTGAATCACGCGCTGAGATTTTGTCACGTATTGAAGCTTATAACGTGGCAACGATTGAATCTAAGTTGACGCTTTTAAGTACGCAGTCTAAATACTCAAAAATCATCCAAGCGTATCAGCGTGTTGATGAGTCGATGCCATTAATCGGCGATGTGTATTGTCTGCGTCAAGATAAAAAAGGCTATCCGTTTGCTGAGCAATATATTCAAGTCACGCGCATTGTCAAAGCTGAAAAGCGTAAGTTTGTCAGTAAAACCACGGGCAAAGAGTTTGAAAAGATGGTCATACAGCTTGAAATCTCAACGCCACTTGAAGCGGATTTTATCGGGGTTGATTACCCAGATGAAGGCTATGTCGATAACCCTTGCAAAATCCGTGAAACAGGTGTGGCTGACGCTGCACAGTATTATGGCGTTAAGCCACTAGTACAAGCGATCCAAAAAGGCACAATGCAAATCAAGATTGAATCTTTGATGGAAAAGCTTGTGCCTACCAACCAAATTACTACGCCACTGATTGACTTAACCGCAGCAGGACAAACGCAAACGCTATTTGACGGTACAGTTAAAAATGGCAATGTCACGCTTGCGATTAATCGCACCCATAACGTCGGTACGATTAGCAGTATCTATTTTGGTAATGCAGTTGTACCTGGTACGTTACTAATTACCGGCGTGGGTAATGGTCTAACCGATAAAGGCGGCACTATCATGAATGGTACGGTTGCTGTTGGTAGTATTGATTATGCCAATGGTTTTGCAACCATCAATGAGCCATCGTTTAGCGGTAGCTTGAATACTGCTACGTTTCATGCGGCATCAGCTGAGTTAAAAGTTGCTAACACAGCAAGTCAACCGGTTGATATCAATAGCCGCTCAAGTAGCTATACGATTACCATTGATCCCGCACCCGCGGTTGGTACGTTGCAAGTGAGTTATCGTAGCCAGGGTAAGTGGTATACACTAAAAGATGATGGATCAGGTGTGTTACGTGGGGCATCAGCACAACATGGTAGCGGTAATATCAATTTTGTGACCGGTACGGCTCAGATTAGCTTAACTAATTTGCCTGATGTGGGCTCAGCGGTCATGTGGGCATGGGGTACACGTGCGACTTACTTTAACCGTGCCGGTGGTAGTGCAACTGCCAAGATGTTGTTGCAACTGTCAGATGATGCTGATCCTGCAAGCTTGGCGCTAGCATGGCATACGGACACTGATAAAAAAGCGGTATCTGATGCGGCAGGGAATATCTCAGGCGACTGGACAGGCAAATATGATGCAGTTAATCGTCAAATTCGCATTGACACAGGCGCAAACTTTAAACATCCGCCTGGCGTGCTTGACATCACCGTAAGTTACAACAAAGGCGCTAAAATCCACCAAGAACATAAAGCTCCACTGCGGGACTCTACAGGCAAAATCACAATTGATTTGGGCGATGTGCCGATTAAACCAAATACGTTTAAGCTACGGTGGAATTTACTCATTGAGAACTACGACTTAAAAACTCGCTATGTTAGTTTTGTTGACCCTTATAAGACGGTACGTGATGATGGCAACGGTAAGTTAAAAGACGAAACAGGTGTTGAAGTCGGTACGATTGATTATGCTGCACGTAAAGCGACATTTAATCCAGATACCACAGTGCAAATCCCTAAGTCTGTATATAAGTGGGTGAACTATGCGGCGGGTATGCAACGCTATATCTTTGATCATTACGAATATATCTCAGCCGGTGCATCAATGCCGATTGATGAGTCAGGTTTGGTCGAAGTGTGGTTTTATGATACATCGCCACAATCGCAAGTGGTTGAGCAGTTAACGAGTGGTACGATTGAGATCGATGTATTGCCTTACAATGCTGAAGTTATTGCGCCAAGCAGTCTAAACATCAAATGGGGTGCGAAAACTTATTTTGATAAGCTTGGTACACTTTATACCGACCTTGACACCAAAACGGGTAGTGCAACCACAGCGGGTACGGTTAGCTATCGAGATGGCATTTTATATTTAAAAAATTGGCAATGGACAGATGGTAGTGCGCCTATTATTACGGCATTAGTAACCAGTATTGATGGCAACCCAGTCGATGCAGTGACGTTTCGCACACCTGCCGCACCAATCCGACCGGGTAGCTTACAAGTGCGTGCAACTGCCACCGATGGCACTAAAATTACTGCGTCAGCCGCGTATAGCGGTCAAATTAATAGCACACTTGCAACAGGCACGGTTGATTTTGAGTTTGGTACAGCGAGTATCAAGTTTGGTAAGTTGGTTGATATCACTGACCAAGTCAAGCAACAAGCTTGGTATAACTCAGCGACTGACAGCAACGGCAAAACATGGCAGCCAATCCCTGTATTTGCTGAAACCATCATGTATAACGCCGATGCTTATACTTATCTGCCGATTGATTCAAGCGTTGTCAAAATTGACACAGTACGATTGCCACAAGATGGTCGTGTGCCGATTTTCCGTCGTGGCGATAGTATCTTAATTCGCAATGTCAAAACCGACGATTTAGGCTCAGCGTTTACTGGCGGGCAAACGATTAATCTATCTCGTAAAGATGTGGATCGTATCAGCGTGGTTGATGCCGATAACAAGCCAGTCTTGGCTAATTTGTGGGATTATGACTTAGATGCGGGTAGTATCACGTTTAAGCCAACTATTGATTTATCGCCTTACAAGATGCCACTGAAAGCAATACACGCACAAGAGCAGCGTAACCGTATCGTTGATTTAGATATTGACGGCACGTTGTCGCTACTGTTTGCCACAAATCGCAATTATCCGATCCAAGATACGTATGTATCGAGCCTGTTAATTAGTGACGATTTGCAAGTGCGGGTATCTGTGCCTTTTACTCAAAAATCTTGGGATAACGTATGGAGTAATACGCCAAACGGCTCACAGTTGCTCAATAAATTAAAGTTGACTGACTATCCGATGATCTTAACGGATGACGGGGCAATTACGGATCGTTGGCTGATTAAGTTTATCTCATCAAGTCAGTTTGAATTATATAGCGAAGCACTTGGTTTTGTTGGTCGTTTTGATACATTGACTGATCTTGCACCACTCAATCCAGCCACTGGCAAGCCGTATTTTACCATTGATAAACGCGCATTTGGTACAGATACGCCGTGGGCGGCGCAAGATGTTATCCGCTTTAACACGTGGGGCACGCTAATGCCCGTGTGGGTGCTATGCGCCGTGCAACCAAATCCGAATCCACCCACAGGTGAAGATGGTTTTGAGCAATATTTGTTTGGTGATACTACCGAATTAGTTTAGGAGATAACAAATGAGTTTTTTAAACCCAGTGAGCGAGCCTGTGTTGATGTTTAGCAGCACTGACACAGGTGCACCAAAAATTAACTATGCCTCGCGTGCCGCAGGCGATGTTAAAACCGTACTAAAGGCTTGTCTTGTTACTGGCTATGGCACCAAGCAGTCGGCAGGTTGGGCGATGCTCAATGAAACTGAGTTTGCAGCAGAGTTTAGCTCACCATCGATTTATATGGCTGATTACTTGTTAAGTGTTGATGATAATAGTCCAAACGAAACATTTTTTAATTACAAGTTTCAAAGTCAGCTAATTTTCCCCGCTTATAGTAAGCTTGATAAATGGATTGATTATGTCAATCGAAGCAGTGCAAAAAACACTTGGACGCTGTTAGTGACAGCACAAGGATTTTTATGGATTGAAAAATTTTTACATGAATCATTGGATATAGAGACATGCCGAGTGCTGTATTTTGGCAGGGTTAAATCTGCCTTAGTTGATGACGGCGGTAAAAATATCAGCTTTTATAATTTTGGCTGCAACGGTGGCGTGCCGCAAGTTAGTGCTTTTTTTTACCAAGAGCCGCAGCATGTCGTGCTTAATAGTTACAGTAATACGCAAAAAAATAGCCCGATTTTAAGTTTATTAAAAAAAGAATCGATTAATCGCTCAGTGATGGCAGTAGAGCCATCAAGCAGTATTTATTTATCATCTGATACACTACTTGCAGAAATGATGCCGATTATCATGACAAAGCAAAATGACGCGTCTAAGTTATTTGGCTTGCGTCAAGTGATGTTTAATAATCGCCCTGCTTTATATTTTTGCATTGGGACATCATACAATTACCCATCGCAAGATTCGTTGATCAATGTGTGCGATGGTTGTTATGTGTATCTTGATAACTGGAGTTACTGATGTTATTGCCATTGCACATCTCATTTAATACACCACAGCCATATATCGCGGGGGTAGCGGATGGCATTGTTACCGTCAACGGTAAACCGTCATCAAGACCTATTTTTTTATTTGATGCACTTAGTATGCAGCTGTTGCGTCGTGTTGCAAGCCTGCCAAGCGGTCATTATATTTTTAATGGTCTAGATGCAAGCAAGCAATATATTGTCATGTGTCGTGATCATAAAAAAGAGTATGAGCCTGTTTGTTGGGACTATGTCACTCCAGCAATTGACTTGACTATTGAGCAACAACAGGAGTTGTGGCAATCATGGCAGACAGCGTAACCATAGCCTCAAACGCACTGCCACTACCATTAACTAAGCTTATCAGTGAGCAACCGCTTGCAAGCAAACTGCCGCTTACACTAAGTCGTAAGCATAGTACGCTTGATATTGCGATTACTCCGACCGAGCCAACGGTTAAACGTCAAATCAATGGTGCGGTATTAACCCTGAGCGAAAATAATCTATCAGTGGTTAATCTAAGCAAGGGGCAGATTAGTAAAAATTTAAGCATAGCTATTGCTGAAACCGCCAAGGCTTATCGTCAGATGGGCGTTAATATCGCCGATGACTATTGGTCAAGATTACAGCCGTTCCAACCAATTGCTAACGATATCTCGGCAAGATATGGCAGTTATGTGTTGATTGACAATAGCTTTGTGTCAAGTTGGCTTAACTATCGGCTACTTGGCAATGCAACGCAAGTCAACGTCAGCGACACAATCGGCTATGCTCAAGTGTTTATCAATCGCAATGCCAAAACCGCTTTACTTGATAATAGCGTGTATGAGCCGTTGCAATCGGCGATTAATTTGTCAAATGGCATTGATAATCATCAATATGGCGCATTGATTGGTAATCGCTATCAATCTCGGACACAAAAAGCCGTGCCTGTGCCATGTCGCTATTATCCGATACCTGATACGACACCACCGCCAGTTGTCGGAGCGTGTCGTATTAGACCGCCATCGAGTCAACTGCCACTCACATTGACACGCAAGCGTAACGGTTTGCCATCGTCTGCCTTGCCACTGCCACTGATGTGTTGGCATGACCAAGCCCCTGCATTTGTCCCAGATTTACGGAGTTATATTGTGTTAAATACAATCACCGCGACACTAGGCGGCATTGCGATTGACCCCATCGACTTTAATATCAAAACCGATATGCAAAGCTATTGTTGGCAAGGTGGTATCAAAATCAGCGACAGCCAATACCGGAAAATTAAAGCCAAGCTTGATGTCGCACGTGGCAATGAGCCTTTGGTAATTGTCGTAGTCAATGGCGTGTCGTATAGCTTTATCGCTGAAGATATTAGCCGTAACCGTGTATTTGGCAATTACAGCTACTCAATCAGTGGGCGTAGCAGTACTGCAAGATTGGGGCAAGATTACGCACACAGCCAATCCTCAAATCAGGGCGGCACGATTGAGCAAGATTTGTACGCCAGTCAAATCATCAATATGCAGTTAGCTGATTTGCCGTTTAGTATTGATAGATTTGAGGTGAAAGACTGGCTGATTCCTGCAGGCACATTTAATGTCAGTAATCAAACGCCAATATCGATTATCCACCAATTAGCGATCGCCTGTGGTGGCTTTGTAATGACGGATAAAGCCACTGATAAGATATCTATATTGCCACGTTGGAAAAAGTCCGCATGGGAGTTAGCAACGGCAACTGCGGATTATGTCATACCTATGAATGTTGTCCGCTCCATCAACGACCAAAAACGCGTCAATCCACGCTATAACACGGTCACACTAATTGGCGGCACTGAAGCAAGTGAGATTTATCGCAGTCAGCAAGGGCGTGATTTGATTGCTCCGATAGATAATAGCGTACTTTACACTGATAGAGATTGCGTAGTTCCAAAAGGTCAAGCTTTGCTCTCAGACAGTGGTACACATGGGATTTATAGCTTAAAAATGCGGTATGCCGATAAATACAATATCCCACTGGCTGAGTTGGGGCAGATTTGGCAGATTAACGACCCTGAGGGGGTATGGAATGGTATTATCACTGGTGTAACGCTTGAAGTCAGTCGTGATAATGACGCAATCACAGTATGGCAGACAGTCAATATTGACAGATACTTGGACGTGTAAGATGAATTTATTATCACAGTTTCAGCAGATTTTTAATCAAGAAGAACGTGCCTTTGCCAAGATTATAGGTATCAGAAACGACGGTTTATTGATAGCGACCATGCCAACGGGGGCGGTTGTGCTACTTGAGGGCAAGGCAGAGATTGGTAAAAATGTGTTTTATGACCGTACAAGCGGGAAAGTTTTGAGTGATGCGCCCAATGTTGAATTTAATGAGTATGGCGTTTGATGTGGCTAACTGATAGAATGGATTTTATTTTGTTCTTGGAGTGGTTATGGCAAGAGGTGTGATTTGTCCGCATTGTAAAAGTAGTTTAAAGGGCGATATAAAAGTGAATGAACGGGTCGATTGTCCAGAATGTTCAAAGTCGTTTATTGCAAGGGATTTGTATATTAAAGCTTTTGAAGATAGTACACCAAGCTTATCTAATTTTTGGTCAAATTATAAAAATACTTTAATAAGCTTGGGGATGGTATTATTAGCTTTGACTGTATTTATTGTATGGTTAAACTTACCTGATAGTGTAGAGTCAAAAACGCCTATAATGAATGAAGATGGTACGCGCCAAGGTACTAGCCAAGATGCGAATTACTTTAGCAGTTGGGATGGCTCAAACCCTGAGTTAGTAGCCTATGTCAAAAAAGGCATGAAAGACCCAAGCAGTTTTGAACATGTTGAAACACGTTTTAATGACAAAGGTGACCATTATGAAATCTATATGCAATTTCGGGGTAAGAATTCTTTTAATGCAATAGTTACACAGCAAGTTATTGCTGATTTTAATAAATCAACAAGAACACTTAGTAATATTCAAGAGCGTAAATAACTACTGAACGACTTCAACTAACTTTTATACTCTCAATCTATCAAACTAACCCTATTTGAATAATAGGGTTTTTTATGGCTAATTCCGCAAATTTTGAAGCATCCTTACGCATTAAAGCAGGGGTAGAAGGCACTGACAATATCAACAAACTAGCCGAATCTATCAGTGAGGCGGGGCTTGATGTCACCCACTTAACCGATGAATCGGCAAAACTTGCCAAGCAATTTGGCGAAATTGAACAAAAACAAGCGTTAATTACTCAATTTCGGGAATTAAAAGCCGCGACAACCGAGGCAAACACGGCATGGCAACAAGCCCAAGCCGCCACGGCTGACTATGCCAAGCAAATGGACGATGCCCGCGAACGCGCTGATGCGTTAAAAACATCGCTTAAAAACTCGAGTGAAATGTCACAAGAAGAAGCCAAAGCCACACGTGACGAATACAAAGCGACCTTACAAGAACTTAAAAACCTTGATACTGCCCATCAAAATAGTATCACACGCTCAAGTCAGCTCAAAACCCAATATGAAGGCCTAAACTCAAGCCTTGTGCGTACCCGCTCGGCGATGCACGATGTCGGGCTTGCCACAACTAATCTAAATGCTCAACAAAAAGCGCTTGAAGAAGAAAGCCAAGCCGCTAAACAATCTCTTGCTGAATTGACAAGTGAAGCGGAGCGCCTCAACGAAATTGCTAAAGCTAAAATCGCGTTGGGCATTGATACCGATGATAAGGCGCGCCAGCAACTCGAAGAAATCAATCAAGCCTATGAAACATTGCGCGCTAGCGGGACATTGACTGAAGAAGAACTGGCACGCGCGACACAAGCACATACTGCAAAAGTCGCGGAACTTGAAGAAGCCTTGGGCGAAACAAAGCCAAGCCTTGAAGATTTGGCAGGGGAATTTGGCAAAGTCGTTTCAGCGGCTGGTGGCTTGACATACGTTACTAAGCAAGCGATTGATTTTGAAACCGCCATGTCGGGCGTCAAAAAGATGGTCGATGGCACGCCAGAACAGATAGAAAAACTGTCGCATCAAATCCAGCAGATGTCAATTGATATGGGCATGACAACCGATTCGATCGCCGAAATATCAGCGATGGGCGGCGGTTTGGGTGTGCCGATTGAAAAACTTGGTCAGTTTACCGAAATGGCGGGAAAAATGTCGGTGGCATTTGATATGTCTGCTGAATCAGCAGGCGATGCAGCGGCTAAGTTATCCACCGTTTTTGATATACCCATTGAACAAGTGGGTGGTCTTGCTGATTCAATCAACGTATTAGGCAATACCACAGCGGCTAAAGAGTCAGAAATCGTTGATGCGATGCTACGTATTGGCGGCAATGCTAAGCAATTTGGCTTGGCAGGTGAGCAAGCGGCGGCTTTGGCAGCGGCGATGATATCGCTTGGCAAACCACCCGAAGTGGCAGCAACGGCGATCAATGCGCTTTTGACTAAATTGCAAACCGCCAATGTGCAATCAGATGATTTTAAAAACACGTTGTCAAAAATCGGTATTAATGCCAATCAAATGGCAGATGATATCCAAAAAAATCCACAACAAGCTTTGTCAAACTTTTTACAAACGCTTAAATCAATGGACAGTCAGCAACGCTCAATTACTACGTTTAAGCTATTTGGGCAGGATTATGTTGATGATGTTAATGCATTGGTTGGTAGTCTCGATAGCTATAATAAAGCGTTGGACTCGGTCAAAGATAAGTCATCCACGGCTGGGGCAATGCAAAAAGAGTTTGACGCAAAGACGAGTACCTCTGCTCAGTCTATTGAGCGAGCTAAGCAGGCAATCACAGTCTTGGCGCAAACCGTGGGTAAAGATTTATTACCGGTTGTAGGATTGGCAGCAAAAGCAGTTGGCGGCTTGGCGCAAGGTATTGGCGAATTTGCCCAAGCGCATCCTGTATTAATGCAAATTGGCGTGCTATTGGCTGGCGCACAAGTGGAGATGGTAGCCTTTCAAAGTGCAATGAACTTAGCAGGTGCAGTGGGATTAAGAGCTTTTGGCGAAGTGAGTGCGGGTGCAGGGACTGCTGCGACGTCAGTTAATCTAGCAACCGCAGCCGCAGGACGTTTTAACGTGGCAATGAGTGCAATGGGCAATGCAGCTCAATCTGTATTGATCCGTTTACAAGCGTTTCGAGCGGCGGGTATCTCAGGTTCGTTATCTGCATTGGCTGGGCAAATGATGTCGCTTAACGGCTTATTTGCCGCTGCCGCAGGTTGGTCAATCGGTACGGCATTGGGTGAATCGCTTTATAAAAATAGTGAGTTAGCTCGCAGTCTTGGCGATCATCTAGCCATGATACCTGCTGCTATTAATTCAATTGTAACAACAGGTGGTCTTGATAAATTTAATCAAAACTTTGAAACATCGGCAGAATCAGCTAAACGCCTTGCCGAAGCTGAAAAAGCCCATGCCAAAACCATTGAGGGCAAAGCCGAAGCGTATCTCAAAGCCGACCAAGCGGCTAAACAAAGTCAGCAAACCAATGAGCAACTTGCCGAAAGTATCAAACAAACTGATAGCCAAGCCAAAAGCTTGACCGTTCAAATGACTGTGTTAAAAGATAGCGGTCAAGAAAATTCGGCTGAATATAAAAACCTTGAAAATCAATTAAATAGTACAAAAGACAAGCTAACCACGCTCACCGATGCCCATGATAAAGCCACAGGTGCGACCAAAAATAATTCAAAGTCTAATCTGCAACTGGTGAATGATGTCAAATTAACCGAAGCCATACTCGAAGGCTTGAAAAACAAGCTTGCTGACATGGAGGCAAGCGGGCAAAAAAATACAGAAGGTTATAAGAATTTATCTAAAGAGGTTGATAACACAAAAGACAAATTAGCCGCTCTAAAAGCTGAAGCTGAAAAGCAAAATCTGGGTGACGCTTTAAAAACTGATCTTGATAAAGCATCTGAATCTTTTAAAGCATTGGGCTTAGATGCTGAAGAATTTGCTACAGGGATTGACAGCAAAACCAACCAAGCTTTAACCGCTTTTGTCGATATCGCGCACTTAGCGGATGGCGATACGCGCAAACTTGCCTTGGCATACAATGCGGCTAAAGACGCCGCAGGGGACAACCAAATAGCACAAGCGGCACTTAATGGCAAACTTAATCAAGTTACTGAGGGCAATAAGCAACTTGCCGATGCGGTCAAAAAAGCCGCCAAAGAACAAAAAGAAGCTAAATCCGCCGCTGAAGAACAAGCCGCCGCCCTTGATAAACTTGGCATCAGTATGGAAGATGCCAATCAAGGGATGAGCAAAGGCGGTCAAGAGATGGTGCAAACGCTCAAAGCAGGTATCACCGCCATCAAAGAGCAAGCCACGTCTGCTGACAGTCTTAAAACATCCTTACAACAAGCCTTTGAACAATCCATCGGAGCAGCTAAAACCAAAGCTGACTTTGAAGCACTTAAAAAAACCATTGCCGAGACAGGCACGAAAAGCCAGCTTACCGCCGAACAAACCAAAATCCTTAAGGCTGGTATTGCAGGCGGCGCGGATGCCGCCAAGGCTGCTAAAGATGAAATCGAAAAATCAACCAAAGCATTAACTGATAACGCGCAAGCCAGTGATAAATCGGCAGAATCTAATCAAAAAGTCGCACGATCATACAAAGACGTAGGCGATGCTGCCAAAGAAGCTGCTGACAAAGCCAAGCAAGCCGCTGAAGAGCAAGCGCAAGCTGAAAAAGCTAGTTTAGATGGCATTGCTCGTTACGTGGATAACTTCACTGCCAGTATTAGCAAAGGCTTGCAAAACGTGGGTATCACAGGTGAGCAAAGCATTAAAATCATGAATAAGGCGCTTGCTGAACAAGCCTACATCATGAGCGGCTCATGGGATGGGTTCTTTACAGGATTTGCACGAGCTCAAGAGAATGTCAAAGCAAGCATCGATGGCTTTAACCGTATGCGGGACAGTGCCATCAACATGACGCAAGCCCTAGGCGGAGCAAATGTAGGGGTTAATGAGTTAGCCGATGCCGAACAAGCTCTTTATCATGCCCAACAAGCTAACGTCGATGGCATGGTGCGGATGGATAGCCAGACGCTTGATAATCTTAAACGTCAAATCGACAGTACCCGCCAAAAACTTGATGATATGGCAAAATCTGCTAGAGATACAGCCGATAACTTAGAGGCTGACTTAGCACGTATCAAAGGCAACGACGAAGTAGCCCAAAAACTTGAGCAAACTCGTAAACTTACTGAGCTGCAAGAAAAACTTAATGATGCACAAAAACGGGGTAATAGTGAAGAAATTGCCCAACTAACCCGCGCCATCGAACTGCAAAAGCAAATCAATGCCGAACAAACTAAGCAAGCTGAAGCTAAAAAACAGCAAGAGCAACAAGCGCAAAAACAGCAAGAACAAAAAACTGCCCAAGCCAAACCTGCGCCTACCCCCATACCCGATCCAACACCTACAGCGACTCCTACGCCTACAAGCAGCGCCGCGGGTAACAATCCCAATATTGCCTATTACGCCAAGTTAACTGCGGATGAGATAGCAAAGGTCGAAGATCGAGCGATTGAAAAATTTATGAAAATGCTACAGGACGAACTTAAAAGGCAAGCAAGATGATAAAATTAAACCCCATTTAAAGGGTGTTTAAATGAGGTTATTTACTGGTTTATTTCTTGCGTTTAATACTGCATAATTATGCACAATTAAATGCAAATCGCTATTTTTATTATGCACAATTAAATGCGATTTTATGCACAATTAAATGCGACCTTACAATTCACAACATCACGCTATTAAATTTCATTGTAAAATTTTCCAATTAAATTTCGCTTTTGCATGAAAAATGGCTAAATCTTGCTTTTCTTCGTTAAAAACTTGTCTGATAGAATAACTATCATCCAAGTTTTTGCCTTAAAAAGTGGGCGATTTATCTCATTTTTCAACGCAAAGACATTGTGAATACAGGTTCTTAGTTTTCAGGTAAGTGCTTTGTATGCCGTGTCGCTATTTTGGCGATAATTAAGCGATTTACCCGCTAAGAGCATAACAACTTATAATAACCTAGAAATTATTTTTCTAGCCTTTACGCTATACTGACTTTACTAAACCATAGACTGTTTTCTAAGGAATGTTATGCCCACCCTCCCTGCTCAGCTATGTGCTATCACCTTCCAAGGTAACGCCAGTAACGAACTACAACAAGATGCGTTTTTCTTTATTGATGCCTGTTATCAAGAAAGCTTAGGTATTATGTCTGTCATCGCTTGTGACTAAGAGTTTTGTGTCGCGGTATCTGATGGTGTCGCAGAATCAACATTATCTCAATACGCCAGCCAAGCCGTGGTAAAAGCCGTAGCTGAAGAATGGCAAGCCTACCTTGACGAACCCAACGCCCAAAAACCGAGGATGAATATTGAACGAATTTATGAAAAAGTCGCCACTTCGCCACGCAAATATCATGGAGCAAGTGCCACACTTGCTCTACTTTATCGCCCGATAAATTTACCAAATCAAGTCGCCATTAAGCATATCGGTGATAGCCGTGTTTATTTGCAACGGGACGGTAAATGGCGATTTCTCACCCGTGACCACAATGTCCTTAATGAATTGCTCGATGAAAAAGCCCAAGGCGAAGGTAAGTCCGTTGATTTTAGCGACTATAATGCCGAAGGAATGGCAGGGTCGCTGTATGTCTTGACCGAGTGTTTAACCATTGATAGCGATTTTGATAGTAATCCTATGCCAAATTATGACAGTCAAACTATAAGTGTACAGGCAGGGGACTGTTTGGTGGTGTGTACCGATGGGGTGCATGACCTTGTGCCGTGTGATGAATGGCAAATAATTAATCATCAGACAAATTTGCAAACTTGGCTTAAAACTTTACGCAAGCAAATTTATGCGTCAAAAGGCAGGGCTTATGATAATGCCACAGCAATTATTATTCGACTTGGATAAAAAATTATTTGCGAGGTAGAAATAATAGGCAGAACAATGCAAAAATTCAACTTTAGGAAACCCCAATGACTAATCAAGAAAAACTTACCCAATTCGCCCAATCTTTGCAACAAGCAGACGGGTTACTGATTACCGCAGGGGCGGGTATGGGCGTGGATTCTGGCTTGCCTGATTTTCGGGGCGACAGTAATGGTGGGGGCTTTTGGAAGGCTTATCCACCGTTACGCCACCTCAAAAAAAGCTTTGTAGATATGGCAACGCCCGAATTATTTAACACCAACCCTAGACTGGCATGGGGATTTTATGGGCTACGGCTAAACGCTTATCGCACCACCACACCGCATAACGGCTTTGGCTTGCTAAAAGACTGGGCGGAAAAATTACCCAAAAGGGCATTTATTTTTACCAGTAACGTGGATGGGCAGTTTCAAAAGGCAGGTTTTAGCGAATCGCAAATCATGGAATGTCACGGCTCAATTCACCATTTGCAATGTAGCCAAAACTGTCATCGTGAGATTTGGTCTGCCGAGAGCTTTAACCCTGTTGTCGATGAAGAAAATTGCCTACTTATCAATGAATTTCCCAAGTGTGCGTTATGTGGCAGTATCGCCCGCCCCAATATTTTGATGTTTAATGACTGGCAATGGCAGGATGAACGCACCGCACAGCAAGAATTTGCGTTAAGTCAATGGCTAAAAACGGTTGATAACCTTGCGATTATCGAAATGGGAGCAGGCACAGCGATTCCAAGTGTCAGGCGGTTTGGCGAGTCGGCATTGTATCGACAAGGCAAAGCGGTAAGCCTGTTACGGATTAACCCAAGCGAACCGCAAGTGCCTGATTTGCCGAATTGTTTTGGCGTAAGTTTGGGGGCGAAAGAGGCTTTGGCACAATTAAACACTTATGGCTAATTCCAACCTATAAAATATTTTTATAGCCTGTCCTTTATAATTCCCCTATTCAAATTAAAATCCCTATAAAAAGTGAATCTATGACAACTTTACCCCCTATCAAATTCCATTCTAGTCTCACAAAAACTGATAAAGAGGGACAAATTTATTATTGGCTAGACCTATATCAAGCCAATTCTCAAACCAATCACAAGGCGGTTATCACATTCTTTTTAGCGGATAGCGACACCGATTCAGCAGATTTGATGCAGCATAAACAGCAAGTCGAATCCGAATTTTTGATTGCGATTCATACAGGTGAAATTAAGCCTGATGTACTGTCAATAACTGATAATATTGTATATTGCAAAACAAGTGAGGTCGTAACTGTACTAAAAACTTTTGAGCGAATGTTAGCGGAATATGCCTTTATCTGGATTGACTTTCAGCATTTAATTGATGTTTTAAAAACGTCAAAAAATTGGTACTTTCAGCAAAGTTCTATTGCTAAAAGCGATAATTTTGATAACTCTATTGGGCAAATAATGGGAAAATTACCTATTCTAAGTTCAGACATAAAAGTCGTCTTAACCTGTGCGGTTGTGCCTTCTGATACCAGCTATGAAATACTTGAACAAATCAATCAAGCAATAACAACGCACTTAAAAACCCCTGCCATTGAGCAATATCAAGCCGTCAATTTTGACGATAATTTGCAAAATAGTGAAAATGATTGTTGGTTAGGCATTTTTTTCATAACTGATTTGTGACTGAATAAAGGAAAAATAAATCGATTCGGTGATATTTTTATATCGTGATAGTTATTATCAAAAATCTTCGGCACAATATCCGATAAACCCAAATACCCAAGTCACTATCGCCAAAAATTCCCAAAAGGTATTGGGTACAGGTGATTTTATTTACGACAATGAACAAGGTAATTTTTAATTTTTTTAGGAGTTATATTATGGCATTATTTAGAATACATATTCGCCCACAAGGTGGAACAGCTAAAGTTAGTGAAATCTTCAATTATTGTAAAGAGAATAATATTTTAGGGGTAGGTTGGCGAGTAGAAAATGTTGAAAACACAACAGATTGGAGTGTTTATTATCAAAAAGCGAAAGATAAATACAAGGATTTAAGCCGTTGTAAATATATTAAGGATAATATAAAAGCCAACGATTTAGTTTGGACTAGAGCCCCCACTGTCAGAATAGTTGTCACCCCCACCTAAACAACCCAAATGGGGGTCAAAGGAGACAACCATGGCACAATACAGCCCAGAACGCAAACAAGCCATACTCGACAAACTTTTATCACCCACACTCATTAGCATAGCACAGCTTGCCCGAGACGAAAACATCGCCGAACAAACCCTGTATAATTGGCGAAACCGAGCCAAACAACAAGGAAAAACTGTGCTAACCAACTCCAAAACCCAAGAAATAAGCCCAGAAACCAAACTTGCCATCATCATCGACACCGCTAGGCTTAACGAAACCGAACTTGCCGAATACTGCCGTAACAAAGGACTCTACCCCGAACAAATCGCCCAATGGAAAGCACAAAGCTTGACAGGC
>ERZ501005.73-NODE-73-length-24672-cov-7.000447_pt1 | contig 24672 bp, 19 predicted proteins | sample MGYA00248830_ERZ501005 | MGnify/ENA primary metagenome ERZ501005 (study PRJEB25958, sample SAMN03398565) | human skin metagenome | study: EMG produced TPA metagenomics assembly of the Human Skin Microbiome Metagenome (human skin metagenome) data set. | reverse complement strand
GTTTAAATTCCAAAGAAGTTAGACGAGTGACGGGAACTTAAAGGGACGTTTGGCAGGCAGACTCTCACGAACGAGAGAGGGCCATCAAGCCAAATTCGTCAACCGGGCGATGGCAAAGAGTTATGGTAATATCCATATAAATATAGCGCTTTGCTTCGGGTTGTGGCCACTCAACGCTCGTTTTCGGTTGCGCGAAGAATTTACACGTTTATAGTGTGTTGATGCCTCCCGGTGAGCCGAATATTCCCACGTTCCATGCGCTAGATTGGTTTAACATCTACGGTCGGGGCCGCATCGCTGTCGTCAAGCTTGACCGTGATTCCACCGACTTCGCGCACCTCATCCGCCAGAACGTCAGTATCGATGGTGTGTTTTATCGCTGCCTCGCCGTCGAGCAGCATCCGATCGCAGCACATTTCTATGTCGGACAGCCCACCGGACTGATGGTCGAACGACTGGAGGAGCGATGCGCCGTCGCCGCCCTCCCCCGCTGATCGCCGCGCTTGGTGCGATCCTGTCGTAGATCTGGCGCGCGCTGACCGGCCCTTGCCTGCCCTACGGGTGGAGCCGTGAATTCATCGCCAGTCCGACTCCGGAATGGAAGCGCCTTCGTCACGACGCCTTGGATGCGAACGATGGACGATGCGAATTGTGCGGACGCGACAAGCATCACGGTACCTGGCTCAACGTCGATCACATCAAGAACCGTCGCGACTTCCCGCATCTCTGCCTGAGCCTGCGCTGGCTGCAGGTGCTCTATGCCGACTGTAATCAGGGCTGTGGGAACAGGAGCCACCGCGACTGGCTGCCTGCCAACCACCCGCACCGACAATGATGCCTTGATGCCTTGATGCCTTGATGCCTTAATGCCTTAATGCATCCTTGCCTAATTGCCTTCATGCTCTTTGCCTAATGGCTCAGTTGCCTTTTGACCTTTTGCGACGGTCATGCACCATGTCCGCTTCCGCGACGTGATAGCCTGCCTTAGCTAAGGCTTCCATGATAAGGAAGGTCTTGGTGACCCGGCGCTCGGCGGCTTTCACGGAAAGCTCATCGTCCAGGTACTGCGGGATGTAGCCGCGAATGCTGACCACCGGGGCGATCAGCGGCGGCTCTGGCGTGGGAGCGGGCGTCGGCTCGGGTGCCGCCACTGGAATGTGAGTAGCTGCACCCCACTTCTCGCCGATGCGTCGCGAGTTGGCTTCGATCTCCTCATCGGTCGCCGGGCCATCAGAATGCTTCTTCAGCTTAGCGCGCGGGCGCAGCTCGTCGTTGATCGGGGGAAAGTCGCTCATGCTGATTCCTTCACCTGCAGCCGCTCCAGTACTTCCTTCGTCACGGCCGTCACGTTCGCCGCCGCCGCACTCTTGGGGTCAACCTGCCTGGGCACCTTGCCGGTCAGGTGGATCTCACGGAACGCCGCCCGCTCCATCAGGGCGCTTTTCAGGATCGGCACCTCCTCCCCTTCCATGCTCTGACGGATGTGCCGCGATACCCGGCTCTCGAAACCCGGCAAGAAGCGCGTCCAGACCAGCGCCCTCGGGATCGGCATCCGCGCCAGCTCCTCGGCATCGTCGATCTGAGCCACCGTCTTCATGGCGTCGCGGGCATCTGGCAACGACGGCTGGGTCGGCACCAGTACGAAGTGGGATCGCTGCAACGCCTTGAAGGCCAGCGTCGAGGAACCACCCGGCAGGTCGATCAGCACTAGGTCATTGTCCTTCTCGGACTCTCGCAGCTTCTTCAGAACATCAGCCTCTCCGATGTCGGGAAGGATGGCCAGGTTGGGCAACTTTGCCTTAAGGCCAAATGCCGAGGCGTGCTGGTTTAGATCGCAGTCGAGCAGCGCGACCTTGTAGCCATCCAGCGCGAACTCCGCGCCGATCAGCAGCGCCAGAGTGCTCTTACCGCAGCCGCCCTTCGCACTGGCGATGGATACGACAGACATAGCTCCTCCTGAGCGGTCAGGCGGGCAAAGAGGTGTCTTTGCCTTCAGGCAAAGAGCGTGAAGGCAACTAGGCAAAGATGTCAATTCAGCCGGAAGGCAACTGTCTCAAAAAGCCTGAAAGCATAGATGCATAAACGCCTTAAGGCATGGAGGGATGATGGCTTTCAGGCAACGAGGCAAAATTGCCTAGATGCCTTCACGCAACAAGGCATTCATCCAGCCCAGCGTTCGCCTCACCATAGCAGCGGCTTGCTGATCTCGACGTACACCGCCATGTCGTCGCCTTCCTCTGCCGCCTCGAACTCGGTCAGCATTCTGGCGCTTTCCTTCCGCCTGAACACTTCCAGCCACGCCAGCGACCGTTCCAGCGGCACGCCCATCTCGGTCAGATCCAGCGCCAGCTCTTCGATGCGGGCGCGGATCGTCAGCTCGGCTTCCATGGCGCCCTCGAAATCGCCGTCGAAAAGCATCAGCCGATGTCTTCCAATCCAGCGATAGATGGAATCGAGACCGCACTCGACGTGGACGTCGTCATGCGAAATGCCGTGGAAGCTGATACCAAGCGCCGGCCCGTACTCGTAGAACCGAACGGTCAGGTCTTTCGGCATGGTGCGTTCCTCCTGCCGGTATCGCATCATGGCAGGGCAGGGGAGGGCAAGCGAGCGAAAGGAGATGGCGGACCGCCTCGGCTCCTCAGATTTTCCCATGATGAAAAATCGCCCGAGGCGGTCCGGTCCGGAGCATAGCAGGGACGCTACACCGTTGATCCCCGTCTAGCAGCCTGTCGGACTTAACGGCATAGGGCGGACCTGATAGAATCAGAGCATGTTTCGAGAGGTTTTTCAGGCTATTTCCCGATGAGCAACTTCCGCCCTGTTGATCGCGACACCGGTTTTCTGCTGCCGCCGTCGGTTGACGAGTGGCTGCCGGAGAAGCACTTGGCGCGCTTCGTGGTGGAGGTGATCGACGGCCTCGACCTGGGACGGATGGCCCAGGCCTACCGCGGCTCCGGTTCGGCCTCCTACCACCCGTCGATGCTGCTGGGCATCCTGGTGTACGGCTACGCCACGGGGGTGTTCTCCAGCCGCAAGCTGGAGCGCGCGACCCATGACTCGGTGGCGTTTCGCTTCATCGCGGCGAACCAGCACCCCGACCACGACACCATCGCGGCGTTCCGGCGGCGCTTTCCTGGGGAGATCACGGAGCTGTTCGTCCAGGTGCTCGAACTGGCGCGCGAAATGGGCCTGCTCCAGATGGGCACGGTGGCGCTCGACGGCACCAAGATCCACGCCAATGCCAGCCGGCACAGCGCGCTGTCCTATCAGCACGCCGGAAAGATTGAGGCGCAACTGAAGGCCGAGGTCGCCGACCTGCTGGCCAAGGCCGAGGCGGCCGACCGGGCCGACCTGCCCGACGGCCTGTCGATCCCCGACGAGTTGGCGCGGCGTGAGGAGCGCCTGAAGAAGCTGGCCGAGGCGCGCGCGATGATCGAGGCCCGTGCCCGGGAACGCTTCGAGCGCGAGCAGGCCGAGTATCAGGCCAAGCTTGCGGCGCGCGACGCCAAGGCCGCGGCGACCGGCAGGAAGCCCAGGGGCAAACCGCCTGCGTCGCCGACCGAGGGGCCCCAGCCGACCGACCAGGTCAACCTGACCGACGCGGCGTCCCGCATCATGCCGGTGGCGGGCGGCGGCTTCGAGCAGTGCTACAACGCCCAGGCCGCGGTGGCGGCGGGCAGCCTGCTGGTGGTCGCAGCCGACGTGGTCCAGGCGACCAACGACAAGCAGCAGCTCGAGCCGATGCTGGGCAAGATCGCCGCCCTGCCCGCGAACCTGGGTCAGCTGGAGACCCTGCTGACCGACACCGGCTACTTCAGCGCGGCCAACGTGCAGGCCTGCGGGGCGGCCGGCATCGAGCCGCTGATCGCGCTGGGCCGCGAGGCCCACCATCCCGGCTTGGTCGAGCGCTTTGCCGCGGCGCCGCCCGCGCCGGATGATCCGACCCCGGTCGAGGCCATGGCGCACCGGCTAAAGACGCCGGAGGGCCGGAAGCTGTACGCCCAGCGCAAGCACACCGCCGAACCGGTGTTCGGCATCATCAAGTCGGTCCTTGGCTTCCGCCAGTTCCTGCTGCGCGGACACGACAAGGTGCGGGGCGAGTGGAACCTGGTTACGATGGCGTGGAACCTGAAGCGGGTGTTTGCCCTGGTTCCGGCGAAATGAGGCCGGGATCACCCTGCGTTTTGGCCCCGGCCGCATCCTGATACATGCGCAAAGGTGCGCCACCGGATGAAACGAACGGCGGAACGACCGCCGTCACCAGGAAAACGCCAGGTCAGCCGGTTCGGCGAGCCCGGTCACCGCCGATCTGAGCGCTTGACTGAAAACCTCAGTCCGACAGGCTGCTAGAACAGCGGATCGGCAGGCACGTCCAGTTCCAGCACCCCCTGACGGGGCAGGGCGTGGACGTAGTGATAGCGATACGATTTCCTGCGGCCTGAGCCCATCGGTTCGCAGCGCCACGACGCCAGCCCGCCGGCGGTCACCATATCATCAAAGGCCTGGCGGATATCCTCGCGGAACTTGATGCGCTGGCGCGTCGTCTCCTCCCAATAGTCGCGCCCGGCCAGCTCGGCGAGCGTCTCGGCATCGAGCCAGGTGTAATTGTTCTGGCTGTCGATGAACGGCCAGAAGGTGCGGGCATAGTCGGAGCTGAGCTTGATATAAACTTCGGAGTTCAGCGAGATCAGGTTGCGCGCTTCGAACATGCGCTTCACCCACTCGCCGTACTTCACCGTGACCTGGCTATCGAGGCTCACGCCGTCCCACTCGATCAGGCCGAGGATGGAGTCGGAGAAGCCAGGACCGGTCAGCCGTCCGCGCTTAGTGGCGGCCTGGTACTGGTCGAAGGTGCCGGTATAGACGCGGATGGAGACGGCGCGCAGCTCCTCCAACGCCTTCAGCAGCGTGCCGAGATTGTTGACGTGGGCCGTCTTGCCCGTGGCGCGCAGCAGGTCCTTCCAGCTGCATGCCGTGTGGAAATAGATCAGGTCCTTGCCCGGCATCTCGGGGCCGGTGATGTTCGGATTATAGGCGGGGTTCGGCTCGACCTCCTTGCGGGCGCGCAAGCGGAACAGGGCGTAGAGGATGTCGCGGTGCTGGGTGCCCAGTTCGCGACCCCGCACTTCCACGACGCTGTGCGGCCGGACGATGTAGACGCGGGCAAAGGTGCTGTCAGTGTTCAGCCCGTAGCGGCGCGGCGAGAACGCTCCGGTGCGGGCCATGGTGGACGGCAGCACGGCGGGATTAGAGCGTCCCCGCCGGTTGGCCCAGGTTTTCTCGAAGCGATCAAGGCGTTGCCGCTCCCGCTCGCTCATTGGCTTATCCATACCGCACCGTAAAAAGTGACCCCGCAATTCCGATCGGGGGATGCTAAACCGGGAACTGCGAGGTCGCCAAGCGGAAATGCGGGGTCACTTCGTGCTTTTTTCCAGACGACTATGCCAATGCCTGTCGGAAGCAGGGTCACTTTGGGCGCGAGAGTCGGATGCGGGGTCGCTTTTGCTGATGCTTGTGGATAATAAACAGAGGAGAGTCGTACGCGGGGACGCTTTTGTCGGAAGCAGGGTCACATTCCGGAAGAGCGGGGTCGGTTTCGGGAGGAGCGGGGTCACTTTGTACTGTTAACGCGTTGAACTGACAGCGCGATTCCTGCAAAGACTCTGAATAGACTGTCTATAGACAGAAAAAGACGATGGCCTGTGGATAAATTACTCCGCCTGCTCGATTGATCCATTAACCATGGCCCACCAGTGATCCCGTTCACAACGCGGCAGGTGTTCCCAATTCAGCCGTTCGCGCTGAGGCCGGTGCTGCTCGAAGTCGAAGCGCAGGTAGGCCTGACGAGCCGCCTCTTCTGCTAGGATCGGTTTAATGTTTCTTCCCATGTGACTTCCGCTGATTCGGATTTGGTTGATGCCAGCCATGATAGCTGGCGTTCTGAGCGCGATTGCTTGGCGTCTGACCCATCGTCCGGATCATGGCGCCAGTCAGCACCGTTCCGGCCGCGATCGTGCCCACCCAGACGGCGTGGCGGATCGTAGTGCGCACGTGGGCGGGCAGATCGTTCCACAGCAGCACCGGGTTGAGATTCATCGGCTTACCCCTGCACCATCTCGGCCCGGAAACAGACCGGAATGATCACGAGGGCCAGCGCGATTAGGGTGAAAAGCGGCTCGCGCATCAGGGCAGCTCCTCGACCGGCGCGTTTTCCACCACCTGGACGTAGCCATGCTGATCGAGCCAGTCGACGACGGTGGGAACGGAGAGCAGCGCTACGGTCAGAACGGCGAAGAGCCCGACGACAATGGCAGCCTCACGCATTGGTGGCGCTGTCCAGATCGCGGATGCCCTTCATCAGGGAACCATGGCAAAGTGTGGGAGGTCGAGGATGGTCTGCGGCGCCAACGGCGGATAGGTAGGCGCTTCGACAGTGGCAGCCTTTGGGACGAGCATGCGTATTCAGATCCAGCTCCGGATCGTTGGTGACGACAACAGCGTGATCAGCGAGAGCGAGATCCTGCAGTTCGACAAGGGCGACGACCGGCTGGAGGTGATCGGGCTATCGTTCGATGAAGCCAAAGCAGCACTGGTCGGCATCCAGGGAGGCGTGGTCACCGCCCAGGCGGCAAGCTTTCTGGCGCGGCATCGGAGTTGTGATCGCTGCGGCAGCCTGCTGCTGAGCAAGGGGCCGGGCCAGACCCGGTTCCGTACCGCCTTCGGCACCATCGCGCTGCCCAGTCCGCGCTTTCACTGCTGTCGCTGCCAGCCTGGGGCTGGCCAGGACCTTCGCCCGTTGAACCTGCACCTGACCGAGCGCATCGCCCCGGAACTGCTTTACCTGGAAACCCGCTGGGCCTCGCTGCTGTCCTACGGCATGACCGTGGATTTGCTGAAGGACGTTTTGCCGATCGGCAGCACCGCTGACACCTCGACTATCCGCCGTCACCTGCACAAGGTAGCCGCCCGCCATGAAGCTGACCTCAGCGGCGAGCAGTCGGGTGGGCCTGACGCGGGCAACGGCCAGCCGCTCCCGCAGGCAGCCGTCATCGTCGGCATCGACGGCGGCTACGTCCGAAACTGGCACGACAAACAACACAACTTCGAGATCGTGGTCGGCAAATCCATGGCTGCGAGTTGCGATGACCGCTACTTCGGCTTGGTCCGGAGCCAGGATGCGCAGCCCGGACGCCGCTTCCGCGAGGTTCTACGATCTCAGGGCCTGCCGGTGACTCAACCAGTCACGATGCTGACCGACGGCGGCGACAGCGTACGCGCACTGGGGGGAACTCTCGCCCGGCGCCGTAACGATGCTGGATTGGTTCCACATTGCCATGCGGATGACCGGGCTCGAGCGATACGCCAGGGGTCTGGCGCACCACAATCCCGTCGAGACGCTGGCGCTGCAGCACCGGCTGGAACGGATCCAGTGGCGGCTCTGGCATGGCGACGGCGATGAAGCCCTGATCCGGGCCGAGGGGCTGGCTGCAGATGTCGCCGCCCTGAACACCGCCTATCCCGGGCTGAAGCGGCTGATCAAGGCGGCCGCCGGATTGGCCACCTACATCGTCAATAACGTCGTGGCGATCGTCAATTACAGCGAAGGCTGGCGCAAGGGCGAGCGGATCTCGACCACCTTCGTGGAATCAACAGTCAACCGCGTGGTCAGTCGGCGTTTCGCCAAGAAGCAGCAGATGCAGTGGTCGAAGGTTGGCGCCCACCTCCTCCTACAGATCCGAACCAAAACTCTCGACAGCACACTGCGCGATCTATTCACCCGGTGGTATCCGGGCATGGCCATCAACGACAATCAAGGCCCGACTCTCGCCAGGGTAGCATGATCATCTCCCACACTCTGCCATGCTTCGCCCAGGTTGCGCTCTGCGAGCTCCACCTGGGGTCACCTCATCCCTTCAGGGGCCAATTTCCACCACTCCGCTGGACGTTACCCTGCGGACATCCGTCGGAGTCGAAGGGGGACTTGAGGCTTCTACTCCTCGAACCCTGTCGATTCAGCCTTGAACTTGAGCTGGCGGGCGTTGTCGCGCACGATGCCGACGTCCGCCTCCGCGAAGCCTTCGGGCGCTTCGGCCTCGACTTCCAGGATCAGTTTCACCTTGGCGCCGGGTGTCCGCTGGAGTTGGAGTGCGATTGCGTCCACGATCTGTTCGAACGCCTTGATCGGACGCACCATGTCGATCTCGACGGACCCGTAGAAGCGGCGGGGCTGCCGGGGGGCGGTGACGGGGTCGCCGGGTGCGGGAGGAGCCTCCGGGTGGCGGGTGTCTTCGCCGTCCGCCGTCACCGTTCCGCCGACCGTAGACACGCCGCCAACGGTGGCAGGCATCGGCTTCTGGCGGCGCTGGAGATGATCGCGGGCGACTTCGGCCCGCACCAGCACTGCAGTCGGAGGCATGAAGACCGGCGGCGCCTTCGCGTATATCAGCCCTTGGTACTCGCCGGTCGCCTCGTCATAGCCGTCGGCGAAGCCGAAGGCCGCATCCAGCTTGGTGACGGCGTCGCTGACGGCCTTGTCGAAGACGACGCGGTCCCTCAGCTTCGGCAGGTAGACATAGGTGGTGAACCAGTCCGCGACCTCGCCGACCGCCAGGTGCGGCCGGTCCTCCGGCCAGAGCGGCTTGAGATAGAGCACCAGCGCCTCCGCCCCAAGCTGCTCCTTGGCGACGCTGTCGCCCTTGGCCTTTTCGTAGACGGCGGCCGGGACGGCGGCGCGGTCCTTGGCGGTGATCGACAGGTGTTCCAGGTCGAACGGAGTGCCCGGCACCTCCGACTTGACTGGGTAGAGGATATGGTTCCAGGCCTGCCGGACGGCGTTGACCGCGCCGTCGCGGCCTGTCCGGGCTTTGTTCCTGGCGTCGGTGATCTGGGCCTGGGTCAGTTGCTGCTGAAGGCGTTCGTCCTTGACGATCGATTCCCAGGCCATTGCCCGCCGCATGGCCTCGCGCGCGGTATCGAGCAGGGCTTCGTCGGCGGCCACGAACAGCAGCGTGTTGCGGAAGCGGCGCTGCCCCGAGCGACAGCGCATCAGCGTGTGGGTCACCGTGTCGGTGGCCGCCGACTTACCCACACCCTTGCCGGCATGCGGCGTCGCCGGCCCAAGGATGACCAGCGACAGGGCCTTCGCCTCGTCGATGGTGACGGGGTCGTCCGGCACTGCGTAGATCCCGTGGAAGGAGCCTTTCTGCTTTGTATCGCCGCGCAGGACTTCCGAAATCTGCTCATCGACCTGATGGGCCGGCCAGGACTTCGCCTTGTCGTCGGCAAGGCGGTTCAGGGTCGGCTGAGTCGAGAACCAGTAGCGCCCGGCTTCCTCGTACAGATAGGTCGCGCGGTCCTTCACCTCGCGAAGCGCCTCGCCGAAGATGGCGAGCTGGTCGCCCGGTTCGGCGCAGGCCAGACGCAGGCCTTGCGAGGTCACCCCGGCATTGGGCTGGCCGACCAGCGGCGCGGAGCACAGGAAGACCGCCCGCGCCGCCCGTGTCGCCGCACGAGCCTGCGAGATGCGCCGCGATGGATTGGCTTCCAGCCGGGACGGCAGCGAACTCTCGCCGTCCACCTCCTTGTCGACCACGGGGCCGAAGGCGGGGTCCAGGGAGTAGAGCGCGTTCACCCGCACGCGCTCATGCGCGATGGGGATGCGCGCCGGCATGATCAGCGGGTCGCGGACCTGCTGCTGCCACAGCACGTCGATGACGTTCGCCATGAACCGGAGCACGCCTCGGGTGCGCTGGAACTTCTCCAGGCCGGCCCAGTCCCTGGCCAGGCGGTCGAACAGCTCGGGATGGATCGGATAGGAGATGCGGAGCAGTTCGAGATAGCGGGATTCCCTGGCTTCCGGCGGGAACTCGGCCGCGTTCTTGCGGTAAAGCTCGTGGAACGCCTTGACCGTCTCGTCCCGGTCGCGCTCGCCGTCGCTGTCCAGCGTCTGGAACAGCCGGCGGCGGATAATCTCATAGGTCTCGTCGCCGGCGGCCGGCAGCCAGGCTGACTGGAGGCGGCCGAAGACTTTCTCCAGCCGGAGCAGTGCCATCTTGCCCTTGTCGGCTCCCGCTTCCGGAGCGCTTTCCGGCAACGATCCAACGATCTGCGCGCCGGGCACCATCTTGACGGCTTCGGTCAGCGACTGGATGAAGGACAGGAACGCTTCGAACCGGTCGTCAGGAAGCTGCCGCACATAGGCCACCAGCTCGTCCAGCAGGATGACGCAGGGACCGGCTAGCCTCAGCACCTCCACCATCAGTTCGGAACCGGGGTTGGTGCGCGCGGCCTCCGACTCGGCGACGAGCTTCAATCCCTCCTCGCCCGCCAGTTGCCATGCGATGTAACCCCACAGCGTATGGACCTTCGGCCCGTCCTTAAGGATCAGCGACACGTCCGTTCCCTTGGACGAGCCGACGAAAACGGCGGTCTTCGCCTTCCTCCAGGCCGTCACGCCGGCTTTTTCCGCCAGCGGGCCGACGCCTGCGAGCACGGAAAGATCGGCCGACCGGGCAAGATGGAGCACCGCCAGCATCGTGTGCGTCTTGCCGCCGCCGAACGCGGTCTGAAGGCCGATCACCGGATCGCCGCCGCTGCCGGCAAGCCGCTGAAGGGTCGCGGTCAGCACCCGGCGCAGGCCTTCGGTCAGGAAGGTGATGCGGAAGAAACTTGCCGCGTCGGCGTAGTCATCAGTCGCCAGGCCTGCATCGACGGCGAACAGGTCGGCCGCGAACTCCGCCTCCTTGAAGCGGTTTTCCAGCACGTCGGGATGGGGCAGCGCCACCTGAATCCAGGGCTTCAAGGCCGAGGATGAAGCCTCGGCCGCGGAAAAGTCCAGCTTGAGCGCCGCCAGTCCCGTCGGAGCCGGCTGCGGCGCGGGCGCCGGCGACGCGAAACCGGAGCGGCGCTGTTCGTCGTACAGACGCTTCAGCTCCGCCAGCTCGCTGGCCGGAGCCTTCGCCGCCTTCAGCAGTTGATGCATGGCGTCTAGGTAACGCAGTGCCTCGTCGTCCTGAAGCGGAACCGCCAGATGCGCCGTGGCGTTGCGGGCCTCCAGTGCGGTGGAAGCGAAGTTCCGTACCTTCTGCTTCTCGTTACGGGCGAAGGATTCGTCAAACGCCTCGCGCCAACTGTCCAGCATCGTCTTGATGAGGCCATAGGCGTCGAGCGGCGCATTGGGCGGTGATCCGTTGGCGCGGCTGGCGTAATGCAGCCAGCGGTCGCCATGCACCGCGCGCATGCGGGCTTCGACAAAGGGCTTCACCCCCTTGGCGAGATGGAAGAGGCCGTCCTGAACGCGGCGCAGCGTTTCCTTTTCGACCGTCACGGCAGTCATTTCTTCTTTCCTCTCCGGCCGGTCAGAACAGCGTGCCCTGGGGCTTGCCGACGAAAACGGGCGTCTTTTCCAGTCCTTGCATCAGGTCTTCCAGCCTTGGCCATTCCTGCGCCAGTTCGTTATACACCAGCGCCTCGCTGGCCCAACCCTTCTGGGTGGCGATCTCGAACAGGCGGTAGGCCAGAGCACGGGCCTCCGCCGCCTTCGGCCCCATCCGCGCCACCAGCCGCGCGGCGGCCTCTCCGCCGCCGTCCTCCGCATTCAGGACGCGCGCGGTGTGCTGGACACATTCCCAGACCGTCAGCGACTTGTCGGTCGCCGGGTTCCAGTCCTCGGACAGGTCCTTTCGCTGGGTGAGCGCCGCCTTGCCCCGCAAGTCGGTGAAGACGCCACTGTCGAACAGGGCGTCGGAGGGGATGTTCTTGGCGTTCGCCAGCGTGATCAGATCGCCCGATGCCCGCGCGTCGAACCCGTAGCTGGCGAACCACGCCAGCGCCACCTGGGTTTCCTGGTCGAAGGCGGTATCCAGCTCGTTCTCGATCTCTTCCCAGACGCGGTTGATCAGGGCGAGAGCAGTCTTCACGGTCATGGCACTGTCGTCGTCCTCCAGCACCTTGCCATAGCGGGTGAAGACTCCCATGCCTGGACCGATCACCGATTGCTGCATGTCCACTGGGCCGACACCAGCCTTGCGTATAGCATCAATGGCGTCTGGAAGCTGCCGCTTTAGAGCGCGGATGAAGTCCGCTCGGGTGGCGATGGGCGCCCCGGATGCGCGCTTGCGGCAGACGAGGACGATGGAAGAAGCAAGGGCGTTTATATTTGCTTTTAGGGCATTAGTTGCCTCAGTACGTATCGGCCATGTGCCATCTACTGCTAGCCCAGCACCAACTACGGCTTGTAAAAATGACGCCCAACCGGCAGATGTAACGCCAACTTCCGCTGCCTCAGATTGCTTAAAAGCATAATATACAGTCAATGGCTCGGCGTCAGTGGCGGCCCTGCGAATGGCCTTCAATGCTTCACCCATACCGTTCATGAAGAATGCTTCGGCTTCGTCGCGCCCCCCATGTCGATAAGGTGTAGCAACCAGTTCATCGTCCTTCGGAGTAGTCAAGCGACGGAAAAGGTCAGGCCATATCTCTGCCAGAGATCGCCTTAACCAAATATAGAAGAAATCTGAAAGATCAGCATAGCCGATGTTATCGTAGTATGGTGGATCAGTTGAAATCATTACTGGTTCATTTGAAAATGTATTTTTTTGTGCGGCAAGATTTCTAATATGTCCAGATGAGCCGAAACCAAGATTGTAGAGGTTTTCTGCCACGGAAACTGCTGTGCCCGCGATGTCGCCGCCAGCTCCCGCAATTGGGTTCGTCTCTGCATAAGACCATTGCATTGGCAGGGCTTGCCGTCCCATCGCACCGGCAAGGCGTCCCATTCCAGTTTCCCAAATAGCTAGAGAGCAGGATCGAGTGGACGACTTACTTACAGCAAATGCCAAATACGTCGCCAAGGCTTCAGAATAGGCAAAAGTCCCTGTACCCCCAGAGCGCAGGGGGGTAGCATTATCTAGCAGTCCCACTGCCCGGCAATCAGTCAATACTCTTTTCCGTACGTCAGCGACCAGATCTGAAAACGTTGTTAATGCGACAATTTGACGAGAAGTGAAGATATCGATGTAGCGTCGCATCCCATAGCCAGGAGGCGAAAACCAACGTGGATTATCGGGCATTTCTACTTCAAGATCAGAAACATCAGAAGGCTTGGCGCTATTAGCAATGTCTTCGTGCTGCGAAGTCGATGGCAGGTATACTCGTCCTTGTTTTGCTTCGGCAACGATCGCCAATAATCGGGCATTAAGGCGGCCAGCGATTCCTTCCTCCCGGACGTAACTGGGAGAAATTGCTGCTCCGGTAAGGACGCATGTGAAATGCGTGCCTCTTCCCGTTTTAGTGCCCTTCTTTAGCCGTTCCTCATTCTCTTTCGACAACTCGCCCGTCTTCACCACAAACCGATACCCATCCGGCGCAGCCGGATCAATCACCGGTTCCACCCACGCCTTCTTCCCTTCCTTGGTGGAGAGCATGAACGACGATACCAGCGGCACCATGGCACCGTGGGCCGACGGATCGGGCGATCGAACGGTGCGTGCCCAAAGCCACGCGATGACGGTGGCCTCCGACCCGTCCGCCAGCTTCGCCTTCGGATAGAGATGGCCGATGCGCTTCTCCGCCTCGTCCCGCATCCATTTGCCGTAATAGCGCACGTCCTCGGCCAAGCCCTGCGCACCCTTGCCGTTCCAGACCCCGCCGCGCTTCAATTCCTCCTGCGATTTGGGGTTCACCGGCGGCATTCCGGCGAATTTCGGCGGGATCTCCACCAGCGCCTTGCCGATCAGCACCGCCACGGGGTTCAGGTCGGACCCATAGGCACGCAGGCCCAGCCGTTGCGCCTCCAGTGGGATCGAACCGCCGCCGGAGAACGGGTCGTAGACCGGCGGCGCCTTGGTCTGAAGGAAGTCCAGGATTGCGGAGGCATCGTCCATTGCCGGAGGCTCCTCGCCCAGGCCCCAGGCTACCGAGCGGGCGATCTCCCAGCGGGCCTCGTTCAGGATCGTCTCGTCGTTGGATGCCTCCCACGGCACAAGACGCCGGATGACGTCGTGCAGCCGCTTGCGTTCGGCCTCCTGCTCCTCCTCGGTCGGGAAACGGTCGGGCCAGGATGAGGGATCGTCCACCAACTGCGAAAACAGCACGGCCCGGCACGCCGCCAGAGGACGCCGCGCCCACCACAGATGCAGGGTGGAGGGATGCCCATGCCGGATCGACTTTTCGCGGGCGGAGGCAGCGTTGATGGCCTCAAGAGGTATCGAAACCTCAATGAGTTTCTTGCGGATCTTGGTACCGGTCATGCTGCTTCCGCCAACTCTTCGATAGACTTCTCGTTCCGCAGGTCCGTTACAGGCAAATGCAGACGATAGCGTTGAATGATTTTCTTGTTCACGAGAACGGACCGGACAACCCTTTCAGAGACATGGAAATACCGCGCGGCATCGAACAGCCTGCCATCCGTAGGGCTGTCGGTCGCTAGAAAGTCGATCAACGCGTCGTACGGGCAAAGGAGGCTTGCAGCGAAGGCTCTCTGAAACTTCTGCCTTGCCGTTCCCGACCGCGAAATCGGGCCTAATGGAGAATTGTTCGTCCACACCGCATCACCAAGGCAGCGCGCGATCTCGAAGCGCCGGTCAAAGCCCTTGTGGTTCCGCAAAAAAACATGGTCTCTGGCACTGTCGTCAGTTCGAAGTCTCACGCCATATGGAGCATTTTTGTATGTTCCTGAACTGCGCGAGTGAAGCACTGAGGTCTCGGCCTCTACCAGTTCAGACAGGTTCCGGTTTCGGAGAGGTCTTGATCCCGCACTAATCTGGCTTCTCAACATGCTGGAAGCAGTCTCCGCCAAGATCCACGGCTCTTCGTCCCTGCTGTCAAGTTCGCGTGAGCAGATGCGCACCGCTTGCGTGAAATTGACTTTGGCGAAGGAACTTTCCCGAACTCCCTGCACTATATTGTTCAGCACTTGGGATGCATGTTCTCCCGGCGCGGCGTAGACCGCCTCCTCAATATCCGGGGCGCTGTATCGAGAAATCAGACCCTCTAAGGAATCCGTGAGGCTATCGGGTGCTTCATCGACGTCGAAGCCGGCTATGGCTTCAAAACGTCGCCACTGCGCCACATCGGGGTCGGCCCGTTCTGCCGACAAGGCGTTAATGATACTGCGCAAAGCCTCGCGATCGGACCCGAAGCCCTGATCCGCATCCGCTGTTTCGGCAAGAAACTTATCTACAGCGGCTTCGTACGTGCCTCCGTCAATGAAAACTAATGCATTGCTCTGAAACCGAACTGGCCCGACGGTGTCCGGCGGATCAGCCTTACTGATCAATCCAACACGTTGGCCATCGCCCCAAATCGTCACACGGGGCCAAGCATATCCTCCGCCCACAGAGGAGAGTTCATGCGCCTGCTGCCACTCTGGTGTGATACATTCGTGAGGGGGCATGCATTCCCATCTGAGCCGCCACCAGTGGTCCACTAGCCAGAATGCCAGATTGGCTGGAGGGGCCTTGAGATGGTCATCGGGTTGGTCGTCGGCTCCACGAAGCAAATCGGTCAGCACAACGCTGTCCGTACGGATCATGATACCCTGCGGCTCATCCGGTTGATCGTGGTTGTCCCGACGGACGTGGATCTGAAACTCGTTCATGTTAGAACCTATAGCGGCTTTTGCAGGCCGCAGCAGCATTCTTATCGGCCTCTGTCCCATGTTGGGACGCCCATGCGTCGAAACGCTTATAGACAATTTTCGCGATTGCTTCCGAGGGTCGGATTGGATAGCCGTGATATAGCTCGGCGACCGAGTTGGTCACCGAGAGTTCGTAGATCCAGCCATTGTCATCAATAGTCCAGATACGTGTCCCAACGAGTTGAGCCGAAAGTCCTCGTGAAATCAGCTTTGGAATACGACCTCGATCAGCCCAACTGAATGAGGCATGATCATCACAAAGCGTACGATCTCCGCGGTCGCCTCTGAAGGGCTCCAGTTCGAATAGGTGGGGATGCCGCTTATGCTTGGAAGATCCTTCGTAACGTACGTTCCTATAGTGGAGGGGGACCGTATTGGGGTTCGTCAGGGCGGCGAGCCGGCGCCCATCGTGGTCTGAATTCCGCGGAGGAATTTCCGATCGCTTCTGTGGACGCCTCATTCCGGGGGCGTACCGCTGCTTGTTAGTTTCGCGATGTTCAAGATGGTCCCCACTTCCAGAAAGCTCGGTTCGCGATCGAAGAAGCGCCTGACATAGACCGGCTGCCGGGCGAATCCGCCGTCGATCAGGACCAACGCCAGGATGAAGGCATCGGGCGCGTTGAGCGACGCCAGGATCTCGTTCTTGGTCACGATCACGTCGCGCGCCTCGCCGTGGCGGCCTTTGACCTCGATCAGGCGCAGCCTGCCGGTGGCGGGGTCGCGGCTCTCGATGTCGTAGCCCTTCTTCTCGGTCGATACGTCGCGCGGCTGGTTGCCCAGGGCGCGCTCGGCCTCCATCACGGCTTCCATGGCCAGCGCTTCGATCTCGGCCCGGCTCTCCGGATCGTCGGAAAATCCGGACGGTGCGCGGGGCTGGCCGGGAGTGGACCGGGCGTCGAGCAGACCCTTGGGAACGATCAGGGCGGTGCCCTTCAGGACCGGCGGCAAGGCGGAGATCTGCCGCTCGCGGTCAAGCTCGGCCTGCCGCTTGTACAGCCGGTCGACAAGCCGCTGAGCGGTCGCCTCCGCGTTCTGGGCATTGACCCGCTGTTCCTTGCCGGCGCGCTCCTCCTCGCGCAGGCGGGCGGCGCGGCCGTCCCAGTAATTGATCTCACGGGTCAGGCGGGCGCGGACCTCGCGCTCGACCTTGTCGATCTCCGGCAGCCGGCGGCGCTTGACCTCCCCAAGGTGCTGCGGCACCAGATGGGCTATGGCATGGCCGAGCGCACGTCCTTCCACCCCTGCCGCCAGCCAGGGCGCCGCGAGGGTGTCCGCGATCAGCGCCCGTTCCTCCGCGCCGACCGGCCGGCAATCGAGATAGGGCGCCGGCCCGCCGTCGACCGCCGTTCCGTCCTCGCCCAGGAAAATGAACTGAAGGCGCTGGGAGACGACGCGCGGCTCGCCGGTCCTGGCGGTCCTGCCGTCGCGCACGGCATGCTCCAGATAGACCAGCAGGCGCGGGACGGTGCCGGGGTCGGCATCGTCCACCAGCACGCCGCCCTGCTGAAGCAGGGGCTGAAAGCGTTCCAGCACCACATCGACGACGGTGTCGAGCACGGGATGGCCGGGGGCCAGCAGGACCGCCTGGGGCTGGCCCGCGATCAGCGCCTTCTCGAAGGTGACGCGGGCGTAGCGGTCGAGCACCGGATCGCTCCGGCCGATCAGGCGGTCGCGCTCCTTCAGGGCCGCCGGGACGCGCAGGATCTCGAAACGTCCCTTCTCGCGCTCCGCCATGCGGCCGCCGAGCAGGGCGAAGGCCTGGCGGAAGAAGGCGCCGATGAAATGGGGCTGGAGCCGACGGGCATGGGCGCGTTCCATCTCGTCGCGGATGGCGCCGACCGTGTTCGGGTCCATGCCTTCCGAGGTGAGCTTTCGTTCGGCGACCAGGGTTTCGATCGCGTCGACATCGACGGCGTCGTCCACCTTGCGGAACAGACGGACCTTGGTTTCTGGCGCGTCACCATAGCGGATCGCATCCACCAGCAGCGTCCGCAGGGCCTGACCCTCGAACAACTCGCCCAGCACGTCGTAGACCTTGCCGCCCAGGGCGGCGCGCGCCTCCTCCAGCTTCTCCAGCAGCCGGCGGTACACCTCGCCCTCGCGCGTGTTGGCGGCGCACAGGTTCCACAGGTGGCAGACTTCGGTCTGGCCGATGCGGTGGATGCGGCCGAACCGCTGTTCCAGCCGGTTGGGGTTCCACGGCAGGTCGTAGTTGACCATCAGATGGGCGCCGCGCTGGAGGTTCACCCCCTCGCCGGCGGCATCGTTGGCGATCATCACCCGCACTACCGGATCGCTGTTGAAGGCGGCAATCGCCGCCCGGCGGGCCTCGCGCGCGACGCCGCCATGCATGACCACGACGGCGACCGGATCGCCCAGGCGCGCCACGATCTTGTGCGACAGGTAGTCCAGCGTGTCCTTCGGCTCCGTGAAGATCAGGATCTTGCGGCGCAGGCCGGTCACCGGATCGTGCATGATCGGATGGTCCAGGATGGAGTCCAGCTCGCGCCACTTGGCGTCCATGCCGGACAGCTTCAGCCGCAGCGCCCGCTCCTCCAGGTCCTTCAGGATCAGGATTTCGGCCTCCAGCTCGGCGAGGGTCTGGGCGGCGGTCGCCTGATCCAGGATCTGTTCCTCGGCAGCCTCGGCCTCCGCGCCGGGGGCTTCCTCGAAATCGTCGGGATCGTAGCTGGGCAGGGCGGGAGCGCGGGCGAAGGCGGCCTGATCGTCCCGGCGCGTCATCCGCTCCTCGCGCAGCCGGTCCTCCAGCCGCATGCGGCGGCGCTCCAGCGAGCGGTGGATGGCGGCCGGCGAGGACGCCAGACGGCGCTGAAGGATCTGCAAGGCGAAGCCGACATTCATCCGGCGCTTGTCGTCGCCGGTCCGGTCCGCCCGGTTCATTTCCTCGCGCACATAGGTCGTGACGGCTTGATAAAGGTTGGCCTCGGAGGGTGACAGCTCGTAGCTGGCGGTGTAGGCGCGGCGCTCAGGAAACAAGGGAGTGCCGTCGAAGCGGTACAGCTCCTCCTTGGTCAGCCGACGCATCATGTCGGAAACGTCGGCCTTGTGGACGCCCTCGCGGAACCGGCCTTCGAACCGGTCGGCGTCGAGCAGGCCCATGAATAGCTGGAAATCCGCTTCCTTGCCGTTGTGAGGCGTCGCCGACATGAGCAGGAAGTTGCGGGTGCGCGTGCCCAACAGCTTGCCGAGCTTGTGGCGCTGGGTTTCCTTGACCTCGCCGCCGAAATAGGAGGCGGCCATCCGGTGTGCCTCGTCGCAGATGACCAGATCCCAGTCCGGCGCGGCGTGGAGCTTCGCCTTCAACTCGTCGGATCGCGCGGCCATGTCGAGCCGCATGATGAGGCGGTTGCGCTCGACGAAGGGGTTGCCGGTGATCGACGCCTCGATCTGGTCGCGCGACAGGATCTCGAACGCGAGGCCGAACTTCTCGGCCAGTTCCTCCTGCCACTGCTCCACGAGACCGCCGGGCGCCACGATCAGGCAGCGCTCCAGATCGCCCCGGATCAGCAGTTCCTTGATGAGCAGCCCGGCCATCACGGTCTTGCCGGCGCCCGGATCGTCGGCCAGCAGGAAGCGCAACGGCTGGCGGGGCAGCATTTCCCCATAGACCGCAGTGATCTGATGGGGCAGCGCTTCTATCTGCGATGCGCTGACGGCCAGATAGGGGTCGAACAGGTGGGCGAGCCGGATGCGGTACGCCTCGGACGCAAGGCGCAGCAGCGCTCCATCGGCATCGAATGCGCAGGTGCTGCCGGTCTCGATCAGCTCGAACGCGGCTTCCTCGCCCCGGTAGACCAGGCGCTCGCTGACGCGGCCGTTCACCCGGAACACGAGGTTCAGGGCGTCGGCGCCGAAACGCCTGACCTGGACGATCTCGGCCACCCCTAATGGATCGAGCCCGCGGAGCCGTGCGCCCGGTCTGATATCGTCGAACATCGCCATTAAAATCACCCCCGACCGGGTTGGCCGGATGGTTTGATCGCCGATTTTCAGGGCAAGTGCAACTGTTGGCATCGTCGCTGCGTGCGGTGGAGCAAGTCCGAGACCATCTGGTCGTCTTCCGTGGTGATTTTTTGCCCGGAAACAGAATATGAACGCGGTAGGCGCGGCCGCGGCGGTCACGGAGGACCTCGATGTCCGGTGCCGCCGTGGTGGGCAGAGGTTCCAGCACTTTCAACGCGTGGCGCCGGGCGTCCGGAAGGAAAGCCCAGCGGCATTCCAAATCCGGCCCTTCCGGTCCACCGGACAGTCGAAAGGGTTCGTGGAAATTCGCTGGGTCGCCGTCGAGCCTGAAGCCGGCATCCGCGATAATTGCGCCGATCCGGTTGGCGAAGCCGGCGAGCGCGGTTCGGGTGGCCGTCAATTCCTCTTTCGTCACGGCCATGAAGGACCGTCCCCTCACGCCATCCCAGGACGGATCGAAGTTCCCGGCAACGGTCTTCGGCGCTCCCATGGATGGAGAGCCGATATCAGGCATGCTTGACAAGGTCCAGCGTTCGCCATCGCCGGACGCCGACATTCCGTTGAGGACCGCCTCCGCGTTCCTCACCATGGAGAGGACGCCATCCACCTGACGCCGCTCCAGCGTATTCTCGACGAACGGATACGCGACGTCTAGTTTCGGCAGGTTGGCGTCGTCGGGCGCGTGTCTCAGAGTCTGTTCGTAGACGAGTCGTGCCAGCCGATGCTGATCGAAATGCTACTTTGAGGAGAATGAAGGCTGACGTGTTGGAGGGCGGCAGGCTATGTCTGCGGCCATCGCCAACAGCCATCGGATCAGCCGCATATGGGCACCGCCTTCACCCCCGCCAGGACGTCTCCGGCCTCGTGGGATGCGTTCTCCGATGTCGATGCCTTCGTCGATGCGGTGCTGGTGGAGCTCGCGGCCATGGCGGCAGATGGCACCCGGTCGACCCGCTCCGGGCCAAAGCTGCCGTTGACGGGAGCGGCGCTGCGCAAGGCGATTATGGCGATCTGGTGTGTCTGCTTTTGCGGCCTGCAGTAGCGCGCCATCGGCCAGCTGTGTGACATTCCGTTCGGCACGCTGTACACGCTGTTCGCCCGCTGGACCCGGCTTGGCCTGTGGCGCCGGCTGCTCGACCGCCTGATCCAGGCTTGGCGGCAGGCTTGCGGCGATAATGCCGATCCCAGCGCCGTCATCATCGACAGTCGGTCGTGTCATTCGGCGCCGACCTGCTTCACGCGCGGCTTCGACGGCGGCAAGAAGATCAAGGGCATCAAGATCCATCTTGCGGTCGATAAGTACGGCTTTCCGCTGGCGATCAACGTCTCACCGGCGAACAGGCATGACAGCAGGGGCATCGTCCCGGTGCTGCACCAGCTTGCCGGCCGTGGCTTCAAAGGAACAGCCCTGGGTGATCTCAGCTATCGGGGTCAGCGGCTGTCCAAGGCAGGCGAGGCGCTCGGCATCGCCATCCAACCCAGCGCCGGCGGCCACGGTGGAACCTTCATTCCAGAGGGAATTCGATGGGTCGTCGAATGCTCGCTGGCGTGGGTTAGCCGCTACCGTCGGTTGAACACCATCTTTGAGCGGACAGAGGCTCACCTCGTCGCTTTCATCGAGATTGCCTTCATCTCGATCCTGTCCCGCCGCCTCGTACGCCTTGCGACCTCAGAAATCAGCGCCTGACGTCTACAAACAGACACTAAGTTCTCGAACATGATCAGATGGTGGTGAAAATGACGCCGCCGTACAACTGGCAGATCATCCCAGCTTATTTCATGTGTCGTCTCTGCAGGATCCGCCAACCCTGGTTGCCCGGCACGTTGCGTCATGTCGGCGCGACCGCCGCAAGGCGGGGTGGCTTTTCGTGCAGGGCGCTGCTGCCACGACCGGAAAGGCTGGGATTGGTCATGAAGTAGGTATGCGCGCTGGAGGCAGTGGTGCCCGCCGCAATGCGGCGGTAGCTGCCGTCCGGCTCGAGCACCCAGCTCTGCGCCTCGTCATTGAGATTGGCGACCATGATCTGGTCCAGGATCTGCCGATGGACGGTCAGGTTCTCGATCGGCACCAGCGTCTCGATCCGACGATCCAGGTTGCGCGGCATCCAGTCCGCCGATGAGATGAATACCAGCGCGTCACGCGATGGCAGCGCACGCCCGTTGCCGAAGCAGATGATCCGGGCATGCTCCAGGAAGCGGCCGACAATGCTCCTGACCCGGATGTTCTCGGACAGGCCGGGGACGCCCGGCCGCAGGCAGCAGATGCCGCGGATCACGAGGTCGATACCGACACCGGCCCGCGAGCCTTCGTACAGCTTGTCGATAAGAGCGGCATCGACCAGCGAGTTCAGCTTGACCCAGATCTGCGCCGGTTTGCCGGCGCGGGCAAAGGCGATCTCCCGGTCAATCAACTCGACCAGCCGGCTGCGCAGGGTCAGGGGGGCGATCGCCAGCTTCTCCAGCGCCGTAGGCCGCACGTACCCGGTCATGTAGTTGAACAATACCGACGCGTCCCGGCAGAGCGCCGGATCGCAGGTGAAGAAGGACAGGTCGGTGTAGATCTTCGCGGTGATCGGGTGGTAATTGCCGGTCCCGAAATGGACGTAGCTGCGGAGGCCCTTGGTCTCGCGCCGCACCACCAGTGAAACCTTGGCATGGGTCTTGAGATCGAAGATGCCGTAGACGACCTGCGCCCCGGCACGCTCCAGGTCGCGCGCCCACTGGATGTTGGCTTCCTCGTCGAAGCGCGCCTTGAGCTCGACCATCGCGGTGACCGACTTGCCGGCTTCCGCGGCCTCGATCAGCGCCGCGACGATCGGCGAGTTCTTCGAGGTCCGGTACAGCGTCTGCTTGATCGCGACGACGCCCGGATCGCGCGCCGCCTGATGGAGAAACTGCACAACGATGTCGAAGCCCTCATATGGATGGTGGACGACGATGTCCTTGGTGCGGATCGCCGCGAAGCAATCGCCGCCGAAATTGCGGATCCGCTCAGGAAAGCGGACAGTGTACGGCGGGAATACGAGGTCGGGGCGCTCGTCGACGATCAGCCGCTTCGTTTCGACCAGCCCGATCAGTCCCTCGCGGACGAAGACGTCGTCCGGCGCCACGGTCAGCCGGCTGCGCAGGAACTCGCGCAGATCGGGAGCCATGCCCCCGTTGACGGTCAGCCGGATCACGCCGCCACGGCGCCGGCGCTTCAATGCGCTCTCGAAAGTCCGCACGAGATCTTCGGCTTCCTCGTCGATCTCCATCCCACTGTCACGCAGAACACGGAACAGGCCATACCCCACCAGCGTAAAGGGCTTGGGAAACAGCCGGTCGATGAACAGCAGGGCAACCTGCTCCAGCAGGATGAAGCGGGGGTCGGCACCGGGTATTCGAATGAACCGGTCGATCTGGGTCGGCAACAGCACCACCACGTCCAGGTCGCGGTTCCGTTCGGCATCATGGAGCTGGAGCGCCAGCCCCATGCCGCGGTTGGCGATGAACGGGAAGGGATGAGCGGGATCGATCGCCAGCGGCGTCAGGATCGGGAGGATGTCGGACATGAAGCGCTCGGCGAGTGCGTCGAGATCGGTGGCCGTCAGCTCCGACGGATCAACGACCGCGATGCCGGCCTCGCGCAGCTCCTCCCGCAGCGCCCGCCAGCAGTCCTGCTGGTCCTGCATCAGCGCGCTGATGCACACCCGGATCTCGGTCAGCTGTTCGGCCGGTGTCAGCCCGTCATCCGAGACCGTCCTGATGCCGGCGCGGTGCTGGGTCATCAGACCGGCGACGCGCACGATGTTGAATTCCTCCATGTTGGCGGCCGAGATTGCCAGGAAACGCAGCCGCTCGAGAAGCGGATGATGGGGATTGGCCGCTTCCTCCAGGACCCGCCGGTTGAACTTCAGCCAGGACAGCTCGCGGTTGATGTACCGATCCCGCGGTGCGATGTCGCGTCCAGTTGCGCTGTCTTCCTGGTCTCCGGCCGCGGGAGCTGCGGCATGGCTCCGGGTCTGGTCCAACGGCGACCTTTTCATTTCAACCTCTCCCTTTTCAGCATCACCGGTTTATTTTGCTTTGCTGTTTAACCAGCCCTTTGCAAGGCTGGCATCGCTGCCGGCGTCGCCTGTGCGTCACAGGGCTATCCGGAGAGGGCGGTGCGCCGGGTATCAGGTAAACAACGCTGAGCGAGGATCTCCATATAACCAAGTATTTAAGCTGTTGGTGGCGGGATTGTCGCTTGAAAAATGGCAAAAACTCTGCAGCACAGCAGCTCTGCGCCTGGCCTGTCAGCGATGCATCAAAGGGTAGAGGGCCTGAACGCGTGGAAAAGCACGTCAGCGTACTGAGAGCCTGTTTGACTACGCAATACTATGAACGTCTCTGGCATAGACGCGCAGGACACGGCGGAAATGAGCGAGTTCGAAGGCGTCTTCAGCACTCTTGGCTTGCTGTTCGAGGTTGCGGGTCAGGCGGCGGTAGCGGTTCGTGCCAGTACCGAAGGTGGCCTCGATGCGCCAGCGTAGCGGCAGTGGAGCGAAGCCTTTGACCTCGGTCTCGCGTGTGGAAATCTGGAACTCGACCTTGTACAGACCTGAGACCGCATTGATCGTGGGCCCGGTGTAGATCGCATCGACTTTGGCGCGCTTGATGGTGAAACCATTCTCGATCGCCCGGTCCAGGACTATTTCGGCTGCCTTGGTGTCATGAACACTGGCAGGCGTGACAACGACGGCCAGGACGAAGCCCAACGAGCAACTCAAAACATGGCGCTTGAGGCCCCTGATTTTCTTGTTGCCGTCGTATCCGCGCTCCCCCTGCTGCGGGCCGGAAACAACGCTCTGCGAGTCCAGGAGCCCGGTTGTTGGCTCCGAGGTATGGCCGTGGGCCTGGCGCACCCGGCGTGTCAGATCGGCGCCGGCCTGAGCCCAGACACCGTCTGCCCGAAACCGGTCATACCAGGTGCGCACCGTCTGGTGCGGACCGAAGTCGCTCGGCAGCGCTCGCCACTGGCAGCCCGTATGCTCCAGGTAAAAACAGGCATTCACCACCTCGCGCAT
>ERZ501005.72-NODE-72-length-24770-cov-22.190653_pt1 | contig 24770 bp, 24 predicted proteins | sample MGYA00248830_ERZ501005 | MGnify/ENA primary metagenome ERZ501005 (study PRJEB25958, sample SAMN03398565) | human skin metagenome | study: EMG produced TPA metagenomics assembly of the Human Skin Microbiome Metagenome (human skin metagenome) data set. | reverse complement strand
AAGATTTTAGTCGCTTGATTTGTATATGGGTGACAACTACCTTGACAAACACCGTGATTTAGCACAAAAAGTATTAGGCTTGGTAAAATCTATACCCCAATATTCAGGAATGTCGTCTAGCATATACTTATCAAAATTTTCCTTAGAAATCTTATAGATATATGCATGGTCATCTTTAATTCCTGTATGCTCAACCAGTGGCAGTATAAAAGTTTTTGGGCTAAAGATTATTAGCAACCCTACCAACAATAGCACAAAGAATATGTCCAAAATGTATTGTAATATTGAGTTTAGATGAATTCTTAAACCAAATAATAAAGTATAGACTAGCCAAAGTCCAAATAGAGCTTGAATATCGCCTGGAATTTCTTTAAGTTTAGGTAATGTATTGAGTGGGAAACTGTAATCTATTTGGCTGAGTAAAAAATAGAAGGGAAAGAGGGTTGATGTACATAAAAAGCAGAAAAATAATGTAGTTAACATATAGTAGCAAGATTTTGCCAAAAATATTTTTCTATCGCCTTTCCAGAATATTAAAAGGTAAATGATTGCAGTTAGGAAAAAGGGGGTTAAAAACGATAAATTTATATCTTTATCGCATACTGCCAGAATAAATGCAACTATAGGAAAAGTAGCAAAACAAACAAATAGTAAAGGTATTTTGATAAGTTTAAACTTATCTGATTTGTGCTCTTCAAATTTAAAATATTTGTTTTTTCCTTCACTATACAAGATTCTTAATGGGACAGGAGCAAGACAAAATATGTATAAACAAACCCCCAATAATATGGCAGAATTAAAAATGATACTATGTGTGGTACTATCAGTAGTAACGCTAGCGTTTTTAAGGGAGCCAAAACCGATAGCCGTTATATAATTTGTAATTAGTAAATTTGTAATAACATAGGTAATAGCTGCAACACTAAAAATGCCACTGAGAAAACCAGAAGTAATTGTCTTTAGATTTTCTGTTAAAAAAGCTCGAATAGGATTTGTTTTTTCTGAGACGTTATTATTTTCAGGATCTGTCACTTGATTTATGTTGTTATCATCAGTAATTAATGCTTCATCTTGTGAGGGTAAGTTTGTCGTATCAGCCATGACTATTTCCTTAACTAATATCGTTTCATTTGAAACAAATAAGCTTTCCAATTTAGAAGAAATACGTCATTGGTTATATGCTTTGGGAAAATATCTATTAACAAATTCCTTCTTTTTGCTGGGTGTAAAACTTTATACTATTTTTTGCAATTGCTAATGTTTAAAAATAGTTCAATATAGGACTTTGCAAAGCCAACACTGATTAAATACTGTGCAAGAAAAAATCCAATTATAGCCAGTAGTATTAAAACCACTAACAATAAGCAGGTAACAAAAAACGAAAATGGTAATTTATCGAAAAACAGCTTGAGACCAAGCTCGTCTACAAACCATTGCGAGTTAATTTTTTTAGTCCAAAACATTTTTACATGGGCGTACCAATCACTGCCTAAAATTTGTTCTTGAATTGTTGCGGACTTTTGTTTTGTATCTAAATCATTTAATTGGGCGATATAGCTCGATAAATCTCCTGTTGAAGCTTTAACAGTATAAAAAAGGTTTTGTAACTGGCGTTCGATAGTCTGCAATTTGCTGGCAGAAGCTAGATAACTATCCTTTTTATCAACGTAGGATTTGATATAAAAAGAAATAATTCCAAACATGATACCTAAAAAAATGATAATACCAATGGTATTGATTATGGGATACAAGAGTCCCGCAATACCCAGTGCAGTACCTATAAATGTTAGCCTGCCAGAAGTTTTGGTCGAAATATCAACTGTGGCATAGGCTTTATCTCTACCATAACTTGTAGAATAACCTACATTAGCAATTTGAAATAATAGTTGGTCTTTTGTCATAGATTGTCTCAAAAAAATGTAAAAACTTACACTGGGAGGAAGTTATTCAATTGGAACATAGATTCTATCTTTAGCGACAACAACGCCATTTTGAATGACGTAGCACTCAACAATATGGTCGCCATTAAAACTAGCATGTTCACTAATTCTGCCATTTCCGCTATCGTTAATAATTTGACCTCGGATGCAATTTCTACGTTTGGCTTCTTCACCCCTGTTTAAGACCTTCCATTTAATAAAACTTGGTATGGTATTAGGGACATCGTTTTCTTTGATATAAAAATTTAATTCCCGACCATGCGGTAATTTTTTTCTACTACGTTTAAAGTAACGAAGAAAATCAACAAATTGCCCATCTTTTTTAATCTCAGATTCTATTTTAAGGTTATAACGAATATCGATAGGGAATTGGTTTTCGATAAATTCCTCAGTGTTTTGATAGCGTAAACTTTCTAAAGAAAGTTGAAAAGAATCGACTGCCATTTTAGAGGAGGATTTTGGAAAATTACGACCATAAATAGCTCGCCATTTATCACAGGCTTTATCATCGTCACCTAATTCAATGGCTTCAAGGCTGAGTTCATAAGCTTGTTGAGCTACTTCTTGAAATTTTGTTTTGACCTTAACATCTTGATTACTACCCAGTGCTTGATAATGGTCACGCTCAGGTTGGTCTGCTAGGAATTTAAAAAAATCCCGACTAAGCCAATCATAATACAAATAGCTCTTATTATTATAGTCAGCAGTAGATTTCAAGAAATTATATGCCAGAGTGTCAATTAGCAAGCCGCCCATCGATAAACCTTGAGTATTTTTCCAAGCCCTAATCATTTTGCACAACCTACGCAAATTTCGATTGGTTTGGGCATTCATTGCACGCATGGCATCAATTTCTGCTTGAGGTTTAGTAATTTTCCAAGAACCGCCATAATATGTATCTGGATACTTGTATGAGCCATCCTCAAGCTTAAAAACAGGCTGTACTTCAACGTAAAAGTTAGTGTATTCAACGCAGACAACAAGTCTATCTACAAAAACTGTGGTTCTCGGATATCTTAACAAAATAGCATCTTTCACTTCTTTTAAGAGCTTATATTGGTCGTTCTTATAAGTATCCCAGCTAGTCGCTGGCATAATGTAAAGCATATCTAGATCAGATATTCCATTAATCGCTGTCCAACGCCCATATGAACCTACTTGTAATTGATTGCTGGTTTTTGATTCAGTCTCACGAAATTTTTTGTTTAAAGCAGCGGTGATTTCTTGATAACGAAGCGTAATTTGTTCTTCATTAGTGATTCTAATATTTTCCAAAAAATCTTGGAATATTTGTGAGATTGACATGGATATCCTCAAATTGGAGATTAGTTAAAATGCAATATTAATATTAAAACAATATATTGTATTTATTATTCTAAATAATAACAATATATTGTTTTAATTTGAATAAATATTTAAGGATATCTATAAGGAATTGTACATAGTTCTATTTGACGGCTATTGAGATATATGAAGGTTAATTATCAACTATACTTTAGTTTTCTTAGATATTTATTGGGATAAGATATTGAATTCTTACAATGAAGAAGAATTTTTTCACAATTAGTTATTATAAATTATTTGGTAAAATGCTATTTGTGGCATCAATAGCTTCTCGATATGCTGTTAAACCATTCATACAAGCAGGAATACCTGCATAAACTGCCATCTGAATCACGACTTCTAAAAGCTCCTTTGGTGTAACACCGACATTTAACGCCGCTCGCATGTGTAGCTGTAATTGGGGCATGGCATTGCCTAAAGAAATAAGCGAGGCAACAGTCAGCATTTCTCTGGTTTTTAAGTCTAAGCCTTCTCTGCCAACCACTGCACCAAACGCATAATCTGTAATTAGTTTAGGTAAGTCTTCATCTAATTCACTTAGTCGTCCGATAACCTTATCAGCTAGACCCTCTTCAAGGGTATTCATAATTTGTTTGCCGTATTCGGTTAAATAATTTGCCTGATTCATTGTGATGCTCACTAATTATTCGTTTTTGAAGGGATAATACTTATTAGGAAAATCGAAAGCATAACTATTATGCCTGCAAATAAATATAGTTGAGATAATGAGAGTTGTGTCACAACCCATGCTCCCAATATTGCCCCTAGCCCGATTGCTAGATTAAAACACGCTACATAAATCGCTGAAGCAGGAAACACTTCTTTATTAGCCAATTTTAGAACCCAAGTTTGAAACCCCACAAAGATTCCCGAAACTGCAAGTCCCCACACTGCTAAAGAAGCAAAAATAACCATTTCTGATAAATTTTGACGATTCAATCCAAGATAAACTAAAACACAAGCGATCAAACAAACTGAAACTATAACAGTAGGCTTTAAGTGTTTGTCGATTGTCATGCCTGTAATAAAGTTACCTAGCAACCCTGCGATACCAAAAATCAACAATGCCATCGGAATATGACTGATTGAAAATAGTTTTTGCGTTTGTAACCAAGGTTCAATGTAGGTGAAAGCTGAAAAATGAGCCGTAATCACCAATAATGTTGAAATATAAATTTTCCACAAAATAGGCGATTTAAATACTTTTTTTAGAGAATCAACGCCAATTGTACTATTAGCATTGACCTGGGGAATAAAAATTAAAATACCTACAAACGAAATTACACTCAATCCTGTCATTAACCAAAAAGCATGATGCCAACCCCATACGATGCCAATATAATTTGATAAAGGCACGCCAAATACGCTCGCCGCTGAAACACCCCCGAATACAATAGAAGTTGCTACGCCAATGTATTTAGGGGGAACAATCGCCACCGCAGTTGCTCCAATAATTGCCCAAAAAGAACCATGAGCAAATGCCCCTATCACTCGTGATATTAACAACATTCCATAGGAACCAGATACGGCTGATAACACATTTGAAGCTAGTAAAATCATTATTAACAAGATTAATAGTCTTCTTTTTGCGATATTACCTAGGAGGATGGAGGCTAAAATTGCACTCAATGCCCCTATCCATGCGTAAATAGTCACCGTTAAGCCAATTTGTGCCTCTGATACGCCAAATCCTTTAGCCATTGGGGTGAGTAGCCCAACGGGTGCAAGTTCAGTCGTGACAATAGTGAATGTTGAAATCGCTAAAATAAATATCGCTAACCAATTTTTTATGGACATGGTTGTATTACTTTCTATATTCATAAGTTACCTTAATTTTAAATCAAATGTAATTCCAGCCATGTTCTTGAGCATAATGAATTAACAAAGGGTTATTTCCCACACATACAGGATTACCAGTAGCTTCTAGCATAGGCACGTCTGAAATATCATCTCCATAGCCAAAACATAGATTAGGATTGATTTTGTGTTTTTCACAATAGGCCAGAAGAGCAACTTGCTTTCCTATACCAATTGTTTGAGGAAAATTAATTTCACCTGTACATAATCCTTTAGAGTCTAGTTGTAATGAGGTGCACAGGATGTCCTTCACATTCAAATAATTCGCTATTGGTAAAAGTATAGGAAGCATGGAACCAGAAACAAACACGGGTACTATATTGTCAACTTGATGTAACTTTAGTAAATGGGGTCAGCACAGAAAACGGAAAAAATAGTACGCTAAGGAATTTTGTCGAGTATTTACAAAATTGATAATGGAATGAGTGTCTAAGAAACGGAGATTTATTAGACATATTATTTTTGAGAAATTTTAATGGGTTTATTGGGTATTATTTGTCTAAAAATTCATATATCAAATAGCGTATAATAAATCCATAATTTAGGTTAATAGACAACCTTGCTTAAAAAGGCACTTATGAAAATCGGCTATGCACGCACATCGACCCTCGACCAAAATTTAGATTTGCAACTTGATGCCTTACAAAACTGTGGTTGCGAAAAAATCTACCAAGAACAAGTTTCCTCAATTAAAGACAAACGCCCTCAACTGGAAAACTGCTTACAATCCCTTCGAGCTGGAGATGTGTTATATATTTGGCGGCTTGACCGACTGGGGCGAAGTTTAAAAGACCTGATTAACATCGTCAATCAGTTGCAAGATATCGGCTGTGAGCTGGTGTCAGTTAAAGAAAGCATTGATACCAGCACCACCGCAGGCAAACTCACCTTTCATTTATTTGCCTCACTCGCAGAATTTGAACGTGAATTGATTTGGGAACGCACCCAAGCAGGATTAGCCTCGGCTCGAGCAAGAGGACGAATGGGGGGACGACCCGAAAAACTCAAAGATTCAGAAAAACAAATGATTCGTCAGTTAATGACAGACCGTCATAACTCAGCCAATGATATCGCCAAACAATTTGGGGTCAGTCGGGCAACCGTTTACAATGTGGCAAAGGGTGTAACATTAGCCCGTTAGCTTAAATTACTTTTTTAGCAAGGTTATTGCTATGCCACGTCGCTCCATCCTATCTGCTCAAGAAAAACAAACCTTATTGGCATTACCTGACACCCAAGGTGACTTTATCCGCCACTATAGCTTAAGCGAAGCCGACCTCTCAATCATTGGACAAAAACGAAGCGATGCTAATCGACTGGGATTTGCGATTGGGCTATGCTATATGCGATACCCCAGTATTATTTTAGGGGTCAATGAATCGCCTCATCCCACGCTACTAGACTTTGTTGCCAAACAACTCAATGTAAACCCAAATTATTGGCAAGATTATGGCATACGGGAAGTCACAAGACGTGAGCATTTAATAGAATTACAACAGATTTTTGGCTTTCAAGCCTTCTCACATCTTAACTATTCGCACTATGTGGCATACATCACCGCCTTTGCCAAAGAAACAGATAAAGGTATTCTCCTAGCCCAGCACCTAGTGAATTACTTGCGTTCACAAAACATCTTACTCCCTGCGATAAATGCCATTGAGCAAATCTGTGCTCAAGCCATTACTCAAGCTAACAAAGCCATTTATGAGACCCTAACCGCTGATTTAACCCCGACACATTTGGAAAAACTCGATAAGTTACTAACCCTAAAAACAGGGACGAATCTTACTTGGCTGAGTTGGTTACGCCAATCGCCATTAAAGCCGAACTCACGGCACATGAATACTCACATTGACAGACTAAAATACTGTCTAGCTCTTGGTTTACCCGATGGCATTGAACGACGGATACATCAAAATCGCCTACTTAAAATCGCCCGAGAAGGCGGACAAATGCAAGCCACCGACCTTGCCAAATTTGAACCCAAACGCCGATATGCCACCTTGGTAGCGTTAGTGATAGAGGGTAAAGCCACCATCATTGATGAAATTATCGACTTACATGACCGCATTATTGGCAGAATTTTCAGCAAAGCCAAACACAAACACCATCAAGTTTTTCAAGAATCAGGTAAAGCCATCAACGAAGCCCTATTGGTCTTTAGAGGCATGGGCAAAGCTATATTGGAAGCCAATGCCAATCAACTTGACCTATCCAAAGCGATTGAAGCAGTAATTTCATGGGAAGCCCTAGCTCAAAGCATACAAGAAACCGAAACGCTGGTCCAACCCAATGACTTTGACTTTTTACCCAGAATCAATGACAGCTATCAAACGATTCGCCGATATGCCCCCGCCATGTTAGAAATACTGCCATTGCAAGCCACACAAGCGACCGATAGCCTAATGCAAGCCGTTGAATTGCTACGGGAAATGAAAATCGAAGATACTCGCAAATTACCCAAAAACCCTAACAAACCCATTCCCACAAAATTTATCAAAAAACGCTGGCACAAGCTGATTTACACAGATGATGGGATTGATGTGCGTTACTATGAACTATGCGTACTGTCTGAACTCAAAAATGCCTTGAGGTCAGGTGATATATGGGTACAAGGCTCACGACAATTTAAAGCCTTTGATGAATACCTTGTACCGACTGACAGCTTTAACCATAACTGGCAAACCCAACAACTCCCTCTTGGCATTGAAACCGACTGCATCACTTACCTCAATCATCGTCTAGACTTATTAGCCAAACAACTCAAAATTACCAATAAACTTGCTAAAACGGATAATTTACCTGATGCCAGCATTACCCAAACAGGCTTAAAAATCACCCCCTTCGATACCAATTTACCTGAATCAGCTCAATCTCTTATTAACAAAGTCGCCAGTATGTTACCACCTATCAAAATCACCGAATTGCTATTGGAGGTTGATGACTGGACAGGGTTTAGTGATGAATTTACCCATTTAAAAACTGACGATACGGTCAAAGACAAACACTTACTATTCACCGTTATTTTAAGTGATGGCATTAATTTAGGCTTAAAGAAAATGGCAGAATCTTGCCCTGGTACAACTTACTCGAAACTATCGTGGTTACAGGCTTGGCATATTCGTGATGAAACTTATACCGCTGCATTAGCCGTATTGACCAACGCTCAATTAGCCAACGAATTTACCCTAAATTGGGGCGATGGCACAACCTCATCCTCAGATGGGCAACGCTTTCGAGCAGGGGGTAAAGCTGAAAGTACAGGACATATCAATCACAAATACGGCTCAGAACCTGGCAGACTTATCTATACCCATGTTTCTGACCAATATAGCCCCTTTCATAGCAAACTTATCAATGTGGGGATTCGGGAATCAACCTATGTGCTGGATGGTTTGTTGTACCATGAATCGGATTTAAAAGTAGAGGAACACTACACCGATACTGCAGGTTTTACTGACCATGTGTTTGCTCTCATGCACCTGCTAGGGTTTAAATTTGCCCCTCGGATTCGGGATTTAGGTGATACCAAGCTGTTTATCCCAAGGGGTGATAATCCCTACCAAGCTCTCAAACCCATGATAGGCGGTACGATTAACACCAAAGTGATTGAAGATAACTGGTCTGATATTCTACGGTTAGCGACCTCGATCAAACAAGGAACAGCAACTGCCTCACTCTTGGTTAAAAAACTTAGCAGTTATCCCCGTCAAAATGGGTTAGCTCAAGCTTTGAGAGAAGTCGGGCGGATTGAACGCACACTATTTATTCTCGATTGGTTGCAGAATGTTGAACTAAGACGGCGGGTACAAGCAGGCTTAAATAAGGGTGAAGCTCGTAATGCGTTAGCCCGTGCGGTGTTCTTTAATCGGTTGGGGGAATTTCGCGACCAAAGCTTTGAAGGGCAGCGTTATCGAGCAAGTGGCTTAAATTTGCTGACTGCTGCGATTGTGTTGTGGAATACGGTATATATTGAACGTGCCGTTAATACATTACGAACCAGTGGCTATGAAATTAATGATGAGCATTTGCAGTATCTGTCGCCACTTGGTTGGGAACATATTAACTTGACAGGTGACTATGTTTGGAAAAGCAGTTTTGAGGTTGGCAAAGGTAAATTTAGACCATTTAGGGGCAATAGTGAAGACTAATATGGTTAAAAATCAACAAAATTCCTTAGCGTACTATTTTCTCCGTTTTCTGTGATGACCCCGTGTAAAATCGCATGGCTAAATGATACCGATTCATGCTGATATTCTGCCCCATAGCCTGCGGTAAAGCGAATTTGGGTTAACGCATAATCAAAGCCGCTTTTTTCGGCGGTTTGAGCCAATTTGCGATTATAATCAATGCTATAATCAGTGCGTTGTTCGATATTACTAACGACTAGACCACCACTAACATTGGGTACCCAATAAGCAAAGCTAATCGGCGTCGGATTTGGATAGGTTGAATTTGTACCCATAATCAATTCCTTAAATATGATAAGTTGTTAAATTTGTTGTTTACATTGGATTGCTAACGTATTAAGCGATAGCCAGTAATTCGTTTAAATCTTGTTGCCAAGCATGTTCATCTAGTTGATTTGGTTGATGAATCAAGGTTTTACGATAAGCGATTAAATCGGCAATCGTGCCAATTTTTAAACCGTGTTGGTTGGCAAATTCAAATAAGTCATCACGACGTGCCATTTCACCGTCCGCTTTGATAATTTCCACAATCACTGCTGCGGGCTCAAGTCCTGCCAGTTTTGCCAAATCACAACCTGCTTCGGTGTGCCCTGCACGTTGCAATACGCCCCCAGCTTTGGCACGCAGTGGAAAAATATGCCCAGGACTGACGATATCAGCAGGACTGGCATTGTCGGCAACTGCCGCTAGAATCGTAGTCGCTCTATCTGCTGTCGAAATGCCCGTACTAATACCATGAGCCGCATCAATCGACACGGTAAAATTGGTGCTAAATTTGGCATCATTTTTATTGACCATTAACGGCAAATTGAGCTGATGACATCGTTCGGCAGTCAATGTCAAACATACCAAGCCGCGAGCATGGGTAATCATAAAATTAATATCAGCAGGGCGAACATGACTAGCTGCCATGATTAAGTCGCCTTCGTTTTCACGGTCTTCGTCGTCTAAAATCACGACCATTTTGCCTGCTTGGATATCGGCGATAATCTCTGGAATTGTATTAAATGTCATGATGCGGTTCTCACTTACTTATTTTTAAATTTATTTATTACATGGATTAAGATGCAATCGGCTGTTTAGGTTGACTTTGGGTTTGGCTTTGGTTTTCTTGTTTGGGTGGTACATAGTTATTTGCCACGATTTCACCAAAAGGCCCTGTTAAATTGGGTTTTACCAAAGTCTGTTGCGTTTCAATCGGCAATAACGGGAAAACCAATTCAGCAAAGCGATACGCTTCTTCCAAGTGCGGATAACCTGAGAAAATAAAGTTATCAATACCCAAATCGGCATATTCTTGAATGCGAGCGGCAACGGTTTCTGGGTCACCCACCAAGGCTGTGCCTGCCCCACCACGCACCAATCCAATTCCTGCCCATAAATTGGGCGATACTTCTAAGTTATCACGGCGACCGCCATGCAAGGCCGCCATACGTTGTTGTCCCACCGAGTCCATTTGGGCGAATTTGGCTTGGGCAGCGGCAATGGTGTCGTCAGTGACATGACTTAATAATTCATCAGCGGCTTGCCAAGCGGCTTCATTGGTTTCACGCACAATCACGTGCAGACGAATACCATAGCTTAATGTGCGACCTTTGGCAGCGGCTTTGGTTTTAAGCTGCTCAATCTTCTCTTTGACGGCAGCAGGCGGCTCACCCCAGGTCAAATAGCTGTCAACCTGTTCGGCAGCCAGTGTTTGCGCCGCCTCAGATGAACCGCCAAACCACAAGGGCGGATACGGCTGTTGTAGAGGGGGATATAGCAATTTGGCATCTTCGACTTGCAAGCGTTCACCGTTAAAAGTAAAGGATTCGCCTGTGTGCGAGCGAGTTAAAATCTCTCGCCAAATCGTGGTGTATTCACTGGCTGTCTGATAACGCGTGGCGTGATCTTCATACACGCCGTCACCTTTAAGCTCTTGCTCATCGCCACCTGTGACCAAATTGAGCAATAAGCGACCGTTCGATAACCTATCAAAGGTGGCAGTCATACGAGCGGCTAACGCAGGTGTGGTCACCCCTGGGCGTAACGCCACCAAAAACTTTAAGCGAGTGGTAGCATCAATCAGACTGGCAGCAGTAATCCAAGGGTCTTCACACGAGCGACCTGTTGGAATCAATACCCCTTCATAGCCCAAATTATCGACTGCCACGGCGATTTGCTTCATGTACGCATGGTCAACGGTTCTTGCACCTTTGTTGGTGCCTAAATAACGGCTATCGCCATGAGTCGGTATAAACCAAAAAATTTTCATCGTAACACCTACTTTTTTAATCTTAGAAATTGGTTAGGATAAGTCGCTTTTAAAATATTTAGCCTTCTATCCTGTTGATAGGCGTAAGCTTAAAGCAAAATTTGCCCAATAAAAAATAAGAAAAACGGCTTTACTTAGCACGAAAAATGCTTAGGAGTTTTTGTTATAACCTTAGAAATTTCCTTGCTAAAACAGGGATAAAAAAACGCTCAACGGTGTTCACCATAGAGCGTTTTTAATGTTGGTTAGAAAATTGAAAAGCGTTATGAAAAGTATGAACTGCTAAACTTTAATCACTAGCTACTCGGTTGAATGGCATCATGAATTTGCTGTTGGGTTAAATTAGGGTTGCACAATTCTAAAAACTGATAGCCAAATCCCCGTAAAAAATGCCCTTGTCGCACGGCTAACAAGGTGGTGTTTTGCTGAAATAATGGCTCACAATTAAGTAGCGTTAAATGCGTGTCTTTATTGGGATTAAATGCCATATCCGCAATAATGCCAATGCCCATACCAAATTCCACATAAGTTTTTATTACGTCCGAATCCAATGCCGTCATCACGATGTCGGGCTGTATCCCTGCTTTGGCAAAGGCTTTATTAATCATCGGTCGCCCTGTATACCCGTCTATGTAGGTGATAATCGGATAAGCTGCAATGTCCGCAAGCGTCACTTGCTCAAGCTGCGTTAACGGGTGGTCGTGGGGTACGACAATCGCGTGGTACCATTGGTAATAGGGAAACGTCGCTAGTTCAGAGTAGCTAGATAAGGCTTCGGTGGCGATACCAATATCGGCTCGTCCGTCCAATAGCATGGCGGCAATTTCTTGCGGTGCAGCTTGCAGCAAACGTAAATGCACTTTGGGGAAGTGCTGTTTAAAGGCTTGTACAATCAGTGGTAAGATATATCGCGATTGGGTATGGGTGGTGGCAACGGTCAATTCACCTTCATCTCGGCTAGTGTATTGCTCGGCTAAGGTTTTGATGTTACTGGCATCATGCAGCATTCGCTCAACAATCACCAATAATTCTTTGCCAGGTTCAGTCAAGCTTAACAACCGTTTACCTTTACGCACAAATAGCTCAACGCCCAGCTCGTCTTCTAGGTCTTTGATATGCTTAGATACCCCAGACTGCGATGTGAGTAACGCATTGCCGACTTCGGTCAAATTATAGTCACAGCGTACCGTTTCTCGAATAATACGAAGTTGTTGAAAATTCATGAGATTGCTAATCCAATGTTAATTAAAAATGTTGATTAAATTTTTGATTGGATTAGTGTAAAGTCAGACCAACAAAGCAACAAACGCTTAAATTATTATTTTATATTCCAAAATTACATATATAAAAGTATTAAAACCTGTATAAAGAATAAACCCCAAATCGTTAGAATTGGGGTTTTTATCCATTATCTTTAAGCAGATTCAGAATACTCCACCATTAAATCACGCAACTGATTGATCCAACTTCTTTTCTAAATGAACACCTTGCCCTTGCTGATGTAATTTGGCTTCAGCCGTCGATAAGTCGGGTACCGCCACAGACGGTAAAATCTCTGCTTGTTCTACTTGTTTATTAATACCCAATTGTTGATTGGCTTGAGCGGATTTTTCTTTGACCGCTTGTGCTCGTCTGCCTTTCGCAGGTGCCCATTCTAATATCGGCAACGCACGAGCCACGGCTAATACGATACGGTCACGTAGCTGTTGGCTTGATACCGTATATTGTGGGGTAAAGTCTTTATCTGTGGCATACACACCAATCGGTAAGGTTTGTGCTTGGAAGAAGCTAAACAACGGGCGAAGTTGGTGCTCTAGTACCAGTGCATGACGGTCACTGCCGCCAGACGCCGCCAGTAACACAGGTACATCCACCAACGCGGTCTGCTCTACAAAGTCAAATAAGTGTTTAAACAATCCGGTAAAAGACGCACGATATACAGGCGTCCCAACAATCAAGGCGTCTGCCGCTTCAATCGCTGCCAAGTCGTTTTGTACCCGCTCTGGTAACTGGTTGCGATAAATCGCTCCACTCAGCAGCGGACCGATTTCACTGAGCTTAATAAAATGCACGGTAATCGGTGTTGCTTGAGCCAGTTCATCTAAAATGTTTTGTACCAAGCTTTCAGTTTTTGACGGGGTATTTAGACCGCCCGATACCGCAACGATATTGAGTGGTGTTGCTGGATTTGATGCTGGATTTGATTGGTTCGTTGAATTTTGATTTGCAGACATTGTTGTTCCTTATTTCATTTTAAGTTCATGGGTAAATCGAGTGAAATTCGATAAAACTATTAAACGAAAAATTGCATATTTTGTGAAACAAGAATATCTGCATTGCTTAGCTGATTTTTTGCTATCAATTTGCCAAATTACTATTTGAATTATTACAATTGACGTTTATCAACCCATTGAGCGAGACTATCACCAGTGGCTTGAACGAGCATAACCAACGCCACTAAAACTATGATAACTAATACCATCATTTGCACATCAAATCGCTGATAGCCGTAACGATAGGCAATATCACCCAAGCCCCCTGCCCCAATTGCTCCAGCAATGGCAGATGAATTAATCATGGTAACGAGCGTCACGGTAAAACCTGCAACAATCCCTGGCAATGCTTCAGGTAATAACACGTGTTGGATGATTTGTTTGCGATTACAACCTATTGCTTGAGCGGCTTCAATCAAACCTGGGTCAACTTCACGAAGACTGACTTCTGCAATCCGAGCAAAAAAAGGCGTCGCTGCTAAGGTCAATGGTACCACTGCTGCCCACACACCATAGCTTGTGCCGACAATCATGCGGGTTAACGGAATAATGGCAACCATCAATATCAAAAAGGGAATAGCCCGTACAATATTCACTGACCAACCCAAACTAGCATTGGTCAAAAATGACGGAGCAATCCCTTGGGGACTTGAATTCACTAATAACAACGCAATCGGTAGCCCCAATATGAATGCTAATATTGCTGACACGCCAACCATAATCAGCGTATCAATTAATCCAGTGAGTAACAACTCAAGCATAACCTAATACCTCCACATGCGAAATCTGATTGCCCAAACGCTGGGTCAATTGGGTGATGTCCAGTTCAGTCGTTGCCACGCCGACTACAATATTGCCCACCAAATAACCTTGAATGCTATCGACTTGACTTTGATACAAAGACACAGGCGATTCAAATTCCCCAAAAATCGCTTTTAAATCAGGGGCGGATTTTCGTGGGGCGACATATTTTAAATTGAGCAAAGTATGGGTGGCGTTGTGCTTGTCAATCAGTGGGCTATTATCACCCCAATCAATCGCTGATTGATTATAGCCCAGTAGCTCTTGGGTCATGGTGTGCATGGGCGACGCAAACACTTTCCACACCGGTCCTGTTTCAACGATTTGCCCTTGATTAATCACAATGACTTGGTCGCAAATATCTCGAATCACTTGCATTTCATGAGTAATTAATACAATGGTAATACCCAGTTTTTTATTAATTTGCTTGAGTAACTGCAAAATCAGGGTGGTGCTTTCGGGGTCTAATGCCGATGTGGCTTCGTCACACAGTAGAATTTTGGGGTTGTTTATCAAAGCCCGAGCAATTCCCACTCGCTGTTTTTGACCGCCCGATAACTGAGACGGATACATCATCGCTTTATCACTTAACCCAACCATGTCAAGCACTTGTGCCACACGTTTATCGATATCAGTTTTACTTACCCCTGCAACTTTTAATGGCAGAGCAACATTGTCTTTGACCGTTTTACTCGATAGTAAATTAAAATGCTGGAAAATCATGCCAATGTCTTGACGTAATTCTCGCAGTTGGGCTTGGTTTAATGATGCCACATTTTTATCATCAATATAAATATGACCGTCATTAATTGATTCTAAGCCGTTGATAATGCGTAATAGGGATGATTTCCCTGCCCCACTTTTACCGATAATACCAAGAATTTTGCCTGTCGGTACCTCAAGCGAAATGTCCTTTAGGGCATGAATCGCTTGTTCTTGTCCCTGATAAAATTTATTCACTTTATCAATGCGGATATGGGTGGGTACGTCTGATAGACAGTCATTTTGAGCGTTATAAGTTAGTGGTTGCATGGGTTTCTCCCGAATTTTTGTTATTATCGATTTTTATAAAAATGCCTTAATCAATCACGATGCCCAGCCTGGAAACCAAAGTTTTTCCCCAATTTCCTTATTAAGTACCTGTTTAACTTTGGGCGATGTTTGATAGATTTGAATGAATTTTTTGAGTTGTTCAGCTCGCTCAGGATTTTTTTGGGCAAAATCATCCCGAGTAACGAACAAAATCGCATAGCGGTTATTATTTGTATCATCAAAGATTAATGCTTGATTGGGGTCAATGGTTTTGGCTAATCGCAAGTAATGCGGATAGCTAAAGGCTAAATCAGCGTCATCAACCGCTCTTGCTGTTTGCGGACCTTCTACCTCAACAAACTGCAATTGTTTAGGGTTGCTACTGATATCGTTGAGATTTGACAGAAAATTATTGGGGTCTTTTAGCCCAATCAGTTTTGCCTGTTGCAGTAACAATAATGCTCGTCCCTGATTGACAGGGTCATTTGGTACGACCACACGAGCATGCTCTGGCAATGCCGTTAGGCTTTGGTATTTTTTGGAATACAAGCCAACATGGGTGACAATCCCTTTGCCCAATCCCGAAAGTTTATACTCTGGGTGTTGTTTAATGGCATTGGATAAAAAAGGTTGGTGTTGAAAATAATTGGCGTCAATATCGCCACTGTTTAGCGTCACATTAGGGGTGTTCCAATCGGTAAATTCAACCAATTTGACATTGATACCTTGCTGTTTTGCCTCCTCCACTGCTTCCTTCAATGGATTGGCAAACGGCGGGCTAATCCCAATGATTAAGGGTTTGTCTTTGGTCACATTTGACGCTTGGCTTTTGTTGTAAAATGCCCAACCGCTTAGTAACACCAAGACGGTAATAATGGTTGCCCCTAAAATAGTGGTACGATTTTTTGCTGAAGTTGCCATATGATTTCCTCAAATCATTAATAAAATAAATGGTGGTAAACAATTAATAAAAACTAAAACGCTATACCTAAAAATCTTCAACATCGAAAGTCTTGTACAGGGTGTGAATCAGGTAACCGCTCACCTTTACCAATCAGTTTTTGGCGTAAACTGCCTTCCTTATATTCGGTTTTAAAGCGTCCACGGCGTTGCAGTTCAGGAATCACAAAACGGATAAAATCTTCATAGGATTCTGGCGTGACGGTACGAGTCACATTAAAACCATCAATCCCTGTATCATCGACCAAGGCTAACAACGCCTCTGCCACCTCACAACCGTCGCCGACAATCAGCGGATAGCGTCCACCCAAGCGATGTTCGGCTTTTAGTTGGGCTTTGGTGACTTGCTGTTGTTGAAAGCGTTGATTGACCGACGCAATGCTATTGGTTTTTTGATAGGCAATCACCGCATCATCGGCATACTGCGACAAGTCAATACCCACCGAGCTTGAATAATGTGCCAATCCTGCCTCGCTACTGGCATATTGCTCGTACTCTACCAATTTCGCTTGAGCAAGTTCGTGACTTTCGGCAGTCACCACGGTTATGCCCATTAAGATTTTGATGTCGTTGGGGTTGCGACCATGACCTTCTGCCAATTGACGAATGGTCTCTACTTGCCGTTTAATTGCTGGTTTTTCACCGCCCCCAATAAAAATTGCTTCAGCGTGTTGGGTGGCAAATGCTAGACCTTTGGCTGACGCACCTGCTTGAAATAACACAGGTGTACGTTGAATCGACGGCATCACTTGAAACACGCCTTCACTTTGATAAAAACGCCCTTGATGATGAATCGCTTTTACCTTGGTAGGGTCAGTAAAAATTCGGGCTTGTTTGTCTATTTTGACCGCATCGTCCTGCCATGAGCCTTCCCAAAATTGGTAGCAAAGCTGTAAAAATTCTTCAGCTTGCTCATAGCGTAAATCGTGGTCTTTCAGCCCTTGATTGCCAATCAACCGTTCGGCACTATCCAAATAACCTGTCACGATATTCCACCCCAAGCGACCTTGGGTCAAATGGTCTAAACTTGCCATGCGTCTAGCAAATTGATAAGGCGTCTCATAACTTAAATTGACGGTAATACCAAAGCCTAAATTTTTAGTTACCAATGCCATGGCAGACACCAAAGTGGCTGGATCATGGCTCGGCAGTTGAATGGATTCTTTGAGCGTTACATCAATGTTATTTTGATAAACGTCATAACACCCTGTGATATCCGCCAAAAATAATCCGTCAAACAAGCCTCGCTCCAAGGTTTTTGCCAAGTCTGCCCAGTAGTTAAGTTCATTAAATCGATAAGATTCATCTCTTGGGTGTGTCCACAATCCATGATTGATATGCCCAACGCAGTTCATATCAAAGGCATTGAGAATAATGTGCTTTGGCTTGCTATTGTCGTTTTGCTCAACTTGCTTGACTTGTTCAAATTCGCTCATCACAACGTCCCTCGACGTGGCGGTAATACGCCATTGAGTGCATAATTGGCGATAAAGTAATATTTCCAGCGTGCCGCATCGTGCAAGGTATGCACCCGTGTGTTTCGCCAAAATAAGTCTAAGCCTTTATCACGCTGACTGCCCCGACTGCCTGCCAATTCAATAAGCTGTGATGATGTTTTTAATGCGACATCCGTGCTTAACGCCCGCACTGCCGCCACTGCCAAGGACGCTTTGGCAATGCTTTGCTCGTTGGGGTTGGGACGAGCAGCATCAATGGTTTGAGCAGCGTGTTTAAGCAACACTTCAACCGCACGCACATCTGCCCCACTTCGCCCAAGTTGCAACAACGTGAGCGGGTCATCAGTCGCATTATCAATACCTGAATCAATCCACGGTCGAGCTTGTCGCACTTGTACGAGCGTTTCTTCAAACGCCCCACGAGCAATGCCCGTTTCGATTGACGCATGCAATAACTGAGCAAACGGTCCACACACCGTCGGATGTTGATAGGCTTTATCAAAGGCAATGACATCGTCTTTATCAATAAACACTTGATTAAATAACACCGTACCAGAGCCTGTGGTGCGTTGCCCAAAGCTTTGCCAATCGTCAATCAGCGTCAAGCCTTCGGCATCGCGTTTAACAAACGCCAAAAATTCATTATCGTTATCATCTTTTACCAACGTCGGAATGCAGTGAGCAAACAGACTGCCTGTGCAATAAAACTTTTCGCCATTGACCACAAAACCGCCTTGGCTTGGGGTGATTTTGGTGGTTTTATCAACGGCACTTTTGGTTTTAAATTCGGCTAACGCATTCCCTAACCTTGCTCCTTGTAAAACTTCGGCAAAAATGCGTTGTTGTTGAGTTTCTGTGCCCGTGTTTTTTAACACTTCTAACGCATAGTAATGATTCTGTGGAATTTGCCCGATTGCCCCGTCCACGCCACTAAATAGGGCAATGATTTGAGCGACTGTCCAACTTGACACGTCCGCTCCGCCAAAGCGTTTTGGCACCGTGATTGCCCATAAACCTGATTGGCTAAAAGCTTCGATTTCGGCAAACGGCAAAATCCTTTCTCGGTCACGTTTGACACTGCCTTGTTTAAACTGCTCGGCAAGTTTATGAGCGACTTCTAATGCTTCGTTGTCTGATTGGATAATATGAGCCGATGATGCTGATTTTATTGGCAATGGCTGAGCGTCTTTGATTGGACTGGTAAGCGTATCTGTCATGATTTTCTCCTTATATCTTAAAGCTAGGCTTAAATCCAAGCATGGCGATTTGGCAATTTATGATTGAGATAATAATCACCTAACGCATGCAGTTTCCAACGCACAGGGTCATGCAAGGTATGCACACGGGCATTTCGCCAATGTTGGTCTAAGCCATGCTCACTCAGCGATGAACGACTACCACCCAATTCAAACAATTTTTCGGAAATAGTAAGGGCGGCATCATTGGCATAGACTTTGGCTTCTGCGACTTTGATAGACGCTAACGCCGCTTCTTCAGCGGTGACAAAATCCAACCCGTCTAACTCATCTAAATACGCTGCGGCTTCTTGCAATAATAAAATTGCCGCATCCAGTAGGACTTTTAGTTTTCCCACTTCTTGCAGTAAATACGGCTCAAAACGAGCGGCTTCGACGTTGGCATCGGCAATCGGACGGGCTTTTTTCGCCACTGCTAAGGTATCTTCAAAAGCCGCTTCGGCAATCCCAACATCAATCGCTGTTTGGATAAGCTGAGAGTATGCCCCACGATAGGTGGGTGCGTTACTGAGCAAACGCTCATCAAAAGTCAACTCTGGAATCACTTTGACGTGGTTAAGTTTGACCGTACCGCTTGAGGTAGTACGCAGCCCAAAGCCGTCCCAATCATCGACCACTTCAATGCCTTTTGCGGCTTTATTGACTATCGCAAGCACTACATGACCGTCTGGGTGCAAGGCTTTTATCGCCAAATAATCTGCAAAACTACTGCCCGTTGAATAAAATTTTTCGCCGTCTAAATAATAATTGCCGTTATCAATAGTTAATGTGGTTGCAAGGGTTTTGCTGTCTTTGGTGTAGCGTTCAGGGCCGCCGTTGGCTAAGCGTTTGCCTGACAAAATCTCGCCAAAAATAAAGCGTTTTTGGCTGTCATTGCCCATGATGTTAATCATGTTAAGTAGGCTAATCTGATTTTGTGGAATAAGACCAATATTGGCATCTGCTTTACTTAAAATGCGAAACACGTTTGCCAATGTGGTATTTGATACTTCCGCACCGCCATATTGTTTGGGAATGCGGATACCGCCTAGCCCTGTTTGGCTAAACAGTTCAATCACATCAAAGGGAAGTTGTCGCTGCTGGTCACGTTGTTGACGTTTGATAAGGGCAAATTCTGCCACTTGCTCGGCAGCTTGAATGGCTTGCTCATCGTTTTCAATGCGTTGGGCTATGAAGTTATTCTCTGATTGTTTGTTAAAATCCGTCATGCTAATTCCTTACCGCTGAAGGCTAAATGCTTGATACTAAAAAACTTGATAAGCAACATGGTAAAGACTTTTTTTAGCAAAGATAACTAAGATATTTTGCTATCCATAGCAGAAAATGTGATGAAGAAAATGTCAGTTGGCTGATTAAGGTTGCAATAAAAAAATCCCATCAATCTTGTTGATTAATAGGATTTTTGTGATGAACTTGTCTTTTTCTTTATAAAGCAAATTTCAAAAGCTCTTAATTCACTATTATTGACTAAAAATTACTTAATGTGTTGCCAAAATCTTATCTAGCACAATCTGCTCAAGTGGTGCAGTTTTAGTCACATTATTACGGGGGTGTGGCAATTGAATCGGCAAATCCAGTCCAATTTTACCTTCTTCAATCAAAATCACTCTATCAGCAGTAATGACCGCTTCACTGACATCATGGGTGACCAAAATCACCGTGAATTGGTGTTCTTGCCATAGTTTAACTAACAGTTGTTGCATATCCAAACGGGTCAATGCATCCAATGCCCCCAATGGCTCATCAAGTAGCAAGAGTTGTGGACGATGAATAATTGCTCTTGCTAAAGCCACTCGCTGTTTTTGACCACCCGACAATGCTGAAGGCCACTCATTGGCACGCTCTGCTAATCCGACTTCTACTAACGCTTGTAATGCTTGAGCTTTCCAGTCTGGCGTTTTTAGCCCAAGACCCACATTCTCAAGCACCGTTTTCCAAGGTAACAGCCTGTCATCTTGGAACATCAAACGAGTAGATTGTCGCCATGCTTGATAAGACACCACGTGACTATCAATTGAGGTAGCTGTCAAATCTCCACTACTTGGGGTTTCTAATTGGGCAAGCAACCTCAGTAAAGTTGATTTACCGCAGCCACTGCGTCCGACAATCGCAATAAAGTCGCCACTTTTAATCTGCAAATCAAGATTGTTAATAACTTCTCGGTTGTCAAATTTTTTGACCACATTTCTTAAATTCAAGCCCAATCCTGAGTTTAAGGTCACTTCTGTTGACCTTCTTAGTTCTGCTGACATTAGCGTACTCCCTTTTGATAAGCGGGGTGCCATCTTAGCCAAATGAACTCAAGCTTTTTAGCAATAAAATCGGCTAAAAATCCCAGTAACGCATAAACCAAAATCGAAAAAATAATAATATCAATCTGAAAAAATTCCCGAGCGTGCATTGCTAAATAGCCAATGCCTGTTGTTGCTGAAATCGTTTCTGCTACTATCAAAGTTAACCACATAATCCCCAATGAAAAACGTACCCCAACTAAAATACTGGGCAAAGCCCCTGGTAAAATCACTTCTTTAAATAATTCCCAACCTTTCAAATCATAGCTTTTTGCCATTTCGACCAAATGTTTATCAACATTACGAACCCCATGATAAGTATTTAAATAAATCGGGAAAAACGTGCCAATCGCCACTAAAAAAATCTTAGCTACCTCATCAATTCCAAACCACACGATAACCAATGGAATTAACGCCAAATGCGGAATGTTTCTAAGCATTTGAAACGTGGTATCAAATAGCGTGCGAAAAACAGGCAAAGTACTGGTTAACAGACCAAAGCCTAATCCAAACAACCCACCAATCAACAGCCCAGCAGACGCTCGCAACGTGCTAATCCCTAAATGGTGCCAAAGTTCGCCACTTTTTGCTAATTCATACCCTGCTTTAAGCACCGCATTAGGCGATGAAATATTTTTAAGATAAGCTTGTGGCAATAATTGATAACTGGCAACCACTTGCCAAGCCACCAATATCAGTAAAGGCAACCACCAACCGCCCGTACGCTCGAATAGGATTTTGATAATTTTGGATATTGATAATTTTTTTACCGAAGCATTCATTGCAATCGGCTTTGTCTGTAACTGTGGCGATGACGCTAGCACAGGACTATCCGAAACAAAACATGAACTTTTCATTAGCTCCCTCTCAAAGCAAAATTTCACAAAATTATTTTTAACATGTTATAAATTCAATATTCAGATGTTAAATAAGAACAACTTAATTATGTCTTATACTTTATTGCAAAAAGTATCTTTTATTTTGGTGGATACCAAACAATATCCTTTACATTTAATTGTTTAGGAATTAATTTATTTTTATAAAAAGTATCCGCTTCTTGTTGTTGTGCTTGGATGATGTCTTCTGTCATATAGCTCACCCCGTAATTACGAGCTTTAACTGCTGCTAAAGCTACTTCAGGTTTTAAATTGGTAATTTTTTCAATGGTTTTACCAAAGGCTACAGGATCATTTGTGATGGCTTTGTCGGCTTCGCCAATGGCTTTAATAATTTCTTGAACTACTTCAGGATGCTGTTGAGCGAAGTTTGTTGATGCCAAATAAAAATCGGTATTGGGCTTAAGCCCTGTAGTGTCAGTTAATACACGGGCTTTTAGTTCAATTTTTGCACTTGATAAATAAGGCTCCCAAACTGTCCATGCGTCTAATTTACCTGCTTCAAAAGCTGCTCTCGCATCCGACGGCTGTAGATACTTGACATCAATATCTGAGAAACTTAATTTATCTCTTTCTAAAGCTTTAAGTAGTGTGTAATTTGCACTTGAACCTTTGGTAACCGCAACCGCTTTACTCTTTAATTCAGCAACTGATTTCAAGCTAGAATTAGCAGGGACAATCACACCTTCTGCTTGTGGAGACGATTTTTCATGAGCGACGTAAACCAAATTACTTGCAGCCGCCTGAGCAAAAATCGGTGGTGTATCTCCTGTTGTACCAAAATCAATGTTGTTTGTATTTAAAGCTTCTAACATGGGTGGACCTGATTGAAATTGAACCCAAGATACTTTGATTCCTGATTTTTCAAGCGATTTTTCAAGAAGCTTGGATTCCCTCAAATAGACCAATGCCCCTGAACTTTGCAACCCAATACGCACTTCTTCAAGTTTTTTCGAGTCATTGGTTGCTGTTGCGTTAGCAGATTTGGTAGCATTTTGTTGGCAGCCTGTTAACCATAGACTGATACTGAAGCCAGAAATAATTAGTGCAGAAAATTTTTTCATCACATACCCTCAAACTAAAATAGCTAGTACTATTAATCTTTATTCTCAAATTTTTCCATATCTTTCTGACACGGAAATTCACAAAGAACATCAAATGTGCTTGAATGGTAATATTATTCCACAGAATAATAACAATCCTTACTAATTATAATTGATAAGAATATACAGAAAGTTGATAAAGGGGCATAGTAATGATTGACAAGGGATTTTTGAAGATAACTAAAATTTTCTTATGTTTAAGTTAAATAATTAGACATCCAGCCATTTTCAAATATTAAAATAGTATCTTGATAAAGTTTATTTTTTTGTTTTCCCTAAATGAATAACAAATATATGGGCTTAAATTTTAATTGTAGATGAAAATAATTATGGAATAAGCCATATCAATAAAAGTAATTAATACTGCTATTTATATTTTTTAGATATTATAATATCTGATAAGAGATAAATTTTGCTATAATAGATATTATTATATCTAATATTATAAAATTTATGCTCCAACTTATCGACGAACTAGACACCCAACAAGCCCTTGCAGAATATCTTAAATCCAAACGCAAACAAGCCAAACTCTCTCGGGAAAAACTGGCTATCAAAAGTGGCGTGCCTGCACCGACTATCAAGAAATTTGAAACTACAGGACAGATTTCATTACGTCAGTTTTTATTATTATGGCTAAGTCTGGATGACATCAACCGATTGTATAATTTGACCAAAGCACAAAAGGCAAGCTTACCCACGACCATTGAAGAGGTGCTAAGCCGTGACTATTAATGGCAAATTTATCCCCGTACGCAAATTAGACGTTTGGCGAGTGTTAAGCACAGGCGAAAAGGTGGTAGTCGGCACATTGGCTCAAGACCGTGAACATACCTATTTTTCCTATCATGCTGATTATCTGAACCAATTTGGTAATCTGTCACCATTTGGTTTGAATACTCACTAATTATTATTATAAGTAAAATAATAGTTTAATTTATTTTATTAAATATCCAATAAAAAGAGTAGGTTTGTAATTAAATGAGCAGAAGAGTGGGTATAAAAAAACCGATATTTTAGTATTTTTTTAGTGCCCTTATTTTTCTAATCAAATTTAAATCGTAAGCATCCGACCATCCCCTATTGCGGATGCCAAATATGAGGTAATAACTCATC
>ERZ501005.71-NODE-71-length-25073-cov-17.178511_pt1 | contig 25073 bp, 25 predicted proteins | sample MGYA00248830_ERZ501005 | MGnify/ENA primary metagenome ERZ501005 (study PRJEB25958, sample SAMN03398565) | human skin metagenome | study: EMG produced TPA metagenomics assembly of the Human Skin Microbiome Metagenome (human skin metagenome) data set. | reverse complement strand
TCTTCCGCGCTAAGTGAAAATCCACACAAGTTGTTCTTGTGTTCGTTGTTATTTAGTGCCGACTCCATCGTCTGGTATGTCGTTTTGAAGGTCGCTATTTTAGCAGATTTTTTCTTGCTGTCAACTACCTTTTTTATTCTTTTTCGCTTTTAACTTAATGTTAAGTTTTAATGCTTAACTTGTTGTTTTTTAACAGTTTTTATTTGCTACTGCCAGCGAATGAGTGCGTATTATACGCCTTTTTATGAGGGTGTCAAGCAAGTTTTGATATCTTTTTTAACTTTTTTCAAAAAATTTTAAAACTTGCTATTTTTCAATTAGTTAAGCGTTTAAAAAACTCAAATCTTCTTCGGGGCGTTTGGTAAATACTTCACAACCATTATCCGTTACCATCAATGTATGTTCCCATTGGGCAGATAATTTACGGTCTTTGGTGATGACCGTCCATTTATCCGGCATGGTTTTGGTTTGCCAGACACCTTGGTTAATCATAGGCTCGATAGTAAAGGTCATGCCTGTTTTTAGCTGTCCACCTGTGCCTTTTTTGCCATAATGTAGAATTTGGGGTTCATCATGGTATACATCGCTAATGCCGTGACCACAGTATTCTCGTACCACGCTAAAGCGTTCTGGCTCGGCGACAGCTTGAATGGCTGCACCAATATCGCCAATGTGCGCGCCGTTTTTGACCGCTTTCATGCCTGCATATAGGGCTTTTTGCGCAATGTCACAGATACGTTGTGCCATGATAGAGCCTTCGCCAATAATCCACATTTTTGAAGTATCACCATGATAGCCGTCTTTAATCACAGTCACGTCGATGTTAATGATGTCGCCGTCTTTTAAAATACGATTGGCATCTGGCATACCATGACAGACGACATGGTTAATAGAGGTACAAAGCGTATATTGATAGCCGTGATAACCTACATTGGCAGGAATGGCTTTTTGCACATCGACAATATAGTCATGGGCAAGTTGATCCAGCGTGAGTGTGCTTACGCCTTCTTTAACATATTCATCAAGCATTACTAACACATCAGCGGCAAGTTTGCCTGCAATGCGCATTTTTTCGATGGCTTCGGGATTGTTTGCAAGTGTTTTCATAAGTTGTTTCAATTTTGAAAGGTGCGATATTATAGCCTAAATGAGAATTTTTCACAAAATTACTAACAGATTAAAAATGGATTACTTGATTTAACTAGCTAAAGGTCTTATGGTGATAAGACTTTTATGATAAATAGGAATAACTATGACGAATTCAACCGCAAATCCAGTCAAAATTGACGCCAATCGCTATCAAAAACCAGCTGAACAAGATATCAAAGCCAAGCTAAGTGATGAACAATTTTATGTGACGCAACAAAATGGTACAGAACGCCCATTTAGTCATGCATACGACCATCAATTTGATAAAGGTATTTATGTTGATATCGTGAGCGGTGAACCGCTATTTAGCTCAACCGATAAATATGATTCAGGCTGTGGTTGGCCAGCATTTAGTAAACCCATTGCTAGCGCAGTGATTAATGAATTGTTTGATGACAGTCATGGCATGCGTCGCACCGAAGTGCGTAGCCGTGTCGCTGATTCTCATTTGGGGCATGTGTTCAATGATGGTCGTCCTGAGCTTGGCGGTATGCGTTATTGTATTAATGGGGCATCCCTTCGCTTTATCCCACTTGATAAAATGCAAGAAGAAGGCTATGGCGATTTGATTGCATTGGTTCAATAAATCAGATACAAGATGTAATCATTCAAATAAGGAAAAATCATGCAAACAATTATTCTAGGTGGTGGCTGTTTTTGGTGCACCGAATCGGTGTTTAAACAAGTCAAAGGCGTAAGTCAAGTCACTTCAGGTTATGCAGGTGGCGACGAAGTCACTGCAAATTACAAAGCCGTCTGCGGTGGCGACACAGGCCATATCGAAGTCATTAAAGTGGATTTTGATGAGACGATCATTGCACTTGAAGTCGTACTGAATATTTTCTTTGCCACGCATGATCCAACGACGCGTGACCGTCAAGGTAATGATGTGGGCGAGCAATATCGCTCAGTGGTGTTTTATACCGATGACAATCAAAAACCGACCATTAATCGTGTCATTGGCGAATTGCGTGACAAAAATGGTGTCAATGTCGTGACCGAAGTGCACCCTGCGCCACCGTTTTTTGCAGCAGAAGAATATCACCAAGATTTTTATGCTAAAAATCCCGAGCAAAGCTATTGTAACTTTGTGATTCCACCAAAATTGGCAAAGCTTAAACAGTATTTTTCAGGATTCATGATTGAGAAATAACTATCAGAAAGCTTGACAGTTTTATATGAACGGTGTTTGATACGGCAATTTAATTTAAGGTAAAACCATGATAGCCGAATATTTGGTCGTTGATGACACCGTTTTGAACCAACTTAAACAACTTAATGATAATGAACGTGCTGACTTTGTTATTCAATTGATTGAATCTGAGACATATCCGCCTAATTTTCACTGTGATGTGGGTAAATTATGGGACGTTTTACACTTTGTGCTTACCAAAAAGTCAGCAACCAAACCTGTTCCCAATGATCCATTAAGTGAATGTATTGTTGGCTTAGAAACATTTAGCGAGGATGAAGAGACTGATTTTATCGCCTATAATGAATGGCCAATGATCGCTGAAATTGTGGATAAACTTGAGACTGTTAATTTTGCTAAACGTATGGAAAACTTACAGCTAAAATCCTTACGCGAAGCCAATTTATTTCCTGAAGGTATTTGGCAAGATAAAAAAGCAAATCTTGTTAAAGAGTTAACAGTTTGCTTTAATGAACTTAAAGCCTTATATGAAACTGCTTTAGATAATGGCAATCATGTAATTGTAAGTATTCTATAATTTAAAAATAAAAACCGCCAACACTGGCGGTTTTTATTTTAGCTATTAAACCATTATTGAACGCTTTGTGGCGCAAGAATTGTCATTTCTACACGACGATTTGGCTCATAAGAAGATCCAAATTGGGTAGTACCACCATGACCAACCGCACTCACTCGACCTGCAGCAACGCCCTGATTAACTAAGTATTGAGCAACTGCCGACGCACGATTTTGTGATAATGTTTGGTTAAAGGCAGGATTACCTTCAATTGATGCATAGCCATTTACCACAACAGTCGATTGGTTGTATTGATTCAAAGTTGAAGCAACCTTAGCCAAAGTTGGATAAAAACTTGACAGAATCGTAGACTGTGATTTTGGGAAAGTAATGGCTTCTGGAATTGCTAGATTAATGTTATTAGTTACTGGGTCACGAGTGACTTCAATACCGGTACCCGCAGTGGCTTGGCGAAGTTTGGCTTCTTGTTGTTGCATATAATAGCCAACGCCTGCGCCTAATACCGCACCAATGGCTGCATCACGACCCGTTTTATTACCGCCTGTGGCTTTAGAAATACCCGCACCCGCTGCTGCACCCAACAGACCACCTAGGACAGCTTTATTGTTAGTCATAGTATTTGTGCCAGTTGGCGTAGTCGCACAGCCTGTTAACATTGCACCAGATGCAACCGCAGCGATTAATAATTTATTGGTATTACGCATCATAAAACTCCTCATAAAATATTGATAAAAATTTGACCTGATCTTTTTTCCGCAATCAGTTATCGGAAAATACCTATCAAAAAATATGCGTACTAGCTCATCAGATTAGATGAGACAATTATGCAATAAACAACTGACTGGTGTGTAATATTTTGTGAGACATTGTAGAAGTGTTGGTTATTTTGTTACGAAATATTTGCTTACAAAATTTTTAATAAAATTTTTTAGAAACATATAGATCAATTAAACTATATAAAATCTTAGCTAAAACAATATAACTTATTGATTTTATATGGTTTAAGATAGAAGAATATCGATATATTATTTGAAAAAATCTTTAACTGAACTAATGGTGTTAGAAATTGGCTTAACATAATTAACATTAATCAACCAAAGAGTAGTTATCGAGTTTTAAGGTGGTTCTTCTTTTTTTATCAATTATCTCATTATGCACTAAACACTACTAAAAGCATGTAAGTTTGGATGATTTTTTTGATTATTTTAAAGATGGCTAATGGTATAATTTTTGGCAATTTATGCGAATGTTTAGTAAAAATAAGATTTGGCAAAATAAGGACACAACACGATGACAAAGCCCGAAACTAAACACCCAGAAGATCAACAGCAAGATGCATCAACTTTTGATTATACCACCATTAAGGCAACCAAACTGGCTAACAGCCCATCTAAAATCCAGTCATTATTAGGGCAGCTTCGTCAGCGTTCTAAACCGGTTGGGCAAGCCGCTACGTTTGCGTTGACCACAGGTACAATTGCCGCGAATTCAGTGGTATTTAGTTTACCACTTTGGGTTAACGGGGCAGTTAAGACATTAACCGGTAATAAGCTGGCGGACAGTTTGGTATTAAAAATTGCCACGCATTGGATTCATACCAACAATTTGATGATTGACAAAATTTTGCCCAATATCGAATTACGGGTAAGTTTGCCTGATGATTTATCGCAAACTGGTAGGTATATTTTGATCAGTAATCATCAATCGTGGGTGGATACCTCTGTGATTCAGTATGTCAGTGAAAATCGGTTGCCATTGACCCGTTTTTTTGCCAAACATGAGTTATTGTACATCCCCATTGTGGGGCAAGCGTTTTATTTTTTGGATTTTCCGATGATGAAACGCTATTCAAAAGAAGCGATTGCCAAAAACCCAGCTTTAAAAGACCGAGATTTTATCGAAGCAAAACGGGCGTGCGAGCTACTGGCAAATAAACCTTTTACTTTATTGAACTTTGTGGAAGGTACGCGCTTTACCCAAAAAAAACATGACTTACAGCAGTCGCCTTATACAAATTTGCTAAAGCCCAAGGCTGGCGGCATTGCCTTGGCATTGGGGGCATTGGGCGATAAAATTGATGGTGTGCTTGATGCAACAATTGTCTATCCTGATGGAATTCCGACTTATCAAGATTTATGGAAAGGCAATATTCGCCGTATTGGTGTGGAAATCCGCCGGGTCGAAATGCCTGCAGATTTGCTAAGTCGCCTACTGGCTGGCAAATACCAAAATGATGAACAGACCAGAGCCGATATGTATGAATGGTTAGATGTGCTATGGCAACAAAAACAACAACGTATTGAACAAATTAAGGCAAGTTTCCATCAATAAATTTGTATGGTTAACTTTTAACTAGCAAATTTCGTATTGAGGTATGATTAATTTTTGGGCATGCCATGTTATTGCTATTTTTTTGAGCGCGGTGTTTTTCTGCATATTGTGATGTTTTAAGTCAAGAGGCTTTGTATGTCAAATTCCCCATCTACTATCCCAAATCAAGCCAAAGCCCCTACTCTGCCTCACACTGCTGCACCCCAGACTCTATTGCCTAAAATCAGCGTATGGCGGTTAGGATACGATGTGTTTATGCTTGGTCTTATCGTGACGGATTTGTTATTGATGGGGATAGATGCGTTATTGATGAGTAGCTTTATGCAACATGTTGCCAATTGGGGAAATTTTCAATCATGGCTTGAATATTATCAATCTACCTCACCTTGGGCATTTAATCATGCGTCCGTAAAGTTATTAGATGGGTTTTTTACTATTTTTTTGATCATTGAATTATTGGTACGTTGGGGGATCGCCATTACCACCCATCAATATTATCGTTGGTTTTTCTTTCCATTTGTGCATTGGTATGAGGTATTGGGCTGTGCCCCACAGCTTCGGGCATTGCGGCTGCTACGGGTTGGGGTGATGGGCTATCGGCTGCACCAAATGGGCTATAAAATTTTGCCAAACAGTTGGTTAACATCTGGTAAATTTTATTATAACGTGGTGATGGAAGAAATTTCTGATCGGGTGATATTGACAGCGATTGACAATATTCGTAGTGAAGTTGGGCATACGGATGGGCACTTGGTACAAACGATTTTAGATAAACACCGCCCACAGATTGAGCAAGTCATTGTCGAGTTATTACACCAAGAAGTCACCCCGCTTTTGCAGACAACCAATGGTCAGCCGCCCAGCTTTGCTGTCTCACTGGCTGATGAGGTCGGGCAAGCAATTCAGCAATCCTTAACCCAAGCGCCCGAACTTCGCCGAGCATTACGCATGATTCCAATCGCAGGCAGTCTTATTGAAAGTCAATTGTTACAATTGGGGCAACATATAGGCGAAAATTTAACCCTGACGTTGAGCCAAAATCTGACCCGTGCACAAACGTTACAACCGATTTATCAGCAAATAGCCCAAACCATTTCGCAAATTAATACCACAAATCCTGCACTAGAGCGGTTAGTCAGTGATGTGATAGACGACAGTTTAACCGCGCTGGCCAATCAAGTTTAAATCCAACAATGGAAACATCAAACCACATTAAAAACTGTATAATGTCTTCATTCTTTTTTATTCCAAAATAATTTAATAGGTTTTACCATGCGTGACAACCCAGCCAGCCGTAATGAATCGCAATCAATCGCAACAGACGAGCAGGAACTTAAGACACAACAGCCAACAGCACGGTTGGAAAATGCCCCCATCCCAACTCAGTTAGACCACCCAAAGCATCAAGCTACGCTTATACAAAAAGATACTGACGATCAAACTGCCTCAATGGTTCAACCAATGACTGACAAAGCGGTGGATACTGATAAACCTGCTATCGCTAAGATTAGTAAAACTAATGAGATGAATGAAACTAGCGAAATAGTTAAATTACCGAGTCAGATCAAGCTCACAGGGCGTTTGTTAAATTTTACTCGTTTAAGCCTACACGGCAATCAAGTCGATGAGTTATTAGAAAAAGTCAAAATCAAACTTGGACAACAGCGTCAAAGCAATCTGCCAGTGGTGGTAAGCTGTGATCATGAATTAGATTTAATAAGTTTATGGCAAGGGTTATGGGCGTTAGGCTTACAACCAATTGGTATGGTCACAGGCGTGCTTGATGAACAAGCCAAACAACACAATATTGCGATTTTCCCTGCCGATGGCCAGCGGTTAGATGGTAAATCATCAAAACCCACTGCAAAACAAGACAAACAAGATGTTTTAACACCCGCCACCCCAACTGCCACACCAGCGGTTATATCGCCAAATCCGCCTATGATCGAGGTTGCCAATGAGCAGGTTTTGTCAGACAAACAGCTAACTGACGAAAAGCTAAGTACTGATAATAGCCAAATCTCACATTTGGAAGGCGATTTGATTCATAACCAAATACTACGCTCTGGACAAAGTATTAACCATGTTGGTGGTGATGTGATACTGACCAAAGGTATTAATGCCGGCGCAGAAGCCATTACCGATTATAGCCTACACGTGTATGGCAAGGCAGAAGGGCGACTGGTGGCAGGGGCGACCGGTGATAAAAACGCCAAGATTTTTTGTCTAAAATTTAACCCTTCGCTCGTGTCAGTTGCAGGCACGTATTGTTTAAAAGAAAATATTCCGTCAGAGTATATTAATCAAGCGGTGCAGGTGAGTTATGAAGACGGGCAAGGGCTAGTGTTTACCTTGATCGCATAACCCGTACAGCGATGGCATACTTTGACGACATTGTGTTAAAATTATGCCCATTACCAATATGATAGGATTTGGGCAACGCCCAACCAACCAAAGGAGATGCCGAGTGGCAAAGATTGTTGTAGTAACTTCAGGAAAAGGTGGCGTGGGTAAAACCACCACCAGTGCATCATTTGCCACAGGACTTGCATTGCGTGGCTTTAAGACCGTTGTTATCGACTTTGATGTGGGTCTTCGTAATCTTGACCTAATTATGGGCTGTGAAAATCGCATTGTCTATGACTTCGTGGATGTAATTACGGGTAATGCCCGCCTTTCACAAGCCTTGGTCAAAGATAAACAGCTTAATAATTTGTTTATTTTGCCTGCCAGCCAGACTCGAGATAAAGATGCATTGACTGATGAAGGCGTGGCAGAAGTGATTGATGAATTGTCAAAACAGTTTGACTATATCGTGTGCGACTCGCCTGCAGGGATTGAACGTGGGGCACAGCTTGCCATGTATCATGCCGATGAAGCCATCATCGTCACCAATCCTGAGATTTCATCCGTGCGTGACTCCGACCGTATTATTGGGATTTTACAAAGTCGTACCAAAAAAGTCGAACAAGGCACAGGCACGGTACGTGAGCATCTGGTAATTAACCGTTATAACGCGCAACGTGCCGAACGTGGCGAGATGATGGATATCAACAGTATCTCAAACGATATCCTAAAAGTGCCGCTCCTTGGCGTGATTCCTGAAAGTGACAGCGTACTTGAAGCCTCTAACCAAGGTGTACCTGTCATTTTGGATAAAGACTCAAAAGCAGGTCAGACTTATGATGACATGGTCGCCCGTTTCTTAGGTGAAGAACGCCCTTACCGACATATAGAAGTGAAGAAAAAAAGTTTCCTTCAGCGTTGGTTTGGGGGTTAAATAATGAAAAAAGGATTTTGGAGTAGCTTATTTGGGGGTGACCACAAATCAAATAGTGCCAATACCGCCGCCGAACGGCTTAAGGTGATTGTCGCCAGCGAAAATCGGTTACAAGACCGCTTAACGCCCGACCGTATTGAACGGATGAAACGAGAAATTTTAGCAGTGGTAAATACTTATGTGTCGGGTGTGCAAATTGACGATGTCAACATTCAGCACCATAACGAGGCCAATATGGAAGTCCTAGAAATGAATATTAGCTTGCCCGAACGCCGCTAAATTCGGCTATACTTTTGAACCACTTATAAAAAACCCCAATCGTTTGAATTGGGGTTTTTATTTTTGTCTTAGGGTAACGCTTTAACCCAGTTGAGTTTAACCCAATAATTCGGTCAAAAACACCGCAATAATCCCCAATGGGGCGATAAATTTGACCACAATTTGCCAAATTGTCCATTTGATACCATCCAGCCCTAACTCTTGCTTAATGGATTCTTGATTCATAAACCAACCGATTAAAATAATCGTGCCCAAGCCAATCAAAGGTAACATGATTTTGCTAGAGGTATAATCAAGGGCATCAAAAATACCTTGGGGGATCTCTTTGCCGTCTTTGTGGATAGTAAATACGGCAAATTTAGACAGCTTATTAAATGACAATAATGCCAAAATACCCACCGCCCAAGTGGCAAACGCACCTACCAACGTACACAGTTTGCGGCTCATGGGGGTTTTTTCTTCCAAAAACTCCACAATCGGCTCTAAAATCGAGATTGATGAGGTTAACGCAGCAAACGTCAACAGTAAGAAAAATAAGGTACCGACGACCACCCCAAAACCCATCTGACCAAAGGCAATCGGCAAGGTTACAAACACCAAACCCGGTCCCGCTTTTGGGTCTAAGCCATTACTAAACAAAATCGGGAATATCGCCAAACCTGCCGCCAACGAAAAAATAATATCCCAAATAATTACCGTACGCGCGGTTGATAATAGATTTACGTCTGCTTTTAGGTAAGAGCCATAGCTCACCATAATTGCCATACCGAGTGACAAACAAAAGAACGCATGACCCAATGCCGCCAGCAATACCTTACCCACGCCGACTTGTTGCATACGCGCCAAGTCAAACTTAAATAAAAACTCTGCCCCTCTGGCAAAATCCATATTAATCGCATTATAACCGACAATAAACAGTAAGATAAAAGCCAGCGCTGGCATCATAAATTTCGACGCTTTTTCGATACCAGCAGACACCCCACCTGCCACAATGAATGCCGTTAATGCCATAAATGCAGTATGCCACAAGGTCATCTCCGTGGGATTGGCAAGCATCCCATCAAACATGCTACCAATCGCATCTTTGCCGATACCATTAAACGCATTCATCCCAGCTTTGGCGGTATAATTAAGTGACCAACCGCCAATCACACTATAAAACGACAAAATCATAAATGCGGCTAAAATACCAAAATAACCGAGCATACTCCATGCAGGCGAGGTATGATTCGCCAATGCCGCTTTTTTAAAGCTTGCCGCTGGGTTACTTTGCCCACGCCGACCAATCAACCATTCTGCCACCAACACAGGAAAACCAATCAACGCAATACTGATAATAAACACTATCACGAATGCCGAGCCGCCGCTATCGCCCGTCATATAAGGAAATTTCCATATACTGCCCAAGCCCACAGCCGAACCGACCGCCGCCATCAAGAAGCCAATTTTTGAGCTCCATTGGGAATGAGACGATTTATGATTCTGACTCATGACCCCTCCTAATGTAAAAAAATGAAAGTATTTGCAACCTAACATTGCAATAAGTAGATTTTTCATTAAAAAGGCGTCAAAGTCAAACTATCTTTTTATGACGACCAACAAAACGTTTTTTTTATCAAAGTATAAGACGCATCTATAACGAAATATTTGTTAAAACAATCACTTATAAAAATCCTATTAATAGATAAAAAATAATTTGAATTACCATAACTTTAGCTTATTAATCAATCATTGCTTAAAAATCCGCTAAATATCAGTGTTTGAATCAAATTTTCCCAATGGTGAAGCACTAGTAATCAACCTTTAATATCGTATTTTAATAGACAATTGCTGATGATTTAAAAAGTGGCTATACCCTAAAAAAATGACAATGGTATGAAAAAAATGCCAGTGATAACATTTTCACTGGGATATTTTGCCAAAACCTTTTACGATAGCCTGTCTTTTACTCACCCAATTTTAGGATAGGTGTCATCGTCAATCATTTGTCACTGTGAGATAGTGTATGTCAACCGTTTATCATGTCTTATTTTTATGCAAACACAACGCCAGCCGTAGCTTAATGGCAGAAGCCATTTTAAATAACGTCGGTCAGGGTCGCTTTTTAGCCTATAGTGCCGGCACTGAGCCAAGCAAGGTTGTGCATCCTTATATGCTCGAGGTGCTACATGAAGAAGGTTTTGATACCACGAATTTACGTCCAAAGTCGATACAAAACTTTTTGGATAGTCATGCGCCAAAGATGAATTTGGTGATTGGCCTGTGTAATAGTCTGCAACAAGATGAGACGTTAGATATCCAAATGGCAAACCATTTTCCAATGATTGCGCATTGGCATATCAACGATAGCGAGAGTATATCGGGGGATAACGAGGCGCAAAAAGCAGCGTTTAGCCAAGTGATGCGTCAGTTGTCACAGCGGATTCATTTGTTTGCAAATTTGCCTAATGATAAAGTTAGGCATTTAACGCAGCTAAAAACAGTTGAAATGTGATTATTAGAAACATGTGGATTTTAGGGCGTAGCAAATACGCCCATTAAAATACGCCGGTATTTGCTAATTTTTTATTTACTTGCCATTAAGGCTTCAATGCCTTCAATGGTTTTTGGCACGTCACTTGTTAAAACAAGCGGCTCACCGTCTGTAATGACGACATCATCTTCAATTCGGATGCCAATCCCACGATATTGTTCTGGCACAAGCTTATTGTCATTAGCAAAGTATAAGCCTGGTTCAACGGTAATCACCATGCCCGCCTGTAGTGGACGCGGTGTGCCATCTTCCCCTACATAACGTCCTGCATCATGCACATCTAACCCAAGCCAATGCCCCGTCCCGTGCATATAAAACGGTAGATAGGCTTTTTCTTCAATCAGCTTATCGACATTCCCTGTCAAAATCCCCAAATCAACCAAGCCTTGTGTTAATATTTTTAACGCCGTTTCGTGATGAATCTTACCATGCTTACCCACTTTTAGCGATTTGATGGCTTCAATATTGGCGTTTAGCACGATGTTATATACTTGCCTTTGCACCTCGCTAAACTTGCCATTGACAGGAAAAGTACGGCTAATATCACCCGCATAGTGCTGATACTCTGCCCCTGCGTCTATCATCACCAAATCGCCATCATGGAGCGGTTGGTTGTTTTCAACATAGTGTAAAATATTGGCATTGTCCCCACCCGCCACGATGCTGTTGTAGGACGGTACACAGCCATATTGAGCAAAGGCGTAATTGACTTCGGCCTCGAGCCTGCCCTCGTTCATATCTGGTTTAACGGTTTGCATGGCTTTGATATGCCCATACGCACTGATTTGTCCAGCTACTTTCATCACAGCAATTTCATGTTCGTCTTTGACAAGGCGCATCTCATTGATGAGTTTGTCAATATTGGTGATCGTATCGACCACGCCTTCGCCACGTTGAATCAGCTTGGCTTGGTCAAGCCAGTTGATTAAATCGGTGTTAAAACGGGCGATAACGTGGCTTTTTCCCATAATTAAACTTGGCATCACTGCATCAATTTTACTAATCGCAATGGCTTCATCGACAGCAAAATCAGTTTTTGCACCCTCTAATCCGATACGCTTGCCGTCCCAGATTTCCCGCAATTTATCTTTTTCACGTAAAAATAGGGTATATTTGACTTCTGTTTCGGCTTTTTCGAGTACCATCACCGCTTCAGGTTCGATAAAGCCCGTCATATAAAAAAAGCTACTGTCGGCTCGGTATTTATATTCGGCATCATTATTGCGGATATGGGTGGGCGCAGTGCCTAAAATGGCGATGCTATTGCTTGGCATTTGCTCGGCGAGTTTGGCTCGGCGGTTAGCAAAAGCGGATTGGGGTAAAGGGGGAAGGGTTTTGATGTTCATTATTTTTCCTTAATATTTTTAGGTGAGTTTATTTACTGTCAGTAATGACACCGTACTTTCGTTAATTCATATTTTTGCCTTCTTGCGCTGCATTATCTGCAATAGGGCGTGTATCACCACAACTTGTCACAATTTCTCCTAAAAACCTTTCACATCTTTCTAACTGCTCAAGCGGAACATATTCATTAGCTTTATGAGCATTAGCAATATCCCCAGGCCCGCAAATCACCGTGGGAATCCCCGCCTGTGTAAACTGCCCGCCTTCGGTGGCATAGGCAACTTTATGTCGTATCGTTTCATCCACCAAATTCTCAATCAACGCTTGCAAAGCTTGATTGTCTTTATCGGTCATCGCAGGAACATTTTCATGACGCACTAACTCAATATAGGTATCACTTGCCACCGCTTGCATTGTTGGCTCAAGGGTTTTGATAAAGTCACGAATCGGCCCAATGACATCCTGTTCGGTCATGTGCGGTAAATTGCGAAAGTCAAAGGTAAACTCGCATAGATTCGGCACAATATTGGTCGCTATACCGCCTTGTATGGTACCTACCGACAGCGTAGAAAATGGCACATCAAATGCCATGTCTTGGACATTACGTTTCTGTAATTTTTCGGCTAACTCATCAATAAAGTGAATAATTTTACTGGCATAACTAATGGCATTGACGCCTTGTGGTGTCAACGATGAATGCACTGATTTACCATGTACCCGACAACGATACACCTGTATGCCTTTGTGCGCGACCACCATTTTCATCATGGTCGGCTCACCGACGATACAATAATCGGGCTTGATGCCCCGCTCGTTGATGTCGGCAAGTAATAAGGGTGCACCTAGACAACCAATTTCTTCATCAAAACTTAATGCCAAATGAATTGGCTTGGCAAGCTTGCCTGCTTGGCTTAAAGCAACGGCTTTTGGCAACACCGTAAGACAACAAGCGATAAAGCCTTTCATGTCGCACGTCCCACGCCCAAACGCTTTACCGTCATCGATGGTCATATCAAATGGTGGGTACGTCCATGCCTGCCCATCGACGGGCACGACATCAGTATGCCCCGAAAACACAAACCCACCTGTGAGGGTGTCTTGCTGGTCGCCTGCGGGGACGGTGACAAATAGATTGGCTTTGGTTTCATCAGCGTTAAAGGTGAGATAGGGCGTTAAACCCAATGCATCGCAATATCGTTCGACGTAGTTAATTAGGGCAAGGTTGGAATGACGGCTAACGGTGTCAAAGCAAATAAGGGTTTTTAGCCAGTCAAGCGTGGTGGTTGGATAGGTCATGTTTTAAAAGTCCATTCTAATTTTTATCGACATAAGTTATACTATCATCTATCTTAATCTTATCTAAAATTTTAGAGCAACTTTACGAGAAGAATGATGAAAAAGTTATTGACGATACTATGTGCGGTTTATGTTTATAGTTTAACAGGTTGTGCTACCACCGACATGACAAAAGTGGAAAATGACTATCAACAAAAAGCCGAGCAAGCACGTTATGATAAAATGTTAGGCAAACCATCAAATTGTCAATTTCATCCCACTCCTGCTAATTACTACACTAAAGACGGGCAGAAAATGTCAAATTTTACTTATTCAACACCGACTGGTGAGCCTTGTTTGCCTTAAACTTAATTAAATATTTGAAAAAATGGGTTACACTATCGCTAACCCACCCTACAACTGACCAAAATTTAAGACGGTTTTTTCCCTGTCATCGCATCAACGACCATATTGGTCACAAAATCATCATTCGCCTCTTTTTCCGCCTGCCAGTTTAGCTCATCATCTGCCAAGCCCTCAATATAATCCAACTGAGCCTCATCATCTTCATCCAATGCTCGACCAATCGGGCGATTCATCGCAAAGCCCGCAATCAAAGGTAACTTCGCCACCGACTTACGCACCCGACCACTCGCCACACTCACAGGAATCATCCGCACAAACTCCAATAATTCCATATACCCCACTTCACCTTCGGGGTTGTCATTTGATTGTAAGCTCTCGTCAAACTCATCAATACGTAACGCACCAATTTTTGCCAAATCATTAAACATGGCGTTTTCTTCGGGGCGTAACGCTGAATCAGTCACGCCAAAGCCTGTCATAAAGCCATTCGCCCAATCACTTAACGCACGCAAACGCTCATACAATGGGTGCTCATCATCGGGCACAAGGGGCATGAACTGGTAGCTGTCTTCTTCATCGGTCAAAGTCGCCGCCATGTCCTCGGCTTCTTCCGCCAAAAATTCGAGCATCGCTGGCTCAAGTTCGCTAAAGCTTAATTCACTTAATAGCATTTGCCATTGCTGCGCGTCTTGAATTTTTGGGGCGTCGCACACTGATAGAATTCCGGTAATTAACCCATGCAATTCGCTGATTGATACATCTTGCCACTGCTCAAACGTTTTGTCCCAATCATGCCAACCTGAAATATAATCATTCATTATAGTACCCTTATAAAAAATCTTAGCCTTATAAAAAAATTGAAGTAATACTAGCCTTTATGCGGTTGATTGTGGCATTATTAAAGGCAGAATGCAGGATTTAACCGGCAATTTTTAAGCAGGCTTGCAAAAAATCTGCCAAAAACCAAATTTTATCCGTTGATTTTGTTTAATCAGTCACTCTCGTATGATTTAATTGAGAAAAACCCATGAGCAACCTCATTGACCCTTTACATCAACTCCAATCTGCTTTCAATCAGCTTGCCGAAAAATACCGGTTTGTCACAAGTGAGTTGGCTCGTATCAAGGCACAGCCGACTATTCCTCCCGAACTACTTGATGAACTACAAAAAGAACTCAGCTTTGCCAAAGAACAAGGGCAACGCCTTGAAGATCAGTTTAGCGACCAGCAAGAACAACTCCAAGATTTTGAACAGCGCTATCAGTCGTTAGCAGAATCACACAGTTTGATCAGTGCCGAATATGAAGAGGCGCAAGCCCAAATTCATACCCTAACCCAAGCCAATCATAAGCTTCAAGAAAAAAACCGCATTGCTGCCGAACATACCAAGCTGGTGTTGGAACGACTGGCAAAAATTGATAGTGAGGCTTAATTTATCAGCGTTTAAACGTTTTTTATCGCACAGCAACTTAAGAATTACGAATTTTAGCAATTAGGAAATAGTTAGCATGGCAACTGCCGATACCCTTAAAAAAGTCGATATTTTTATCAATGGGCGTACCTATACCGTTAACTGCCCAAGTGACGAACAGCCTGCGCTTGAGCGAGCAAGTAGTTTTATCAATAGCTTTATCCAAGACATTCGCCGCCAAGCCCCACAGCTCCCCCAAGAGGAATTGTTGGTGCTGTGCGCCTTGACCTTGTATGAAAAAGCCGAGCAGTTGCAAGCGTTACAACAAGATAACGACGAAGCCAAAGCATTGGTTGATGGTATGCTTACCCAAATAAAAAATTTAACATAATTTTGCTTGAATTTAATTATTGTGGCGAATAAGTCTTGCCCGCCAAAAAATCGGCTTGGTGTTCTTGATTACAAAAAAACTTATCTCCATCGACAATACCTCGCCATTGTGCCAAGGTATGATGGCAATAATCACACTGGCGTGGCTCAGTGGATTCGCCCGCTTTAGGTCGATAATAGCCTTCAGGTGGGCGTGGATACATCAACTTCATCGCCACCCGACTACAAGCGGCAATCACCAACATCAAAAAAATCACGGTAAACATCGTCTCTTCCTATCTCATCTATAATATATCAAGCTATCAACTGTAAAACTTGGATTGTACCACCATTTTTAGCGTATACGGTTACCATTTGTGTGGTTTACTCCATGCCACAGCTGCTAACAATTGGTGTACCTTATGTGCCTTATGTGCCTTATGTGCCTTATGTGCCTTATGTGCCTTATGTGCCTGGGGCTAAAATTTTTACAGATAAAATTGGTAAAGCTGCATGAAAGCTTTATAATAACTGGCAGTATTTTTTAACCCTGCATACCACCCTACCCTGACAAGTCACAACGAAATAGGGCACTGCCCATATAACCAAATAAATAATCGATTTTTATCAAGGATATTATAATGCAGACTAACAACCCAGCCATAGCTGACGCCCACGAACCTTTAACCAACTCGCCTAGTCCTAGGCTATCAGAAAACCAAACAGCAACTGGTGCTGAAACGATGGGGCTAAAATTTGCCTTGGTGCAGCAGCAGTTTATTGTGGGGGATGTGGTGAGTAACGCCAAAAAAATGGTCGAACTTGCCAATATTGCCCGAGAAAAAGGGGCAAATATCATTGTCTTTCCAGAGCTCGCGTTGCTCGGTTATCCGCCTGAGGATTTATTATTACGTCCCAGCCTTGCCTCTCGGATTAAACTTGCGTTTGAGGTGTTGTTTAGCGTCAAAGACATCGTGATGCTGGTCGGCTATCCGCATATTGATCAGCACGGCACGTTTAACTCGATTGCCATCATTCACAATGGTCAACAAAAAGGTTTTTATCACAAGCAGTTTTTGCCCAATTATGGCGTGTTTGATGAGCGGCGTTATTTTAGCCAAGGACATAATCATGTGTTGTTTGACTACCAAGGCGTGACGCTAGGTTTGTTGATTTGTGAAGATTTGTGGCAAGATGCCCCAATCAAGGCATTAAAAGATAAAGGCGCCGACATCGTGGTCGCTATCAATGCCTCCCCCTTTGAACAAAATAAACAAGAACAGCGCAAAGCCTTGTTGACCCGCCAAGCCAGCGAACACCAATTACCCATTGTGTATGTCAATAGTGTGGGCGGACAAGATGATTTGGTGTTTGACGGCGGGTCAATGGTGGTCGATGCCGCAGGCAATGTGATGCACGAAGCCCCGCGCTTTTTGCAGCATATTTTATTTGCAGCTGCTCACATTGACCCAGACAACCAACAACTGGTGTTATCCAGTCAACGCAAAGCCCCGCTAGCATTGAGCCAAGTTGCCGAAACTTATCAAGCTCTTGTGGTTGGTCTGCGTGATTATGTCAATCACTCGGGATTTAAAGGGGTATTGGTCGGTCTATCAGGCGGTGTGGATGCGGCGTTGACCTTGTGTATTGCGGTTGATGCATTAGGGGCGGATAAAGTGTATGCGGTGATGATGCCTTATGAATACACCTCGCAGATTAGCCTACAAGATGCCCAAGCCCAAGCCCGCAGGCTTAATGTGTCGTATACTGTGTGCCCAATTCATGCCGCGGTGGCAGGGATGCGACATACCCTAGAGCCTATGTTTACCGGCACGCCTGCCGATGACACCGAAGAGAATATTCAATCTCGGGCTCGGGGGATGATTTTGATGGCATTGTCCAATAAGTTTGGGCACCTAGTCATCACCACAGGCAATAAGTCGGACATGGCAGTCGGTCAAGCAACCTTGTATGGCGATATGGCAGGCGGGTTTGATGTGCTCAAAGACGTGTATAAAACCCAAGTGTATGCGTTAGCCAATTACCGCAATCGTCTAGAAGAAACGCCTGTCATCCCAGAGCGAGTGATCAGCCGCGCCCCAAGTCCTGAGTTACGCCCTGAGCAGATAGATCAAGACCATCTGCCCGATTATGAATTGTTAGATAAAATTTTGGAATTGTATATTGACCGTGATTTTGGTTTTGATGCGATTGTCGAAGCGGGTTATGATAAAGCGATGGTGCATCGTGTGCTATCAATGGTGGATAAAAATGAGTACAAACGCCGTCAATCGCCGATTGGCACAAAGATTACCCATCGAGCATTTGGCCGAGAACGGCGCTATCCGCTTATCAATCATTGGTCGCTTGAGTTTCCAACAATCTAATCTTCGGTAATGTAAAAAGACTGCCTCCTTGGCAGTCTTTTTTATCACTAAACCAATAATTCTCGTTTCCCACTTTTGCCCATCGCACTCACCAACCCCGCCTCTTCCATCGCATCGACAATGCGAGCGGCACGATTATAACCAATACTAAATTTACGCTGAATACTCGATGCCGACACCTTGCGAGTCTCTAACACAAAAGCGACCACTTCATCATACAATGCATCTTCATCGCCGGTTGCAATCCCGCCGCCATCACCATTGCCGCCACCGCTTGGCGAAGTCAAGGCAAAGTTATCAAACATATTATCGATATAATCGGGCGCACCCCGCTCACGCCACGCATCACAGATACGATTGACTTCCGAGTCGCTGATAAATGCCCCATGCACTCGGTTTGGCTCATTTTGCCCAGGGGCTAAAAACAGCATATCCCCATGCCCAAGCATATCCTCTGCACCGCCCGCATCTAGGATAGTACGAGAATCGACTTTTGAATTGACCCGTAATGCCGCTCGCACAGGAATATTTGCTTTGATAAGCCCTGTGATAACATCCACTGAGGGTCGTTGGGTAGCCAAAATCAAATGAATCCCTGCAGCACGCGATTTTTGGGCAAGACGAGTGATAAGCTCTTCGGCTTGCTTGCCCACTTGCATCATCATATCGGCAAACTCATCTGCAACGATGACAATTTGTGGTAATGGTTTTAATACGGGCGGTTTGTCTTGGCTGACGCTGTTATGCACTCGCCATAGTGGGTCAAGCAGTGGATGACCTTCGGCATTGGCGGCAATGACTTTTTTGTTAAATTCATCGAGTTTACGTACTTTAAACAACGACATTAGCTGATAACGCCGTTCCATCTCTGCCACGCACCAAGACAAGGCACTGGCTGCCTCCGTCATGTCGGTCACTACAGGGGTAAGCAAATGTGGAATGTCATTGTAATTTGCCAATTCAAGCTGTTTTGGATCAATTAAAATCAGGCGCAGTTGATCAGGCGTGTATTTTAACAGCATCGACAGCAGCAGCGAGTTGACCAATACCGACTTACCCGAACCGGTTGTTCCCGCCACCAACATATGCGGGGCTTTTGCTAGGTCAGTAATGACCGGACGACCGGCGATGTCTTTACCCATTGCCATACTGATAAGTCCACTTGGGTCTTGAAAATTATCTGTTGTAAGAAGTTCGATTAGCCGCACCATTTGGCGGTGAGGATTGGGCACTTCAATCCCGATATAGGGCTTGCCCGGAATGACCTCCACCACCCGCACCGACGCCATTGATAATGAGCGAGCCAAATCTTTAGCTATACCTGTAACTTTACTTGCCTTGACACCGGGGGCAAGCTCGACTTCAAAGCGAGTGACCACAGGGCCAAGCTGGGCATTGACCACGTTGGCTTTGACGTTAAACTCTTGCAATTTAATTTCAAGCAGTTCGGATAACTGTTGCAATTCTTGACGGCTGTAGCTTGGACTGCGATCTGGATCGGGCAAGTCAAGCAATTCAAGCGCGGGCAGTGGGCTAAGGCTCTCACGGTAAGCCGCTGTCTGCATGGCGCGAGATTTGCCCGCAAATAAGGCATCGTTATGGATATCGAGCGGTACGGCTGATGGCTCAATGGGTTTAAGTTCGTCAATTTCGACTGAGCGTTCATGGGCAGCAAGTGACTGAGCGGTAGGTGGCTGAGCAGTAGGTGGTAGGGGGACAAAATTTTCTGTCGTCGCTTGTGTTACATCGTCTTGAGCTTGGGCTGGCGGTGTTGTAATAGTTCGCATACCAAGCAATTCGGCAACTGATGCCACATGAGGTTCTTCTGTTATCGTTTCTACAGCTTGTATGGGCAAGGCAGGTTGCTCAACCGTTTGTTGGACCACAGTCGATGGATCCGATACTAACGTATTAATAGCTAAATTATCGTTGGCTGATTGAGTATTTGCTTGGTCAAGTGGCTTTGCATGAAATTGTGTATGATGTTGATCATCTCCTGTTTCGTATTGACCCGCTAAAAACTGTTGTTTTTCATATTGGTCATTATCGTATGGGACATTATTGTCTACAGGTTCGTGCTCAAAATTCTCTGATGGGGCGTCCGCTGTTTCAACCACTTGACTGTTATCTGATTTGGCAGGCCTTTTAAGATTTAGATTAAATGAGGCAAAATTCATGCCAAACAGTTTTTTGGTTAGTTTTTGCCCTTGTTCATCGCTGGCTGGTGAAGCAACAGTGGTGTTCGGTAATTCCCTAGCAAGCGGTTGATGATTCGAATTAGTCGTATTTAGCTTATCATTGGTGGACGTTGATTTTGGGATGCGAATAACTTCTTTTTCAAGTTTTGCATCCAGTTTTTTGGTGAGTTTGGTATTGGCAAGATGTACCGAGCTAATCGGCTTAAATGGATTATTGGCAACATTGGCTTCGTTTTCCATCCAATCATAGTCTTTAGCTTCACTAAACCCTGTTTCATCCAAAAATTCATCAAGTCGTCCGGTATGGGCTTCCCCTTCAAGTGGTAATGGCAGTTGCTGGGTAGTCGGTAACACTTTGGCTTGTACCGTTTCTTCATTATCTTGTTCAAGGTGTTGGTCATCTTGCAATTGGGTATTAACTTTGGCTGAAGAGTCACGTCTCGGCGTTTTGTGAAACAAGGCTTTAATTTTTTGTAGTTGTAAATTAAAGGTGAAGATTAACGTCATGCTGATAAATATCCCTAAAAATAGCCATGCGCCAACAGGGGTTAATAGGTTACTGAGTCCTTGTCCGACCACTTGTCCCACAATCCCTTGAGCGAGCCACGACAGTGACATAACCCCTGTTAAAGCGGCGGTGGCAATGATCAAAAACAGATAACCCAATGTACGCAACGCCCCTATCGGTAGCGTGTGAGCATACCAAAGCCGCCATGCTTCATAGCAAGCAATCACAATGAGCCACCAACTGCTCGCCCCCAAAAAGGTATATAAAATATCTGATAACCATGCCCCACCCTGCCCTGCAAGGTTACTAATCGTATCACCATGACTGCTAAGATGTGACCAACTAGGATCGTTGGCAGAATAACTGACAAGAGAGGATAAAAGTAGCATGGCAACCACAAGCCACATAAGCGTTAACAAGCTACGACGAAGATAATAAGCCAAAAGAAAACCTCATTTACACCAAAAAAACGATCATCACCACCTTGCAAGCATCAGGCAAATTTAGCGAACAGCTTGCTAAGATTGATGGTCAAAACCACGAATTTAAACCTCCTATCATAACAAAACTTGTCTATCGATGGGCGGCTTTTTCAATCATATCAATCACGGTATTGCGTATTAAATGCTTGCTATTTTATGAACGAAACCCTATATTCATGGCAGGTATTTTATTCCCGTTATTTTAAGTGATTGCTTTATCCACGATTTGTTTTAGCGAGTGTTATATGTCACAGATTATTCACCATCCGTTAATTATTCTTGGCTCAGGACCTGCGGGTTATTCAGCCGCCGTATATGCTGCCCGAGCCAATCTTAATCCTGTTATTATCACAGGCATACAGCTTGGTGGACAGTTGACCACCACTACCGAGGTGGATAATTGGCCAGGCGACCCGCAAGGTTTGACAGGTCCTGATTTGATGATACGAATGCAAGCCCATGCTGAACGCTTTGGCACCCAGCTTGTGTATGACCATATCCACCAAGTGAACTTATCGCAACGTCCATTTGTGTTAATAGGTAATACCACCACTTATACTTGCGATGCGCTGATTATTGCCACAGGGGCAACTGCTCAGTATCTTGGATTAGAGAGTGAACAAAAATTTATTGGGCAAGGTGTGTCTGCCTGTGCCACTTGTGATGGCTTTTTTTACAAAAATCAAGACGTGGTGGTCATCGGTGGCGGTAATACCGCTGTGGAAGAAGCCTTGTATTTATCCAATATTGCCCGCCATGTTACTTTGGTGCATCGCCGTGATAAAGTTAAATCAGAAAAAATCCTGCAAAATCATCTGTTTGAAAAACAAAAAAATGGCAATATTAGTATCGAATGGAATCACACAGTCAAAGAAGTGGTCGGTGATAACACAGGGGTAACAGGCGTGGTGATTGAAAATGTCCATGATGGCGCAACCAAACAGCTTGACGTCACAGGCATGTTTGTGGCGATTGGTCACAAGCCTAACACCGAAATTTTTGACGGTCAGCTTGAAATGAACAATGGCTATATTGTGGTACAAAGTGGACTTAATGGCAATGCCACCGCCACCAGTGTGGAAGGCGTGTTTGCCTGTGGGGATGTGGCGGATCATATTTATCGTCAAGCGATCACTTCAGCAGGTACAGGCTGCATGGCGGCACTTGATGCCGAAAAATACCTTGATGCGTTGGCACTCGACCAGCAAGCTGCTAACCCATCAAGCTAAGTTACAACTAAGTTACAACAAAGCTATGGCGTATCAAACAAATTTTTATCCATGTGACTTTGATTTCCCCAACCCGTTAACCTGTGATGATGATGGCTTAGTTGGTATTGGGGCGGATTTATCCCCCCAAACGCTGCGCTATGCCTACGCTCACGGATTTTTCCCGTGGTTTAATGAGGGGGATCCAATTATGTGGTGGTCACCCAATCCTCGCTGTGTGATTTATCCAAAAACCTTTACTCCAAGCAAAACCCTCGCACGTAGGCTTAAAAACAGCGACTGGCAATTAAGCGTTAATCGAGATTTTCCTGCTGTGATACAGGCATGTAGCGAGGCACGGGTTTACGCACAAGGCACATGGATCACTAAGGATATGACAGCCGCTTATAATCGGTTGCATACGCTTGGCGATGCGGTCAGTATCGAAGTTTGGCAAAAAGAGGCGTTAATTGGCGGGTTATATGGGATTAAGTTGGGACAAGCATTTTTTGGTGAAAGTATGTTCCACCGGGTTACCGATGCGTCTAAAGTGGCGTTTTTTGGCTTGATGAAACTGGGCGAATTATCAAATTTTGCTTGGGTGGATTGTCAATTACCCAACGACCATTTATTAAGCCTTGGGGCAAGTGTGATTAGCCGTACAGCATTTTTGCGTGATTTACCCAACCAAGTTTTTCAAACAAGCTGTGATTGGTCGGCGTTATATGGGCAAAAAATTGCGGTAAAAGACGTATTTTTAGCCAAACCAGTCGTTAATAATAAGGAAAGTTTAATACTCGTCTAACATGCATACCCAAAATAATTTTAGTTTTGACAGCCAAATTACCCCACTTCACCAATGTAACTATCTGCCCGATCGTGCCGCACGTCTCGAATTTATAGAATTAAAACAAGCACATAGCTTAGCTACCCCGTTATTCTCACAGTTTTCACGGCTCGGATTTCGCCGCAGCGGTCAGCATTTGTATCGACCGATTTGTCATCATTGCCAACGTTGTATTGCTACCCGCATCCCTGTTAACGAGTTTGTGCGCAATCGCACCCAGCGCAAACTTTGGCACAAATCCGCCACAATCGACATTACAATTAGCGACTGTGACGACGCAAATGACCAGCATTTTGCCCTGTATGCTCGCTATATCTGTGAGCGTCATAGTGATGGCGATATGTATCCACCGAGTCTTGAAGGTTTTAAACGTTTTTTGCAGTACTCATTTACTGAATCGTTTTTTATGGAATTTTGGCAAGATGGGCAGCTAATTATGGTGGCAGTCTGTGATAAACTAGATGATGGTATATCGGCAGTCTATACATTTTTTGACCCCAATATCGCCCAGACAAGCTTAGGCACTCTGGCAATTTTGACCCAAATTGACTATGTCAAGCAGCTTGGTTTATCTTATTTGTATTTAGGCTATTGGGTACCTAATAGCGAAAAAATGCAGTACAAAGCCAATTTTGCCCCACTTGAGCTGATGATTAATCAGCGTTGGCATCGATTTGATGAAAAAATTACGCCTGCTTTAATTGAACCCTTATTACAACAATCTATCAAACAACATTATGCCGAGCGATGGCAGTCATAAATTTTTATAACAATTTTTGCAAAATTAACGCATCGGACTTTGTACCATCAGCATTGTCATAATAACGCTGTCTAATATGAATTTGTTCAAAGCCAAAACTTTGATATAAGTAAATCGCGGCTAAATTATCTTCTCGTACTTCTAATAAGATTTTTTCGACTTTTGCCCTATTGGTTTTTTCACTCCCAATTTGTCGACCTAAATCTTCAATCACTTTTACCAATAATTGCTTAGCAAATCCTTGCCCCTGAAAAGTTTTAGCAATACCAATTCTTAAAATCTCTGCGGTATCAAAGATGGCTTGAAGCAAGCAATACCCAATAATAGTATTGTCATATTCCACGACAAAAAAACGGTGATAGTCCTGCATAAATAACTCTTGTAATGCCTGTTTATGCCAGCGATCTGTCCCAAATAACTGCGATTCTAAGTTAACAAGCTGACATAAATGGCTATCAGATAACCGGCAGAGTTCAATAATAGTCATAATAATAGCGTTTAAATTTTCAAAAAATAAAAAAGAGCCACCGAAGTGACTCTTTTAGTGCATAAAGTAATAATTACTCAGTTACTTTAGCAACAACACCGGCGCCTACAGTACGACCACCTTCACGGA
>ERZ501005.69-NODE-69-length-25234-cov-14.289805_pt1 | contig 25234 bp, 20 predicted proteins | sample MGYA00248830_ERZ501005 | MGnify/ENA primary metagenome ERZ501005 (study PRJEB25958, sample SAMN03398565) | human skin metagenome | study: EMG produced TPA metagenomics assembly of the Human Skin Microbiome Metagenome (human skin metagenome) data set. | reverse complement strand
GCTCGTTCTACCCGGGCTAAGGTGTAGGCCGAGTATCCGCCCTGATAAGCCTCGACGGTTGCGTCGTGGACCTCCCAGATGTCAGTGCAGATCTCGTCAAGAAACCAACGGTCGTGTGAGACGACGAGCATTGCCACGCCGCGCTCCTGTAGGTGGCGCAGGTGGCCGGCCAACCAGGCCACCGCCTCGACGTCGAGGTGGTTGGTGGGCTCGTCAAGAACAAGTAAGTCGTGGTCTCCGAGCATGATTGAAACCAGCGCAGCCCGCCGTCGTTCCCCACCGGAAAGATCGGCCATAGCGCGGTCGAGGTCAATATCGGAAAGCATGTCCTCGACGATGGGACGAGCCTCGCGGTTAGCTGCCCAAACGTGGTCGGGTTGGCCTCCGACGACGAGGTCGCGGACGGTCTGATCCCTGCGGGTTTCAGCTTGGGCGAGCACTCCTATGGAAATGCCATTAGTACGCGTCACTGTCCCGGAGTCGGGTTCTAGGGAACCAGTGAGGAGGGCTAAGAGGGTAGATTTGCCGTCCCCGTTGCGGCCCACGACGCCGATGACGTCCCCGGTTGATAGCCCCAGAGACACCTCTGAGAGGACCGTTCGGGTGCCCCAGGACTTTGAGATGCGATCGGCGTTGACGATATTTGTGCCGGCCAACGGAGGCTCAGCGTCCTCGCATGGCGGCGCGAGCGCCCTTCATAGAACTTGGCATTGGGCCCTTAGGAAGCGGCACTTTGGGGCGCATGGCGTCAAGGGCCTTGAGACGATTGACGACCTCGTCCACCTGACTCGTGCTGAGGGTCTTGGGCAGTTTCTTAATGTGCTTGTCGAGGTCTTCTAGCGGTACCTGGCCTTTGCCGTCGCCCATGATGATCGACGTCACCGGAGTGCCGTAGGCGACCTGCTCGTGGCGCTTGGTTTCGGTGGCCAGCAGGTTACGCAGGCCGTTACCGTGCCCCTCGCCGATGAGGACAATTCCGCCCGGACCGACAGCGCGGTGAACGACATCCTGCTGCCGGGTAAACGCGATCGCGGGGGTGGAGGTCCACTTCTTCTTGTCGAGCAGAGACAGGGCAACCTCGGCTGACCCGGTCTGGCCCTTGAACCGGGCATACATGGAACGCTTAGCGCGCCACTGGAAGACCCACATAGCGGCAGCGGCACCAGCAAAGATGCCAACGATGAGCCATGCCCACCACAGATCGGTGAGGATAAGACCGAGGACGGTGAACACCACGACGCCTGCTACAAAGGAGCCAATGACCCACCAGAGGAGCTGAGGATCAACCTGGCGGGTTAGCTTGAACGTCTCGACAAGCTGCTTTCCGGTGCCCCAGTCCTTGGGGTTGTCGGAGTGCTTGCGGCGCTCCTTCTCAGCCTTCGCCTGGGCTTTCTGCTTCGCGGCGAGTTCCTTGGCTGCCTGGCTCTTGGGCATGGTGCGCGGCTCCTCGGGGTCGATGGACGTGTGCGGGACAAATTCCTGAGGCGCAGGTCGCCCCGTGACTAGTGAATTCTACCGCCGGACCATTCCCGTCGTCTCGTCGCAGGTGAGGCAAGGAAGGACTGGAGTCCAAAAACGACACGGGGCCTTCATGCCGGTAGAGCATGGCCGATGCTGGTGCCCATCGATATGGTGTCAGGACGCCAGTTCCTGCAGGTACATACGTTGGAGCCCGTCCGCCCACGAGTCCGTAGGTGACGATTCGAAGAGCACGAGAACACGTCCGTCAGACAACTGGGCGATCGAGGAATAGGCGAAGAGGGTCTGTGGGCTCGTGATGTCGGCGTGACTCACCCATTCAAGTTCGGAGCGCGGTCCGAACGTTCTCGAGGATCGATGGACAACTGCCACATGGGCAATGCCATGTCGACGCCTGCGGTCATCTGCTGAGACGACAATGAGCGCAGGAAGCTGTTCCCCGGTCGTAGGTGATGCGATGGTTTGCTTCAGCATGAGCGCGGAGACTTGGCATGCGACGCCTTGGTCGTCGTCGCCGAACGCGGAAGTCAGCGTACTCCAGGAATGGCCGCCATCCACGCTCTCGGCGGTCAGCACCTTCCCACCGGAAGAAGCGGAATGTCGGTTGAAGCTGCGCAATACGCCGGGTAGAACCTCTGTGATCGCGCTTTCGTGGAGGTCGATAGTGGCTGGCATCGGGGTTCCCCGCTGCCACGTTTCCCCACCATCGTCGGTGTATACAGTGGTGCACGAAATTCCTGCAGGTAGCATCATGTAAGTCGGAACGACGATGCGTCCGGCATGTTCCCCTGCGCGGATTTGAATGGACCGACCTGGTGCGACGAGCGTGTATCGAGAATCTACGGGTCTGAACTGCCGTGTCACCAGTTTTCCCATGTTCCAAGTTCGGCCATCGTCATATGAATAGATCTCCACGATGTGATTGGTGTTGAAGACCTGAAGGATCGAGTCCTTGTAGAAGACGCGCATCGGAGTGATGCGAGCTGAACCGTGCTGGAACACGTACAGAGGAATTCCTGCTTCGAAGAGGTTGAAACCGTCGTCCAAGGAGTATCTTGATCGTCGTCCTAGAGCGAGATTTGAGTCATCGACTCCGGCGGTGGTGTACGGGCGAGGTATACCGATTAATTCATAAATCTGAATGCGACCGTGCTTGTCGCGGGGGCCGTCGAGGTCAGCTACGAGGTCGAATTGGGAACGGTCGATGTTCAGATTGATATTTCCCCTCAATCCGTCGGCGTCCCCTGTGACGTTGTGCGTCGAGAGCAGGAGCATGTCACGTCCGGCAACGGTGGCGAAGCCATCTCCCAGGGGGAACTTTCGCGGGCGCCCACCGTTGACGGAGCCATCTGGGGAGACGTTGAGGTGTTCGAATACTCCGCCGTTCCAGGCCCAGAGATCAATGACGATCATCAGTCGATGTCGAACTGAATCCTCGATGATGGCGCCGTCGATGACGGAGGATGATGCGGGGGCGTACCCATACTTGTTCGAATAATCTCGCATCTCCAATGGTTTTATCAGTGACGGGGCTTCCCAACCGTCGGAGATTGAGTAACGGGATGCATTGGGTTTTCTGCGAATCAGGGCATCGATATTGTCGGCGGAGTCGCCTGTTGTCGCGCGATTTGCATCGCAGCCTATGACCAATGTGTCATTGGCCGTAGACACCATGAACGGTATGCGGAAAAAATGTGATGGCGAATTCTCTCTGTTGAACACCTCGAGTACGTCTGCCTCTTGTGTCGCAAGTGCAGGAGAGTGTTCAGAGAACTGCCCTGTCACACTCAAGAATAAGGCTGCCCCGCCAGAGATTAATGCGGATCGGCGTGAAATCCGTTGGTGCATGCTGAATCCCTAAACGTTAAGTCTTCCGTAGCGTGATTACATTGAATGGGCGATATCTGGTGTTGCTGTGTGAATCACTCCAGCGTGCTGCGCGAAGTGGTAAGCCATGACAACGGGACCTCTGTCAGGAACAAGCCTTGCCACTCCCGTTCCCACAATACGAGCAGGGTCTGTTCGTCTTGCTGAGTCATGCATTGGTACACATGATGGCGAGGGTTGAGCACGCGGTTGTGCGGCCAGGTCTTGCCTCCGTCGAAACTTTGACGCAGCACACCACAACCCCGGAACGGGAGCATCATCGACGCATTGGCAAAGACCACCGATTCGGTTCCAAGCTCATCCCGGACAGAAATGGCATTGGGCTGGGAGAAGATTTCGGTCAGTTGCTCGACGAACGTCACCTCGCCCCATGTTTCGCCGCCGTCGACGCTGGCCGCGTGCGCCACCCGTCCGGAGGGATGTTGGTTGCGCATGAAGGAGTGCACGACCCCGTCAGGGGTTTCTACTAACGCTGACTCATGGGTCGAGCCGCGATCATCGTTGAGATTTCGAGAACTGACGATCTTTCCGAAAAGTTCGCGCTCGTCATTCGGTGACTTACCGAGGTTCCATGTCTGGCCCCCGTCATCGCTGTACACCGCGGCACATGAAAAGGTTTTTCCCTCCTCGTGGTTGTAGTAGACCGGTGCCAGGAGTCGGCCTCGGTGCGTCCCGTGTTCCAACTGAATTCCGTTGCCCGGTGACGTACCGAGGAACCGCATCCAAGGCTGCTTGAGAGCCGGGTTCAGGTTGATAGGTCGTGACCATGTCCGTCCGTCGTCATCACTGTGGATGAGGATGAGGTTGCAGGTCCGTAGGGTCAGCAGGGACTCGTGGGGGTCCACTCCGGTGGCCAAGTGGATATTGCCGGCGGGGGCACCGGCTGCGAAGACGTTTCCGGTTTCGTCAACGGTGTAGTCCGTGGGTTCCCCCGACTCGGTTGTTACGATGCCTTCTGCATCGATGACGTAGGCGGTTGCATCGCGATCGAACAGAAGCTGCCGACCTTGCTCATCGAAGCCCGACCCTGGTTCGGCGTTAGGCTGCCCCACGCCACCCGGGAACTGGTCGATCAAGCAGAACACGCGCCCCGAGTTGTGGTCTTGGAACAGAACTGAGTCGATAACCGATGCTCCGAGGGCGCCCTCGCCGGGATACTCGAGGACTATCTGGGCCTCGTCCCACCGACGACCGTCTTCGCTGCGACGGATGACGAAATTGATGTCGTTGGGGCTGTCGTTGGCAATGCTGACACGTTGGTCTGCCCCGGCGATGAAGCTTCCGGAATCAAGTCTGATGAGCGATGGGATCCGGTAACTTTTCGAGCCCAGATATCCCGTGTCGAAGAGAGCTTGGGTACGTAGAGGAGCCACGTTGGCTAGGCGTTTGACTTGGGCGTCGGTTAGCGCACTGCTGAAGATGGACGCCGTCTGTGCTTCCCCGAATAGCCGTGCTCCTTCGAGGTCCTTCCCGACGGTCACCCTTTCCACCTTGCCAAGATCGGCAAAGAATGCCTCACCAGGCTCGTGAGCCACGAGGAAACCGTCAACATAGAGATCAATGGCACCCCGGCCACTGATTGCTACCAGGTCATGCCAGTTTCCGTCGTCCCACTTGCCTGGAGCGCGCACGTGGGCGATGGGTTCATCGTCCACTTCCACGTGCAGGAGCAGGTCGCCGTTGACGATCTCGAAGGACAGTTCACCGGCGCTCCCTTGGGCTGCGAGGACGGTTCCACCCTGGGCTTTGCCACGAAGGCGGGTCCTTGCTCGGAGTGCGCCATGAGCGAGTTCTCCGGTACGGCGTGCGTCGCGGGCCGACAGCTCAGAACCAGCGAACTCGACGAACGGTGTTGCCGTCGGCGCCTTGGCCGCCATAGCTTGCAAGGACAGGGCTGAGTTCCACATCTTGAATCGCCGTACGTCGAGGACGCCCGACGGATTGATGACAATATTGGTTGCTCCCAGATCCTGGCACCATACCCGCAATGTGGCGGAGAATGTTTCGTAACCGTCTGCAAACAAATGCGTCCCAGTTTCATCGGCGGTGAGTCCGACGGAGTGAATCGTGCCATCTGCCATGCCCAGCGCATCCTCGGCGTCGAGACTGCGAGATTCTCCGTTCAGATCTATACGGCCAAGCAAGCGGTCTTCATCCACATCGACTGATAACCGTCCGTTCTTTCCGACAAGCTCGAACAGGCATCCGGAGGACGTCGCGCTGAATTCCACGAGAAGTGAGCCGTCCTCGCCGTCGATTCGTTGCACGTCCATGCCCTTTCGGGCCGGCAGCAAGGCGCTCCCAGTAAGGTCAATCGCCAATTCCTCGGTATAAGTATCAGTAATAGTCATGATTGACGTCTCCTCGTGGCTTCCCTGACTCGTTCTGGCTGGAGAATATGAATATGTGTTCTGGCTGCCGATTTAGCACTCGCTGGATGCAAACTCGCTCGAAAGGTCGACGCTGTTGATGTACCGGTCATCTCCGTCCTCGGGCCGGACGGCCTCTGGGTTGACGAGAGCCTGTAGCTTGCGTGGCAGATTCAGCCTAACGCCAAGGACAACAATCAGGCCGAAGCCCACGGACAACACCCCTAGAGCCGATCCCAGACCGTGGCTCTTAGCCAGCGAGGCGCCCACAAATGGTCCAATTGCACCGCCGAGAGCTCCGACATTGTAGATGAACCCCACTCCGGCAGCTCGCTGCTCGACGGGGAAATAGCTCGACACCCACCGAGGGGCTAGCCCTGAAACACCTTGGCCGAACAACTGGTTGAAGAACAGTAGAAGCCCAATGAGCCATGCCGACTTAATTCCCGCAAAGAATAGCGGAAACACGATGATCTGCGCTATGAGAATGCTCGTGAAGTACCACTTTCGCATTCCTATCCAGTCTCCCATGAAGCCTGTGACAAAGTAACCAATCATGTTGCCGAATTGTGCGATCGTTAGCAGATTGGCGACGGTGGAAGCTGCATATCCTGCACCCGTGAGGTATGTAGGCAAGAGTCCAAGGATGGGCCATCCATACATGAAGGCAGAAAGGATAACGATCATGATTCCGATGCCGATGACCCAGCGTCGAGGATCAAATTGCACGATGAGACACACGAAGATGGCGCCACAGGCTATGGCCACGGCGAGGACGCCCCAGAAAGGCAGGATGTTGAGGGCGAAGATGGCTAGTAGACCTGCCATTGCCGCGATGACGAGTGTGATGTTTAGTGACATGCGCCTTCCGCTGAACAGCACCTGGAAAGCGTCACGTGATTCGGACGATTTTTCCCGCTCGCGTGACTTTGCCGTTTCCCAGTCGCTAGCTTCGGGGAGGCGACGTCGCATGTACAGTGCCACTGCGATGGGCACGATTCCGGTGATGAACAGGGCTCTCCAACCCCATCCGGCATGCCAACTGTCGGCCCATGGGACTAAGTACTTGTCGACCTGGACGGCCAGGATGGCGCCTATCGCATAGCCTGACAACAGAAATGACGATGCCTTGCCGCGGATTCGGGGGTGCCACGATTCGATGACATATGTTGCCGATGACCCGTACTCTCCCGCCATCGCGAAGCCGACGACCATGCGCATAATGAACAGGAACATGAAGTTCGGCGAAAATCCCATGAGGAGCGAGCCGATCGCGAACAATACGGTTGCGATGATCATGGCTGGCTTGCGTCCGAACCTGTCGCCAACACCGCCCAGGATTAGTCCGCCCAGCCACCGTGTGATGAAGGCTGCTGACACCAACGCTGCGCTTTGTACCAGGGTGAGGCCAAAGGCCGCCTTGATCTCTGGCAGTGCCAAGGTGATGAGCACGAAGTCGTAGCCGTCAAGGGTGACACCAATAAGGGCTGCAATGAAGAGCTTCCATTTGGTGGCGTCTAAGTACTGCCACCATCGTCTCTTGTCACCCATCTCCTTGATGGTGATGATGTCGTCTGAGCTGGCCATGAGCCCCCAATCGTCGTTGATCCAGGAAGTACGTTAGACGTCCAACATTTTGAAGATAAGTGGTTGCCGATATGCTGGCAAGCCGATGTTCCCGGTCGCTCACGCTAAATGATCGGTGGCGGTGATCCGTGATTGTTGGTGCGATTTCTGCGGGGTGGGTTTTGCGACCCAGTTGAGATCGTGCTGAATACATGGCTGTAGGAGGCTACGATGCCGCGTACATACGTCCTTGACATGATGACTCATGGTTGGCGGATCCGTATACTCCGCTGTGCAGGTGAATTACGTCGATTAACGCGCGCCTGGCGCCTGGTACAAGGCGCTGGCCTGCTTACGGCGGTGGTAGCTGATCATGCCGCGATCTCGCGTGAGACGATGAACTGTCTGGACGACGGCTACGTACACGTGGATCTCGACATGGTGTTGAACGTCGTTGTGACCCCGGGTATCAAGGTGCATCGTCACGGTTGTCGCCCCCTAATGAATGGACATTGCCGAAGCTGTGCGGCGACGCTACCGGAAACGCTCGGTAAGTTTTCCCGAGGGATGAGGGTGGCGATAGTGGTGCGCACCGCCTCGGAGAGAAGATGTGTGTTACGGCGCCTCGCGTAAAGACAATTTTCTTCTGCACAGCGCACTCGGTGCCTTGCCCGCACGCAGGCGGGCAAGGCACCGAGTGTTGATGTCAATTAGCGAGTGCGTTCTGACTCAGGCAGCCTTCTTGACATCGGGGGAGTTGAATGCGGTCTGATAGGCCGCAAGGAGCTCGGTGCGTGCAGCCTGGATATTCCCTACGGTCGTCTTTGGGTTCAGTCGAACGCCGACGGCCTTGGTGATCGCGTGATTGAGCGTCTTGTACACTGCGGCGCTCTTGTGACCAAGGATGTACCGGTCACGGTTGGCGCGCACCTGCCAGATCGTCTTACTGAAGTTGGTGCGTACGTACACAGTGGCAACGTCATTCGGGGTGAGGTCGGGGTACTGCGAGACCTTTTCCAGGCGAGCCTTGAGGGCGGCGCCCTCGGCGTCGAGTTCCTTGGCGGTGGACGCTGGGTTAGCGGTCAGCAGGACGGCCTTGGTGACTTCGAGACCGAGTTCGACGTGGGCGGGGCTGACCTTGTTTTGGAGAGTGGTGGTAGCAGTGTGAATGGTGTCAATAGTGGTGGCGACCAACTTGATCCTCGGCATGATCGTCGAAGGGTCGTAGAACGGGATCCCCCCATGGGCAAGGGTCTCGATGAGGCCACGCAGGTCGAAGGCAGCCTTGAGAAGATCTCGGATCTGGTCAGAGTAGTCAGAACCGGGGACGGATTTCTGTACTGACTGAAGGGTCGCAATATGTGCGTTCAGAAGCTGGATGCTATTGCGAGCGTCACTGGCCGAGAGCTCGTGGGTGCTGGTCGCCGAGATGGTCGTCGTCGGCTCGACAGCATGAGCACTGGGAGCTGACAGCGCCGCTGGTACGAGCATTGCGCCGACAAGGAGGGGAGCTACAAGATGGGTCTTCTTCATAAAGGTTCTCCGTTTATTGGTTGCGGATGCCCCGGTCGAGGCAAGCGAAGTGTATCGGATATTTTGGATGGGGGTCGGTGTGGTGAACGGCGTGTACGCCGCCAACATTTGTTGGAGCTGTGATCAGGCGTGCGTCATTCCGACAGGGGCCCGTGTGGTGTATGGCTACGACGGTGCATAGACCCGTCTAGGCTTGTTGCAGGCGTGACCAGATGGTATGCCCAATACACCGAATATGAAGTTAATGCGCGGGCAATTCGAGATCTTCCGTTCTGTAATCTTGGAGGTCAAGAACTGGTGAAAGTGCCTTTCTGGGGATCTGCTCTGAGGTGCCCACGATATGGTTGAGTTCATCCCAGTGTGGAGCATTTGGTCTTCAGGAATAATACCCCCTGATCGGGTGTCGGATGCGTGTCCAGGTTAGCTTCATCATCACGTGTTTGCATGGCACTGAATCGGTCAAGTTGAGTCAATGAAACAGTTCATACGGCTATCGCTGATTGAGTTAATGTGGTTGATTGACGTTGGTTGGGATTTCAGTACGCATCTTCAATGTGAGGGCGTATGGGTTTGCTGGTTTGCATGGTGGTCATGCTGCTCCTGATGGAGAGTGGTTCGATCAAAGTGTTTGCTGCGGGTGCGCTTCTAGGCCTATGGCTGGGGTGTATGCGGATGGTGGAGTCGGAGTCCGTTAAGGAGCGGAAAGCCGGGGCCCGTGTTCGGTTGTGGGTAAAAAGAGGGAATGATTGGGTCGGGGTTGGGTATCAGGATGTGCATGTCTTCCAAGGTGGTGGGCGTGGAAAAGGGCAGGTGTGTCAGTATAATGCTATGGAAATAAGAAAACTATTTTTCGTGGCCAAGTTGATGTTTTAAAGGAATGATTGACACTCTCGAGCGGGTCAATTCACCTGATGAGCCGCTGCCGTGCTCTCCGTGGTGATGGTATATGCAGGCCTACGACGGAATCAGTAAGGAGGTTTATGGGAGAATTCATAGCTGTCGTCGTCACTGTTCATCTCCACTCTGATGATGTTGGTTGCGTCGATGATATCGACGAATTGAGAATACTTCTCAATTCCACTGAGGCTCATGGGTGCCTTCCTTGATGTGGCTGTCCTGGTCAAGAGGGAACGTTGGATGTCCGGGATCGTTGACAGTGATGTATCTGTGTCGGATACGGTCGTCCTGCGGCTCGACTCACATCGACAACCGCACACCCGAGCGGGACCTGCGTAGTAGACGATGTCCGCCGTGACCGGAAGAGTTCTGCGATGACGTGTTCCCGGCGATATTGAAGCGTTGGCTATTCGATGTTGTGTCTTTTTGATGCAGGGGCGGCCCCACCTCATGCGAGCCGTTCGACGTGCGTCCCAGCTCTAGGAGGTCGCACCGTCACTCCTTGGCCGCGAATGGTGCAGGTTTCGCACCGTCGCGGTACCCGGTCACGATCGTCACCGGACGCTCGCCGCGAGCTTCCATAGCCTGCCGATAGAGGCGGCCAGCCCGGTAGGAGGATCGCACAAGCGGTCCGCTCATCACACCGACAAATCCAATCTCGCGGGCCTCTTCGGCTAACTCATCGAACTCCTGAGGCGTCACCCAACGGTCGATGGGGTGTAGGTAGGAGTTCGGGCGCAGGTACTGGGTGATCGTCAGCAGGTCGGTGTTGGCGTCATGGAGTGCCCGCATGGCCTGTGAGATTTCTTCACGGGTTTCGCCCATGCCAAGAATGAGATTTGACTTGGTGATCAGACCGGCCTCATGTGCAGAGTCCAGGACGGCCAAAGAACGGTCGTAGCGGAATCCGGGTCGAATGCGCTTGAAGATGCGGGGGACTGTCTCAAGGTTGTGACCGAAGACCTCCGGGCGCGCTTCGAAGACGATGTCGAGCAGGTCCTGTTTGCCGGAAAAATCTTGGGCCAACATCTCGACGCCGACGCCGGGAGTTACCTGGTGGATTTGACGAATCGTCTCGGCGCACAGCCAGGCACCTTCGTCCTCGAGGTCGTCTCGGCATACCGACGTAACGGTAGCGTAGCGCAGCCCCATCTGCTTGACGGACTCTGCGACGCGACGCGGCTCGTCTTTGTCGTAGCCTTCCGGCTTGGCCGACTCGATCTGGCAGAAGTCACAACGGCGGGTGCAGTGGTCGCCGCCGATGAGGAAAGTGGCCTCGCGATCCTCCCAACACTCGAAAATATTGGGGCAGCCAGCCTCTTGACACACGGTGTGCAGATCTCCGTCGATCATCCGGCGACGCATGTCGCGGTACTCCGGACCCATTGTGGCCCGAGTCTTGATCCAGTGGGGTTTGTTCTCGATGGGCGTCTGAGAATTCTTGACCTCGACTCGGAGGAGCTTCCTACCGTCTGCTTCGACACTCACGCCGGCCAGTTTAACTGCGCGTGCCGAAGTTGCGAAGTCTCAGGGAATGGGTGACGACGAAGAGGCTCGAAAGGCTCATGGCAAGCCCAGATATCAGCGGGTTCAGGAAACCGGCGGCCGCGATCGGGATCGCTGCAATGTTGTAGATGAAAGCCCATGCAAGGTTGCCGCGGATGGTCCTTAGAGTGCGTCTCGACAACCCAATGGCGTCCGGGACGACCCCGAGATGGTGGCGTACGCAGATGATGTCGGCGCTGCGCATCGCGATATCAGTGCCGGTGACCAGCGCCATGCCAAGATCGGAGCTTGCCAAGGCAGCGGCGTCGTTGATGCCGTCGCCTACCATGGCTACCACGCGGCTTTCAGAGCGAAGTCTCTCAACGACCCCGGCTTTGTCGGTGGGTAGGACCTCGGCCAGGACCTCGTCGGTGCCAAGTTGTGTTCCGACGGCTTCTGCGGCGGCTTTCGAATCACCAGTGAGGAGAACAGTTCGTAGCCCCATATCTTTGAGCTGGGCGATGACTTCCGGGGCCTCGGGTTTGACGGTGTCGGCGACGACAAGGGCAGCTGCGGCCTGACCGTCGATCGCTACCAGAACGGCGGAACGGCCTGTTTCGGCTGCTTTCTCAACGGTGTGGCTCAGCTCGGCGGGAATCTTGATCTCTGCCTCCGTGAGAAACGCAGGATTGCCAACCATGACACGATGCCCCTCAACCTCGCCACTGACGCCTCGTCCAGCGAGGGTGCGCGGGCTGGGGCACGCTGGAATGGTGCCTTTGACAGCTGCTACCACAGCTTTGGCCACCGGGTGGGTGGAGTGTTGGTCCAGGGCGGCGGCGTAACGGTGGGCGCGATCGACGTCCTGCCCGTTGGCAGGGAGCGTCGCGACGAGAGTCATCTCCCCGCTGGTGACGGTACCGGTTTTATCAAGGACCACGGTATCAATGCGACCGGACGCCTCCAGAGCTTCTGGCCCCTTAATGAGGATGCCCAGCTGACCACCTCGGCCAACCCCAACCATGAGGGCAGTCGGCGTCGCTAAACCTAGGGCGCACGGGCAGGCTATAACAAGCACCGAGAGGCCTGCCGAGAGGGCATGCCGGGTTCCTGCCCCGGCGATCCACCAACCGAAGAAGGTCAAGACGACGATGGCAAGAACAGCTGGCACAAAGATCTCGACGACCTTGTCCACCAGACGCTGGACGTTGGCTTTGCGAGCTTGGGCCTCCTCGGCTAACACCGCCATGTGGGCGAGCTGGCTGTGGTCACCAACTCCGGTAGCTCTGGCCACGATCCGCCCGGTAAGGTTCATCGTTCCGCCGAGCACCGCTGACCCTACAGTGACGTCGGCGGGCATCGGTTCGCCGGTCATCATCGACGTATCGATACTGGAAGACCCCTCGACAACCTCCCCATCGGCGGCCAGAGTCTCTCCGGCTAAGGTAACGAAGAGGTCACTCTGGTGTAGCTGCTCAACGGGAACGACAGTCTCGATTCCGTTACGCAACACCCGCGCATTCTTGGCAGCCAGCTGCCTCAAAGCTGTTAGCACAGACCGTGCCGACCTCTTGGCGCGGGCTTCAAAGTAGCGTCCGGCTAGCAGAAAACAGGTCACCCCGGCGGCGACGTCAAGGTAAAGGGTGTCAGCCCCCGCCGGGGTGATGCCGTAGCCCAGCCAATACCTCTCGTGGTCCTGAGCTCCAATGAGGATGGAGATGAACGACCATCCGAAAGAGGATAAAACCCCTAGTGAAACTAGGGTATCCATGGAGGTCACACCGTGGCGCAAATTCGTCCATGTTGCCTTGTGGAATGGCCACGCTGACCAGAAAACCACCGGCAGGGAGAGGGAGACGAGTAGCCAGTCCCACGCGGGGAAACGTAATTGTGGTTCCAAAGCTAAGACCAGGCCGATGTCCATGAGGGGCAAGGTCAGGAGCACGGCCACAATGAGGCGGCGCCTTAACATGGTGATGCGGCGCTCTGCCTCGGCTGCTAGATCGATGTCGGAGAGCAGGGCTGCGGTGTAGCCGGCATCCTTGACAGCGGCTATCGCATCCTTGACGCCCATGCCAGTTACCGTCGCCCGCTCAGAGGCGAAATTGACACTCGCGTGCACCCCGTCAATGCGGGACAGCCTTTTCTCGATCGTTGTGGCGCACGCAGCGCAGGTCATCCCGCTGATCTGCAACTGCACCGGCGGATGTAGGACGGTTTGCTCCTCGTCTGGGGGACTCATTGCGGCCGTGCTCATGACTTGGTCCCTGGATCGTGCGGCTTGATCTCCTGACCAGCCATTCGGGCGAGCATGTCGTTGTAGGCGGCCAGGGACTCATCAAGGCCGGCGTCCTCAGAAGCATCGACCCGCCGCTGGTCGCGACAGTCCGAGATGAACCACTGCACGCACAGCGCGATGAGGACCAGCGCCATCGGGATCTCGCCGGTGGCCCAGGTGATCTGGCCACCGAGGTTCTGGTCGTCATGCAGATTGGGAACCCACGGAATAGATAGTGCCTCGTAAAAATCCTTGCCGATGATCTGGTGGGCATTCATCGTGATGACGGCGAAGAACGAGTGGAAAGGCATTGCAGTAATAACGAACCCCAATCGGCCGATGTGGGGCAGTGACACTGGTAGATCGTCCAAGCCAATGACGTATTCAAACAGCATGAACCCGGCCATGAGGAAATGCAGCAGCATCCACTGGTGTCCCCAATGGTAGCGCATGAGGTAGTCGAATATCGGGGTGAAATAGACGACGTAGAAGCTGGCAATAAAGACGATCCATGCGGCGAAGGGGCCGAATAGGATCTTTGTGGGACGCCATTCCAGCGTCGCCATGAGGCAGTCATGGGGTCCGTTGAAACCATCGTTGATCTGGTCTCCGGAACGCAATACCCGTCTTAGGAGGGTGATTGGCGCTCCCAGCACCAGTAGGGCCGGAACCAGCATGTTGAAGGTCATATGAACGAGCATGTGCCAGCTGAACTGCATTGAGGAGTATTCCCACAGCCCGGTGCTGGCAAGATATATCACCACGACCCAAGCCCCGATCCATGAGCCTATACGTGCCCCAGACCAGGCTTCGCCACGACGCTTGAGGGTCCTAACAGCGACGTAATAGCCAACAATTCCGAGGACTGACAGAGTCCAGAAACCGATGTTGGGACGGCCGGGAGCCAGCAGGATGGCGGCTGTGGGTGCCGGTGGTAGTTCATAACCGAGGTAATTGACAGCCGGGGTTTGACCAATGAGGTAGCGCGGTGGTACGAGTTGATTTGCTGCTCCCGTCACAATCAGCACGACCGCCACCATCGTCACCCCGAGCCAGCTCAGCATCCTGGTACGTGGCAGCCAGGTGATGACGACCCAGATAGCTGTAGCGACGAGCACGATGATGCGGGCCACGCCCCATCGGTCAGAGCCCCAGGAACGCTCAGCCTGACCTTGCCAGGTGACAATAATGCCTCCAGCAAGGGCTACGGCGGCGCCGATGCGTTGCTTCCAGATAAGACGGTTGGTGAGGGCAGGGCGCGGGCCGTCAAGGACCTCGACCAGAACGCAAGCAGCGGCGACTGTCATGCCGACGGTGGCCAGAGCTCCGGAGTCGGTGGCGAAATCGTGGTTAAGGCCCACCGAAATTGCCCCGGTGACGGGAACCGGCAATGCGGCCAGGACCGTCATTAAGCTTGCCACTACGAGGCCGCCGAGATGGGTGCTCAGTAGAGCAAGCAGGCCGACCAGCAGCCCCAAGACTGCGACGACGAGCCAAGCCGCTACAGATGGGGTTGAGGTGATGTAGGTCGGGAGATCGAGGAACGCCTGCTCGACGGTCAAACCGGCGGAATCAGCGGATTCCAGGGGGATCATGAGCAGGGCCAGTGCAACCCACATCTGTGCGGCTAACCATGCCCGGCGTCCGCGGGTGCGGGTGGAATCGACGACATCCCGATGCGGTGAGCACAAGGTGGCGCGAACAAGCTCTGTTAGCGTCCACACCAGGGCTGTCCAGAACAGGGTTTCGACGACGGCATGCAGGACGCTCGTGAGGACGTCTGGATTCTCCCTGCCCAGCAGACGAGGTTCCAGGGGACGGAGTCGTCCAATCACCGCGGCGACGATGGCCATGGCGACACCTGTGGCCGCTAACAGCGGTCCAGTGGTGCGGGCGTGGCTGGGATACGTCACCGACATCTCCTTTGGGGCAGGGTAGAGGGAACTGTAGCCGAGGGAACGGACAGGATCATGACATGGGATGCAGGAACGCCGGGTGCTCCCGACGCGGAATGTCTGGGCTCATCTCATACGGCTGAAACGACATCATCTCAGTGAGGATGGGCTCGAGGTTGCCAGCCACCTCTAGCAGAGAGGGGACCTCGGCGTCGGGGCCGTACAGACGTCTTAGTTCGCGTGCCATGCTGGTCACGTCGGCGTCGGAGATGCCGCACGGAATAATGTTGTCGAAGCCAGCAGTGTCGGGGTCGATGTTGAGGGCGAAACCGTGCATCGCTGTCTGTCGAGACACGCGGATGCCGATGGCGCACACTTTTCGCTCGGGTCCCATTCCATCGGACGGGAACCACACTCCGGTTCGTCCAGGGACGCGCCCGGCACGCAATCCGTATTGGGAAACGAGCCGGATAACGGCTTCCTCTACTCGGCGCACATAATCGACAACGCCGATACCGCGCTGCAAGAAGACAATCGGGTAGCCGACAAGCTGACCAGGGCCATGCCAGGTGATTTCACCGCCCCGGTCCACCGGAACGACCGGGGTGCCGTCGAAAGGATAAGCCTCCTTGCGGGTGCGTCGTCCGGCTGTGTAGACGGGATCATGTTCGACGTAAATGACTGTGTTGGGGCGCTGGTGGGCGGACACCTCAGCGTGCACCTCGCGCTGATGCGCCCAGCACTCGTTGTATTCAGTGCGGGTGGGACGGCTATCTGCAATCCCCAGGTACTCGAAGTGTAGTCCGGCGGGATGATCAACCCAGCCGCGGGGCTTCACCCCGTCAACTATCTGTGGAGTGTGGGGCTGAGATGTGGGAGGGTCCTGTTGCATCACATCTTGCGATCATAGTGTCGGCCATGCAATGAGGTGACGTAGCGGCCGAGTCCGAGCAGCATTCGCAAGGGGCGGGCATAAATGGCGAGGCGGTGGGATCGATCCCACCGCCTCGGGCTTGCCCTGGGTATTCAGTTTCCCGGGCTCGCGTTCTTCTTAGTCTCCAAAGGTCAGAACTCTCCGGCGAAGTCGCCCTCCTCCAGACGAGCCTTGATGCCCGATAGGAAGCGAGCCGCCACAGCGCCGTCAATGAGCCGGTGATCGTAGGACAGCGAGAGGTACATCATGTCGCGGACTGCGATGGTATCCTCGCCGAACTCGTTGGTGACGACGACTGGGCGCTTAACCAGAGCACCGGTGCCGAGGATGGCGACCTCGGGCTGGTTGACGATCGGGGTGTCGAAGAGGGCTCCAGCCGAGCCATAGTTGGTGATGGTGAAGGTGCCGCCGGACAGCTCGTCAGGGGTCACCTTGTTGTCGCGGGTGCGGGCAGCGAGATCGCCAATCTGGTGGGCCAGCCCAGCGATATTGAGATCACCAGCGTTCTTGATGACCGGAACCAGCAGCCCGCGCGGGGTATCAACGGCGATGCCGATGTTCTCAGAAGAACCGTAGGTAATCGTCCCCGCCTCGGTGTCGATATTTGCGTTGAAGGTCGGATTGGCCTTGAGGGCTTCAACGACGGCCTTGGTAATGAAAGGCAAGTAGGACAGACCGACTCCCTCGCGGGCCTTGAAAGCAGCCTTCTCAGCGTTGCGGATGCGGGAGATAGCGGTCATGTCCACCTCGACGGTGGCCGTCAACTGAGCCGAGATCTGCAGGGACTCAACCATCCGCGAGGCGATGACCTTGCGTAGACGGCTCATCTTCTCGGTGGTGCCGCGCAGAGCGGCAGCTTCCGGAGAGACTTCCTGGGAGGCTTTACGGGCTGAACCAGCCGGTTTCGGAGCAGCCGGGGCAGGGGCGGCAGCCGGTGCCTGAGGAGCTGAGGGAGCTTCTCCAGACTTACCGGCTGCAGCTAGTACGTCTTGCTTGCGAATACGACCCCCGACACCAGTTCCGGTGATCGTCGACAGGTCGACGTTGTTCTCCCGGGCGAGCTTGCGGACTAGCGGGGTGACGTAGACGTCCGACGACGGATTGGTGGCGCGTGGGGCGACCTCATTGGTCCCGGCGGGTTTGGGAGCCTCGGCGGGCTTCGGCGCGGCCGGCGCCGGTGCCTCCTCGGCCTCGCTCTTCACCGGCTCAGGTTTGGCCTTTTCCGCGGGCTCAGCCGTCGGCTTAGCAGGCGCAGGGGCCGACTCGACAGCAGAGGGGTCGCCGATGATGGCTAGGACGGCGCCGACCTCGGCGTCTTCGTCTTCGGGGACCTTGATCTCAAGTAGGGTGCCGGAGGCGGGGGAGGGGACTTCGGTATCGACCTTGTCGGTGGACACCTCAAGTAAGGGTTCGTCGGCCTCGACGGTGTCTCCGACAGCCTTGAGCCAGCGGGACACGGTGCCTTCGGTGACGGACTCGCCCAGTGCAGGAAGAGTGACTTCGGTCGACATGTGTTGGAGCTCCTTTGCAAGCCGCGACGGATTCGTGGCAAGCCTAGCTTGACTGTGGCCAAATGTGCAGTTGGTCCCATTTTTGGATTCAGAAAATGTCATCCGAATACGGCAAGGGGCAAGGGTCTATAACCCCTGCCCCCAGTGGTGATATTTATGATCAGCCAGCCATATGTGCGGCGAGCTGGACCAGAGTGCGCACTCCGAACCCGGTTCCTTGAATCGGGGTGTAGTCATGGGCCGAGGCCTCGTTGTACGCCGGGCCGGCGATGTCGAGATGGGCCCAGTCGATGCCTGGGGTCACGAAACGTTGCAGAAAAGCTGCAGCGAGCATCGCGCCGCCTTCGCGAGCGCCGGAGGACTTGACGTCGGCAATGTCAGAATGCAGGCCTTCGCGAACCTCGTCGGTAATCGGAAGCTCCCAGAAGTCCTCGCCGGCAGCCTCGGAAGCGTCCAGCAAGGTGTCTGCTGCCTGGGCCCCCGAGGTCATGACACCTGCGGTGTGGTTACCGAGAGCGACCATGCAGGCGCCGGTCAGGGTGGAAATGTCGACGATGAAGTCAGGGTTGTCCTCACACGCGCGGGCCAGGCCGTCGGCCATCACGATGCGTCCCTCGGCGTCGGAGTTGCCATTCTCGACTGTTGTCCCGTCGTACATAGTGACGACGTCAGAGGGGCGCCACCCTGATCCAGACGGCATATTCTCTGCCAAACACCCGTAAGCAACCACGCGAACGTTGAGCCCGAGGCGGGCAATCGCGCCGATAGCGGCGAGTACCGCAGCAGCACCGCCCATATCGCACTTCATGGTGTACATATTGGCAGCAGTCTTGATATTGAGGCCGCCAGAGTCGAAGGTAATGCCCTTGCCCACTAGAGCCAGCGTGGTGGTGGATCCTTCCGGGGCGTATTCCACGCGGACCAGACGTGGGGAGTGGGCTGAGCCTCCACCTACCGCGAGGATGCCGCCGAAGCCACCACGCCCCAGGGCTTTCTCGTCGAGCACGTCGACGGTGACGTCCGAGAGGTTGTTGCACCAGGATTGCACCGAGGCGGCGAAAGTCTTCGGGTAGAGCAAGTTGGCTGGAGCGTCCACCCAGTCGCGGGCGGTGTAGACGGCATCAGCAAGGATACGGGCTTTGTTGAGCTCGGGCTTAGCGCCACGGGCATTGGACACTATCGTGACGGTCGAGATCTCGGGCTCATTCGAGGTTGCGGTAATGGTCGGCACCTTGTAGCAGCCGAGTAAGGCCCCCTCGGCGGCGATTCGAACCTGCTCGGCCGAGACTGTCCCCATGTCAACGGCTACTTTGAGGCTGCTGCCGTGTGATAAGTCAGCGGCGGCACGAGCGCCCGAACCGGCAGCCTTGCGCAGGGACTCACCATCGAATCCCTCAGCTCCGCAGCCAACCAGAACGAGGCTGTTTCCAAACCATGGCAGCACCACGGTGGAACCAATTTTGGTAGATCCGCCGGCCCGAATGGCCACTTCGACGAGCGGGGCGCCGAAGGTCTCTTCAGCTTCTTTGACAGCGCGCGGTGCCAGCCCCTGGACGGTGGGGCCTTGGGAACCCTCGACCAGACCGGCAATCACGACGTCGGCGCCGTTGGCATTTCGCGACACCTTGAGGTCGGGACGCGGGCGGATGGGCAGCTGGGTGCTGTTGGCCACGAGGATTCCTCTCATTCGGTGGAAGGTTCCATTCGGTAGATAATTCGGGATGGGCCCGGTCATTCCCCGGGGCGACACCTCGTCGATCAGCCTAGTCGAGGGATGTCAAGTGCGTGGCGGCGCGGTCGTAATGAGTCGCCAGTATGGTGAGTTTGTGGGCTCTACAACGTCGGCACAGCACAGCGCACCGTTAGGCCGTGCGAGTCATCCCAAGCTTCGGTTGGTTCTCGACGTCGTTGTTGCTGCGGCCGGGGTTGCCTTGCTGGTGTGGGGAATTATGGTGATGGCCTCGCCCACAGTCTCTTGTCGAGGTGTCGAGATGCATCCGGGAGACACCTGTCACAAGGCCACGTACACGGCAACTCATACCGACACCGTGCAGACGTACGAGCAACGGCGTCGTTCTATAGCCCAGTCCCGTCCGACTGTTATTGGGCTGGGGATCGCCTTGACAGCTTTTGGCGCGGTGATGACTTGGCAGACCGTGAGGGTCCGCGATCACCCTTCCGACAGTTCCATCGGGCCGTAGACGACATCGTCGTCTTCCATAAGGGTGACTTCGTCGATTCCAGCATCTTGTAGCTCGGGCCAAGTTTCAGAGAGCCATGCTTCGGCCTCCTCCTGGGACTCGAACTGTTGCCCGGCTCCGAGCTCACCGAGGTGTTCGGAGCCTTTGACGGTGATGCGGGACTGTTTAAAAAGCCACGAGTAACTCATACCTATAAGACAATCATGTCTGCCACGTCTGCGTCCCACAAAGTTATGAGTCAATTCTTTCGCCACGCTCGACGCGCGGTGCCGGGTTGCGCCAGCGACGCACCGTCATAGCGCGATTGTTGAGGTAGGACCACAGTCCACGCAGGGGAGCGCTGGGGTAACGGGCTCGGATCCCCTTCTTCGCCCCGTGCCACAGGCGCCAGGAATCAATGAGCCACAAGATCATCACGATCAGCATGCCCAGGGACATGGCATTGATGGCGCCCACGGCGGTTGGAGCGATGAAGAGCATGGCCAACCAGATCACCATGACGGCCAGGAAGATCGGCATAATGAATTCGCTGAAAGTCCAACGCGAGTCAATGTAATCGCGCAGGTAGCCCCGCTCTGGGCGTCGCTCGGCCGCTTCCATAGCCGCGGCCTGGCGCTCACGCTTGGCCAGGCGCTCGCGCTTGCGGGCCTCCTTCTTGCTCAGCGTCGGATTGAGACGGTGACGACGTGCAGCCTCGGCTTCGGCGCGGGTTGGCGTCGGCCCCTTCTTTGCGGTGTGCCGGGATACGGTCTTCGGCTGTGCAACAGGCGCCTTATGGTCAGCCGTTTGGGGCTTCTTAGTGGCGTGATCCCCCTTACTAGCCCGTTGTTTTCTGCCGGTTGACGAGGTCTTCGGAGCGCGTCTGGGAGCTGTGGTAGCCGAGGAAGAGGAGGACTCAGTACTGGATCCCGGCCCTGCCTCGACGGTCTCCTCCGTCGGTCCGGTCTTCTTGCTGGTTCCCTGCTCGTAGGGGCGGAACAGTCCCACGATCCATCCTTTTATGTGTCGTCCTCGCGCGCCCGGTGGCTTGTTCCAGCTGGCGCAACCCTGTCTGGGCTGAGAAGATTGTACGGGTATTGCTGTTGCCGATGTTGCGCAGTCCCGTACCCTAATGATCAGGCAACCGCAACGCTGACGACTTCCCGGAGTCCTCAAGCACCGAAGGGGAAGGATTCGACTCCACCTATGGCTGGTATATTTGCACGACTTTCGACGGTTTTCCGCTCTAAGGCGAACAAGGCCCTCGACAAGGTCGAGGATCCGCGCGAGACCCTCGACTATTCCTACCAGCGTCAGCTCGATATGCTGCAGAAGGTGCGCAGAGGCGTCGCCGACGTCGCCACGAGCCGTAAGCGCGTCGAGCTGCAGATGAATCAATTACAGACCGATGTCGACAAGATGCAGAACGCTGCCAGTCGGGCACTCGAGCAGGGTCGTGAGGATCTCGCCCGTGAGGCGTTGACCCGTAAGGCAACTCTGCAGGCCCAGCTCAATGATCTGCAGACCCAGCATGCCACCCTGCAGGCTGAGGAAGAGAAACTCATCCGCGGGTCGCAGCGCCTCCAGGCTCGAGTGGATGCCTTCCGCACCAAGAAAGAGACCATCAAAGCTACCTACTCCGCAGCTGAAGCCCAGACCCGCATCAACGAGGCCTTCACAGGTCTTAATGAGGAGATGGGCGACATCGGCATGGCGATCACCCGCGCCGAGGACAAGACGATGGAACTGCAGGCTCGTGCTGGAGCCATGGACGAACTCATTGCCAGTGGTGCTATTGAGGATCCCACTCGCAGCTACGGCGACGACATCACCCGGGAGCTCGACAGTCTGGCCAACGACCATGCCATCGATGCTGAGCTGTCGGCTTTGAAGGCTCAGCTGGGGACAGGGCGTGATGGTTCCGCCCCGGAGCTCGAGTCCGGCGCCGAAAACGGAACGGACCCGCATACGGGATCGCGATCTGTGCGACGTCAGGAGGATCAGTCATGATCATTCGCATTGTTGGTGAAGGCCAGTGGCAGGTGCCCGACACCGAAATGGGTCATCTCAATCGCATCGATGCCCGCGTCGAGCACGCTATCGGGACAACCTCGCAAAATGAGCTCACCGAAGCCTTAACTGAGCTGGTGACGACGGTGCGGACTGTTGGTACTCCGATTGCTGACGACAACATCATCGACTCGGACCTCATCGTTCCTGACGTTTCTGCGACGATCGAGGAAGTCTCAGTCTGGCTGTCGGAGAACCCGGCCGGCGACGGTCTTATACCCGGTTGATCCCCTGGATGCCCTTGTTCCGCTGCGCGCTGAACCGGTACCGTTCGGTGTGGACGGCGTGCTGCGGATACAGTGGATATTGCGACGGGACGACACACCCGCCCGATCCATCAAGATCGACCACCCGGGTCATCTCCCGGGATCGTCCATCACACGTTCTTGGAGCCCATATGACCGACGCCCTTACCCCTCCCGCCACTGACGGAATCATCCTTACCGACGCGGCTGCCGCGAAGGTGAAGTCGCTGCTCGATCAAGAGGGTCGTGACGACCTCGCGTTGCGTCTGGCTGTGCAGCCTGGCGGTTGCTCGGGGCTGCGGTATCAGCTGTTCTTCGACGAGCGTCACCTCGAGGGCGACGTTGTAAAGACCTACGGCGGGGTCGATGTGGTCACTGACCGTATGAGCGCTCCATACCTAGCTGGCGCCACGATTGACTTCATGGACACCATCGAAAAGCAGGGGTTCACTATCGACAACCCTAACGCGACTAGCACCTGCGCTTGTGGGGACTCTTTCCACTGAGCTGGTTCTGAGGATCGGGAACTCTTCCCGAGCAGGCTCGTTGGAGTCATTAAGGCGTTTCGTCAGTCCTACTGGGCGGACGAAGCGCCTTATTTTCGCTATTGTTCAATGTGACGGACACAACAGTTACCTGTTCCCATCGTCGGGTCGGGGGCGGGCTTGCAATGGGGAGGGTGAACCGTGGGACGCAGAGTCAGCTGGCGACACGACCTTGACCGGAACGTGCCCCGAAGTGGCAGGCGTGCTGCCGGAAAAGTCGGCGGCGTCTGTGCCGCAGCGATAGCGGTGGTGCCCCTCAGCGGCTGCGGCAGTACTGGCCCCGGGCGCGCAGCTCGTCTCGGTCTTGTCGATCCGGCGTCCGATCGCGCCGTGCACATGGGCAATATGTGGATTGGCGCCTGGGTTGCGGCGCTTGTCATCGGCGTATTCGTATGGGGGCTCATCGGATTTGCCGCTTTCAAGTTCCGTCGTAAGGACGGTGACCCGGCGATTCCGCGCCAGTCTCGGTATCACCTTCCGCTTGAAGTGCTCTACACCATCGTTCCTTTCCTTGTGATCGGCGTGCTGTTCTTCTATACCGTTCGTACCGAGAACAAGGTGCTCGACAAGAACCCTGACCCTCAACATGTCGTTAATGTTGTCGGCCAGAAGTGGTCGTGGACTTTTAACTATATGGAGGCCAACAATCCTGACGCCGGTGGTGTTGTCACCCATGAGGTTGGCACTATCGAGAAGATTCCGAATCTGTACCTTCCGGTGAGCCAGTCAGTGCGCTTCCGCCTCAAGTCCGCTGATGTTATCCACTCGTTCTGGGTGCCGGCCTTCTACTTCAAGATGGACGTCATTCCGGGCCATCCTAACCAGTTTGACCTCACTCCGACGAGGATCGGTGTTTACGACGGTAAGTGCGCCGAGCTGTGTGGTACCTATCACGCAAATATGATCTTCAAGGTGCACGTGGTGTCGGTCGAGGACTACAACAAGCACCTTCAGCAGCTCAAAGCTCAGGGCGACACCGGTGAGATCAAGCCTGCGAACTCGGTTGCTGCCCTCACCACCACCGAATCAAATGAGGGGGAGAAGAAGTGACCAGCGCATCCATTGCTCAGCGGACCGCACCTCCTGCCATTACTCGCCAGGAGCGTCGCAAGGCCAGCTTTGGTGCCCTCGTTTGGGATTACATGACGACCACCGACCATAAGAAAATCGGCCGGCTGTACTTTGGTACGTCGCTGTTTTTCTTCGTCTTTGGCGGCATCCTTGCCCTGCTTATTCGCGCCGAGTTGGCATATCCAGGTATGCAGTTTATGCACCAGGAGACCTTCAACCAGCTCTTCACGATGCACGGCACGATCATGCTGCTGATGTTTGCCACCCCGCTGTTTTCCGGGTTCGCGAACTTCTTCATGCCGCTTCAGATCGGTGCCCCGGATGTCGCGTTCCCGCGTATTAACCAGTTTGCGTACTGGCTGTACCTTTTCGGCTCCCTGATGGCCTGTAGCGGCTTCCTCACCCCTGGTGGTGCTGCCAGCTTTGGTTGGTTCGCCTACGCGCCGCTATCGGACGCCATCAACTCACCGGGAGTCGGCGGGGACCTGTGGGTGATGGGCCTGTACCTCCTTGGCTTGTCGTCCATCCTCGGTGCTGTCAACTTCGTGACGACGATCATTCTCATGCGTACCCCCGGCATGACGATGTTCCGGATGCCGATTTTCTCCTGGAATATCCTCATCACCTCGATCATGGTGCTGGTCGTCTTCCCAGTCCTGTCGGCTGGTCTGCTCGTTCTCGAGGCTGATCGGGCTCTGGGAGCCCATATCTTCGACGCTGCGAATGGTGGCCCGATCCTGTGGCAGCACCTCTTCTGGTTCTTCGGGCACCCGGAGGTGTACGTCATCGCCTTGCCGTTCTTTGGCATCATCACTGAGGTGCTGCCAGTGTTCAGTCGCAAGCCGGTGTTTGGCTATGTCGGCCTGGTATTCGCGACCCTGGCTATCGGTGGTCTGTCGGTGTCTGTGTGGGCCCACCACATGTTCGTGACTGGCGCGGTCTCCCTGCCGTTCTTCTCCTTCATGACCTTCACGATCGCTGTTCCGACTGGTGTGAAGTTTTTCAACTGGATTGGCACCATGTGGGGTGGCTCGTTGAGCTTTGACACGCCGATGCTCTTTGCTATCGGCTTCTTGACGACCTTCCTGTTCGGCGGTCTCACTGGTGTCATGCTCGCTAGCCCGCCGATGGACTTCAACGTGTCTGACACCTACTTCGTGGTAGCCCATTTCCACTATGTGCTGTTCGGCACAGTGGTCTTCGCGATGTTCGCCGGGTTCTACTATTGGTGGCCGAAGATCACTGGGCACATGCTTAACGAGACCTGGGGCAAGATCCATTTCTGGACT